>Ga0208971_1001589_pt1 | contig 13166 bp, 7 predicted proteins | sample AOAMet1_18_M0_10_2_FD_188229 | JGI IMG/M metagenome (GOLD analysis project Ga0208971, IMG submission 188229) | Ammonia-oxidizing marine microbial communities from Monterey Bay, California, USA - CAN11_18_M0_10 (SPAdes) | ecosystem: Environmental > Aquatic > Marine > Intertidal zone | place... | reverse complement strand
ATTGCAGCAGTCAAAGTAGTCTTACCATGATCGACGTGACCAATGGTGCCTACGTTGACGTGCGGCTTACTTCTTTCAAATTTTTCTTTTGCCATCTCAATGTCTCCTCAGCAGGCATTTAACATTAAATTTTGTAATTTTGGACGCTTTATAAGTCCCGCTAATCGGAGCTATGCGCAAGGGACGCCATCTTATACTGCGAATTCCAAGAGTCAACGCCCGAGAAGCGTAATTTGATGATTTTTTTGCATATGCCAGCCTTTTTGGTAGATATTCAAGGATTTTCACGCCACAGGCGGCCAATTCTTGAGGTTTTATAGTAATGACCTACTTTATTTGCGCATTTTTCTCTGTAATTGAATCAATATCCTGTATACTCGCGCGCGTTTTTGACCCATATAACAAGCCATTTTAATCGAGCACTCTCATGACTGATCTATCCCACTACAGAAATATTGGTATCTTTGCCCACGTTGATGCAGGCAAGACAACTACTACTGAACGAATCCTGAAGCTGACAGGCAAAATTCACAAAACCGGTGAAGTTCATGATGGCGCAGCCACCACTGACTTTATGGAACAGGAACAGGAACGCGGCATTACCATCCAGTCTGCTGCTACCACATGTTTTTGGAGAGATCACCGCTTTAATATTATCGATACTCCAGGGCACGTTGACTTCACTGTTGAAGTTTACCGTTCACTGAAAGTTCTCGATGGTGGCGTTGGTGTTTTCTGCGGTTCCGGCGGTGTGGAGCCTCAGTCTGAGACTAACTGGCGCTACGCCAACGAGTCCGAAGTTGCTCGAGTAATCTTTGTTAACAAACTCGATCGCATGGGAGCTGACTTCCTGCGTGTTGTTGGCCAAGTTAAAAATGTTCTGGGTGCCAACCCATTGGTTATGTGCCTGCCAATCGGTGTTGAAGAGAATTTCGTTGGCTTGGTAGATCTGCTCGAGCGTAAAGCCTACGTTTGGGATGACTCTGGCCTTCCAGAGAATTATGAAATTGTCGACATCCCTGCTGACATGGTCGAGCTGGTTGAAGAGTATCGCGAAATGATGATTGAAACTGCTCTCGAGCAGGACGATGATCTTTTGATGGCCTATATGGAAGGTGAAGAGCCATCCATCGACGACGTCAAGCGCTGCATCCGTAAAGGTACTATCGCTCTGGACTTCTTCCCCACGTACTGTGGCTCTGCCTTTAAGAACAAAGGCGTGCAGATGGTTCTCGATGCTGTTGTTGACTATCTGCCCTGCCCAACTGACGTTGAGCCTCAGCCGCTGACTGATGAAGAAGGTGAAGATACAGGCGAACGCGCTATCGTTTCAACCGATGAGTCACTGAAGGCATTGGCCTTTAAGATTATGGATGATCGCTTTGGCGCTCTGACATTTGTGCGTATCTATTCCGGTGTAATTAATAAGGGTGACACTATCCTTAACTCCTTTACGGGTAAGACTGAGCGTATCGGCCGTATGGTTGAGATGCACGCAGATGATCGCAACGAGATCAGCCGCGCACAGGCTGGTGATATTATCGCGATTGTCGGTATGAAGAATGTTCAGACCGGCCACACTCTCTGTGATCCCAAGCACCCAGTTACTCTGGAAGCGATGATCTTCCCGGAGCCGGTTATCTCTATTGCTGTTAAGCCTAAGGATAAGGGCGGCTCTGAAAAGATGGGTGTTGCGATCGGTAAGATGATTGCTGAAGATCCTTCTTTCCGCGTTGAGACTGACGAAGACTCTGGCGAGACCATCCTTAAAGGTATGGGTGAATTACACTTGGATATTAAAGTGGATATCCTTAACCGTACTTACGGCGTTGATTTGATCGTTGGACAGCCACAGGTTGCCTACCGCGAGACAATCACCCTGCCTCTTGAAGACAGCTACACCCACAAGAAGCAGTCTGGCGGTTCGGGTCAGTTCGGTAAAATTGATTACCGCATCAAGCCCGGCGAGCCAGGCTCAGGCTTTACCTTCAGCTCAGTAGTGGTTGGTGGTAACGTTCCTAAGGAATTCTTCCCAGCAATTGAGAAGGGCTTTAAAGGCATGATGGATGAGGGTCCATTGGCTGGCTACCCGGTTCTTGATGTTGAAGTTGAACTCTACGATGGTGGTTTCCACGCAGTTGACTCCTCGGCTGTTGCCTTTGAAATCGCTGCCAAAGGCGCTTTCCGTCAATCTATGCCGAAAGCGGGCCCGCAGATCATTGAGCCAATCATGAAGGTCGACGTCTATACGCCGGAAGATCATGTTGGTGATGTTATTGGTGACTTGAACCGTCGCCGTGGCATGATCAAGGATCAAGAAGCTGGTGTAACTGGCGTTCGAATCAAAGCAGACGTACCACTGTCTGAAATGTTTGGTTATATCGGTAGCCTGCGTACCATGACTTCTGGCCGCGGTCAGTTCTCAATGGAATTCGCACACTACATGCCTTGCCCACAGAACATCGCCAACGATGTTATTGCGGAAGCTAAGGCGCTTAAAGAAGCTAAGTCATAAGCTTTATTTAAGACCTAAAAAACCCCGCCGGTGCAAACCAGTGGGGTTTTTTTATTATTCGCCTATTTCCAACCCAAAGAAGGATATGTAATCCACCAGTCCCTTTTTTTCCCTCCATACCTCTATGCTCATTTTTGTACTCGCCCCACCCGACTCTTTGAAGCTCAGTCTCATGATTCACTTTCGGCTGCTTATTAATCAGCAGGCCTGCTCGCGCCACCACCTCTATTCTGCATCGAAGTTTTTTGGGATTCCAGCAAGCCGTTTGATAGCGTCTCAATTGTCGACACAATTCTCAACGACAATGTTGTTTGGACGCAGTACAGCTTCGACCTGCAAGCCATCGACTGCACTATGTTTATCGGGCTGGGAGCCACGGATATCTGGAACCCCAACGGCGATACCCTCAGCGCCTATGTTGACGATGTCAGTCTCGTGCCCAAAGCACCGGAGCCCACCTCCATGGTACTGATGGGTATCGGCATGCTGGGCCTGTTTTTCGCAAGAAGAAATTCACGGACAAGCCAATAGAAATTCGTCTGCCAAAGTATAAAAACCTTCCTCTCTGGATAAAGCGCAGCTTTTTCAATCTTATTTTTTTCTAAACTTCAGCGTCATTCGGTCCGATTCACCGATCGCAGCCATCGCCGCTTTGTTGTCTGGTGTAGTATTCAGGGAAGGCGGTAAACGCCACACTACATCTTCAACACCGGGCTTGTCAGCAGGATTGGCATTGATCTCGCTGCTGGCAATTAATTCAAAGCCCTGCTGTTTAAACATCGCTACAACGGCGGCCTGTTTTAAATAGCCCTTACTGCCATCGGCCCAGCCATCATCCGCATCGGCAGGTGCGCGATGCTGCACAACACCGACTATACCGCCGGGCTTTAGTAGTGCATGGATGCTTTTTAATGCGGTAGTGCGTGTGCCAGCAGCCTGTTCAAAACGGTTCAGGTTGTGCAGCGCCCGCACCAGAACGACCGCATCGAGACTGCCGTTTAACGCTGGCGGGGCCTTGCCGAAGGTAAACCCCTGTGCCGTCATGCCCGCTCCGGCATACTTGGCCACCTGGTTGGCAAAGTCATTCGTAGACGCAATCTGTTTGGCGATCTGTTCCTTGCTAAAAAACCCAAACATTGCCCACAGGTTATCGTCATAGTTAATGCCATAAATGGCCCCCTGCGTACCGATATACGGTGCCAATACCTGCGTATACCAGCCACCACCCGGCAGTACTTCAGCGATTTTCATGCCCGGTACCAGACCAAAAAAATCAATCGTCTCACGGGGATGACGACTACTATCACGGGCCTTTAGCTGATCACTGCGCGCATCGAGTACCTCTGTCAATTTGTCTTTTGCTGCCGGAGCAGCCGAACTTGTCTGTGCCTGAGCCGCAGCACAGCTGACAGCAATCAGTACAGTGGAACACAACAGAGCTTGAAATCTTTTCATACTATTTTCCTTAGTCGATTGATGTATAAGGATAGGAATTCCAAAGCTACTATCCCAGCTATTACACATAAAATAGACACAGACCAACTAGTTTTCCATACAGAATCGCAGGACTCATGAGGAAAAATCCCCTTTAAGAGGAACATTTAGGGCTTCAAAGCCTTCATCCAAAAAAATAACAACGGAAGGCCTCCACCCGACATTTACCCGAGTGTCACTTTAACCGTAATCATCCAGTGAAAAACTGATTCTTACATACTGTCGCAATAACGCGAAAGGAATTCTTCCCAGCTATTGAGAAGGGCTTTAGAGGCATGATGGCAGAGGGCGCACTGGCGACTTACCCTACAATGGATGTTGAGGTTCCTCTGTCTGAGATGTTGGGCTATATCACTACTTTGCGCACCATGACTTCTGGCCGCGGTCAGTTCTCAACGGAGTTTGCACACTACATGCCTTGCCCACAGAACATTTTTATTGTCTGATTATTTAGCTAATGACTGCAGAACCGGCCGAGCACGAGAGTCCAACCGTTTACCTAGCTTCAACATTGTTGACTCGGGCTTTAATTTCTTCGCAACGCATTTTAACGCGTCCAATAACAGCCTTTATTACCTCCATAAGGACATCGCCATCTAAACCATAGGATTCTGAAAGCCTCTCTATCTGAGATGCTTATCGCTCAGGATCCTCTGTAGACATTTTACGATTAGCTTTTTAAACACCAACTTTCTCAGTCAACCGAAAGCGTTCAGCGAGAATAACCACCAACGCATTATCCAAATTATCGATACTTGATCTTAAGTCTCTCAAATAATCGTCAGAAGCTGGCTTTATTTACCCTATCTTAGTCATTAAGAAAACACCCAAGCTCGCTAACAGAGCCTACCGGCGGGCTAGACAAGCTGCACTAGCCCAAGTTTTTCGTCATAATCGCGGCAGCCACAGCCTTAGGCGCCTCAGCATAGCGATCAAACTCCATGGTAAAGGTAGCGCGGCCCTGAGTTGCGGAGCGTAGATCTGTGGCATAACCAAACATCTCCGCCAGCGGCACTTCAGCATCGATCACTTTACCCATTGGACTGTCCGCCATACCCAGAATCATGCCGCGACGGCGATTTAAGTCCCCCACCACATCGCCCATATTCGCCTCTGGTGTAACCACCTCAACTTTCATCATCGGTTCCAGCAATACTGCACCACCCTGATCCTTGAGATCTCTAGTAGCCAGTGAGCCGGCAATCTTAAACGCCACTTCCGAGGAGTCCACATCATGATAGGAACCGTCATAGAGGGTTGCCTTGACCCCCAACAGTGGATAGCCAGCCAGCACGCCGTTTTGCATTTGCTCAGAAATGCCTTTTTCAATCGCTGGAATATATTCCTTGGGAACCGTTCCGCCAACAATCTCATTAACAAATTCCAGCCCTTCAGCGCTGGGATCTTCAGCGGGTTCAAACTTCAAACAGACATGACCATATTGACCACGACCACCGGACTGACGAATAAACTTGCCTTCGATATCACAGTGCTTGGTAATGGTTTCTCGGTAGGCTACTTGAGGCTGACCAATATTGGCCTCGACAGTAAACTCGCGACGCATGCGGTCCACTAGGATATCCAGATGCAATTCACCCATGCCGGAAATAATGGTTTGACCACTCTCCTGGTCAGTCTTGACTCTAAAGGAGGGATCTTCCTGAGCCAACTTGCCCAGAGCCACACCCATTTTGTCCTGATCAGCCTGAGTGCGCGGTTCCACCGCCACTGAAATTACCGGTTCGGGAAACACCATTCGCTCTAGGATAATCTTGTCGCTCTCGGCACAGAGCGTGTCACCGGTGGTAGTATCTTTTAGACCGATAGCAGCGGCAATATCCCCCGCCAGTACCTGCTTAATTTCTTCGCGGCTGTTGGCGTGCATCTGCACCATACGCCCAATCCGCTCGCGCTTATTCTTAATCGAGTTATACACAGCGGTGCCAGTCTCCAACTTGCCGGAGTAAACGCGCATAAAGGTTAGGGTGCCAACAAAGGGATCAGTGGCAATCTTAAATGCCAAGGCAGCAAAGGGAGCATCGTCACTGGCTTCTCTTGTGCCCTTTTCGCCATTGTCCAGCTCACCTTCAATCGCTTTAACTTCGGTGGGGGACGGCAGGTACTCAACCACGGCGTCTAGTACACCCTGTACGCCTTTGTTCTTAAAGGCTGAACCACCGAGCACCAGAACAATTTCATTGGCCAGGGTGCGCGCACGCAGGCCTTGCTTGATCTCTTCTTCTGTTAGGGGTTCATCATCTAGGTACTTATCCATTAGGGCTTCATTGGCTTCAGCAGCAGACTCAACAATAAACTCATGCATCTCCTGACACTCATCGACCATGTCTGCGGGGATCTCGGCATATTCAAAGGTCATGCCTTGGTCCGCGTCATTCCAGTAGACAGCCTTCATTTTCACCAGGTCTACTACGCCCTTGAATTCTTCTTCGGCACCAATGGTCATTTGCAGGGGCACAGGAATGGCTCCTAAGCGCTCTTTAAGCTGACTGACAACCGCCATATAGTCGGCGCCAGCGCGATCCATCTTATTGACGAAGACCAAGCGTGGAACTTCGTATTTGTTCGCCTGACGCCATACGGTTTCAGTTTGTGGCTGCACCCCTGAAGAGGCGCAAAGTACGATTACCGCACCATCTAGGACACGCAGAGAACGCTCAACTTCAATGGTGAAGTCAACATGCCCCGGGGTGTCAATAATATTGACGCGGTGGTCTTGAAACTGGGCATTCATGCCTTTCCAAAAACAGGTGGTCGCCGCAGAGGTGATAGTAATACCACGCTCTTGCTCCTGTTCCATCCAGTCCATGGTTGCAGCACCATCGTGTACTTCACCAATCTTGTGAGAGAGGCCAGTGTAGAACAGCACACGCTCGGTAGTGGTGGTTTTGCCGGCATCTACGTGGGCGCAGATTCCGATGTTGCGATAGCGGCTGATGGGGGTTGCGCGAGACACAATATATTCCTCTAGGGGCTAAATACTCAAATGGCTTATAAAAACCTAGTCATTAAAAACGAAAAAAGGCGGCCATAACAGCCACCTTTTTTGCGCAAGATTACAATTGACAATAATCTTTTTAGAAACGGAAGTGCGAGAACGCCTTGTTGGCTTCTGCCATACGGTGAACGTCTTCACGTTTCTTAACTGCTCCACCTTTGCTTGCGGCTGCATCGATCAGCTCACCCGCTAGGCGTTGCGGCATAGACTTCTCGCCGCGGTTACGAGCGTATTCTACCAACCAACGCATCGCCAGAGCAGTGCGTCGCGAGGGACGAACTTCAACTGGGACCTGGTAGGTCGCGCCACCCACACGGCGGGATTTAACTTCCACCATAGGTGCAACGTTTTCTAACGCTTCCTGAAACACTTCAACCGGATCTTTCTTAAGACGCTCCTCAACTAGGTCGAGTGCACCGTAAACAATCCGCTCAGCAACTGATTTCTTGCCGCTGACCATAACCATGTTCATAAACTTAGCTAGCGTGATATTTCCAAACTTAGGATCTGGAAGAATGTCCCGCTTTGCCGCTACTCTTCTTCTTGGCATCGTTTTGCCCTTCTCTTCAGGTTTTTTCTAGGGATAGGCCCTAGCCTTACTTGGTTGTATTACCGATTCTTACGCAAGTCGTGTTTCTGATACTACGCTTTAGGGCGCTTAGTACCGTACTTTGAACGACGCTGAGTACGACCGTTTACACCCGCTGTATCCAATGTGCCACGTACCGTATGGTAGCGAACACCTGGAAGATCTTTTACACGACCACCACGAATCAAGACAACGCTGTGCTCTTGCAGGTTGTGACCTTCGCCGCCAATGTATGAAGTAACTTCAAAACCACTGGTTAAACGAACGCGACAAACTTTACGCAATGCAGAGTTTGGCTTCTTCGGAGTTGTTGTGTAAACGCGGGTACATACACCACGGCGCTGCGGACAGGCCTGAAGTGCGGGTACGTCACTCTTACTGACTTTGCGTTTTCTCGGCTTACGAACCAACTGGTTGATCGTTGCCATGCAATTTTTCTCCAAAAATAAAAAATACCTTCTTATTGAAGGCCATACATTCCTTGAACCCTGTCGCTAACCCGACTATCAGATCCAAAAGGGAGCGGCATTCTAATTACCGCACATCCGGGAGTCAAGCGGGCATTCCCTTTACCGTCACAGCGCTCTGACCCTTGGGTCATTACACTGGGGGATAAACTATCCGGGGTGCCCGTAATATTCCCTTATTCTTTTATCAAATCTCGATATTTAACGCTTCGCTCAAGGCTGCTTCGACATCAGCTGCAGTCATTGCAACTTCAGGCGCGGCTTCAGCTTCACGAGTCTTGCGTCGCTGAGCGTGATAAGCCAAACCGGTTCCCGCAGGAATCAGTCGACCCACTACCACGTTCTCTTTCAGGCCGCGCAGCGGATCGGCTTTGCCGGTAACCGCAGCTTCGGTGAGCACTCGCGTGGTCTCCTGGAAAGATGCCGCCGAGATAAAGCTTTCGGTAGCAAGAGAGGCTTTGGTAATACCGAGCAGTTGACGATCAAACTTAACCGGCTGCAAACCTTCTTGGCGAAGACGCTCATTCTCTGCCAGAACACGTCTGTACTCGACCTGTTCACCGCGGATCATGGTAGAGGAATCAGCCATATCGGTGATTTCAACTTTGCGTAGCATCTGACGAATAATCACTTCAACGTGCTTATCGTTAATCTTCACGCCCTGGAGTCGGTAGACTTCCTGAATCTCGTTAACGATGTACTTGGCCAACTCACTGATACCCTTAAGACGCAGGATATCGTGTGGGATTGGTGGTCCATCGGAGATCACTTCGCCCTTCTCAACGTGCTCACCTTCAAACACACTGAGGGTACGCCACTTGGGGATCAGCTCTTCGTAATGCAGCTTGCCGTTGGCCAATGGCTGACCATCGTCTGGAGTGATAACCAAGCGCAACTTGCCCTTTGTCTCTTTACCCAGAGTAACGGTACCGGTGATCTCAGCCAAGATGGCGGGATCTTTCGGCTTGCGCGCTTCAAACAGATCGGCAACACGTGGCAGACCACCTGTAATATCCTTGGTACCACCAGATTCCTGTGGAATCCTTGCGATGATCTCACCGATATCAATAGTACTGCCATCGACAATATTGATGCTGGCGTTAGCAGGCAGCGGATAGTGGGCAGGAACGGTTGAGTTCGGGAAATGCAACTCTTTACCTTTGCTGTCGCTCAGAGAGATCATTGGCTTCAGATCTTTACCAGCCGCTGGACGTTCGTTTGGATTGATAATCGAGATGCTGGTCAAACCAGTCATATCATCAGTCTGCTGACGAACACTCAAGCCCTCTTCCATTCCAGAGAAAGACGCTTTACCCGCTACTTCACTGACGATTGGATGAGTGTGCGGATCCCAAGTTGCGATCACAGCACCGGCGTCCACTTTGGAACCGTCTTTAATCTTGATCAGGGCGCCGTATGGAAGCTTGTAGCGCTCGCGCTCACGACCATTTTCATCGGCAATTGCCAGCTCACCAGAGCGAGACACAGCAATCAGGTTGCCTGACTTATTCTCAACAGTCTTGAGGTTGATAAGACGGGCTACACCATCCTGCTTAACTTTAACGCTGTCCACTGCAGAGGCACGAGATGCCGCACCACCAATGTGGAAGGTACGCATGGTCAACTGTGTACCCGGCTCACCAATTGACTGCGCGGCAATAACACCCACCGCCTCGCCTTGGTTAACGCGATGTCCACGAGCCAGATCACGACCGTAACAGGCTGAACAGATACCATGAGCCACTTCACAGGTGATCGGTGAGCGTACTTTAACTTCATCGATGCTCTGCTGCTCAATACGCAACACCCAGTTTTCATCGATCATGGTGCCAGCTGGTACAGCGATTTCATCGCTGCCAGGCTTATTGACGTCTTCGGCAACAATACGGCCGAGGATACGATCACCCAGAGTTTCGATGATGTCGCCGCCCTCAATAACCGGAGTCATCAACAGACCTTCAGTGGTGCCACAATCGACTTCTGTCACTACCACATCCTGGGCAACATCGACCAGACGACGTGTCAGGTAACCGGAGTTAGCTGTCTTAAGTGCGGTATCCGCTAGACCCTTTCGCGCTCCGTGAGTAGAGATAAAGTACTGGAGTACGTTTAGACCTTCACGGAAGTTAGCGGTAATGGGCGTCTCGATGATCGAGCCATCTGGTCGTGCCATCAGACCACGCATACCCGCCAACTGACGAATCTGAGCCGGGCTACCACGAGCGCCGGAATCGGCCATGATAAAGACTGAGTTGAAGGAATCTTGCTGCTCTTCCTCACCGTCTTTATTAATCACGCTCTCAGTACTAATACCTTTCATCATCGACTTGGCTACTCGGTCATTGGCCTGAGACCAAATATCGATAACCTTGTTGTATTTTTCACCCTGAGTCACCAGACCCGAGGCAAACTGACCTTCAATTTCGCGAACCTGCTCATCAGCGGCGCCAATGATCTCCTGCTTGTCTTCGGGGATAACGAAGTCGTTAACACCGATTGACGCACCAGAGCGAGTCGAGAAGTCAAAACCGGTGTACATCAGCTGATCGGCGAAGATAACCGTGTCTTTAAGACCAACACGGCGATAGCACTCATTGATCACCAGTGAGATGGCTTTTTTAACCATCGGCTTGTTGACCAACTCAAAGGGCAGACCCTGTGGGACAATTTGCCACAGCAGAGCGCGGCCGACTGTGGTATCAACCAGCTTGGTTTCGTCAGACTTTTCGCCAGTGACTTCATCCACTAGTACTTCGTTAATACGCACTTTGATGCGCGTCTGAAGCTCAACTTTATTGGAGTAGTAGGCGCGAGAAACTTCTCTGCCGTCGGCAAAGATCATACCTTCACCACGACCGTTTACCTTGTGGCGAGTCATGTAATAAAGACCCAAGACCACATCCTGAGAAGGAACGATAATCGGCTCACCAGATGCGGGAGACAAGATATTATTTGTCGACATCATCAGAGCGCGAGATTCCATCTGCGCTTCGATTGTCAGTGGCACGTGTACCGCCATCTGATCACCATCGAAGTCGGCGTTATAGGCCGCACAAACCAATGGGTGCAACTGAATCGCTTTACCTTCAATCAGTACTGGCTCAAATGCCTGAATACCGAGACGGTGAAGAGTGGGTGCACGGTTGAGCAGTACTGGGTGCTCGCGAATTACATCTTCGAGAATATCCCAGACTACTGGCTCTTCGCGCTCAACCATTTTCTTAGCCGCTTTGATCGTTGTGGCCAGGCCACGCAGTTCTAGCTTGCTGAAGATAAACGGCTTAAATAGCTCGAGAGCCATACGCTTGGGCAGACCACATTGATGCAGACGCAGTGCGGGACCAACAACGATCACCGAACGTCCAGAGTAATCAACACGCTTACCGAGCAAGTTCTGACGGAAACGACCCTGCTTACCTTTGATCATGTCGGCAAGTGACTTCAGTGGGCGCTTGTTCGAACCAGTGATGGCGCGACCGCGACGACCGTTATCCAAAAGGGCATCGACTGATTCTTGCAACATACGCTTTTCGTTGCGCACGATAATATCTGGCGCGTTGAGCTCCAACAGACGCTTGAGACGGTTGTTTCTGTTGATCACTCGGCGATACAGATCATTCAGATCTGAAGTCGCGAAGCGGCCACCGTCCAACGGTACCAACGGACGCAGATCTGGCGGCAGAACCGGCAGAGCTTCTAGAACCATCCACTCTGGCTTGTTGCCAGAACCGTGGAACGCTTCCAGCAGCTTGAGGCGCTTGGAGAACTTCTTTATCTTGGTCTCAGACTTAGTATTGGGGATTTCCTCACGGATATCGGCAATTTCGTCTTCGAGAATAATTTCTTTGAGCAGAGCCTGAATAGCTTCAGCACCCATAGTCGCAGTGAACTCGTCGCCGAACTCTTCGAGAGATTCGAAGTATTCGTCATCGGTCAACAACTGACCTTTTTCCAATGCAGTGAGACCTGGATCCGTCACTACGTAGGATTCAAAGTAGAGCACTCGCTCGATTTCACGCAGTGTCATATCCAGCATCAAACCAATGCGCGAGGGCAGTGACTTGAGGAACCAGATGTGAGCGACTGGACAGGCCAGTTCAATGTGACCCATGCGCTCACGACGGACTTTTGTGAGTGTCACTTCAACGCCACATTTCTCACACACAATACCGCGGTGCTTCATGCGCTTGTACTTGCCACAGAGACATTCGTAATCTTTTACTGGACCAAAAATTTTGGCACAGAAAAGACCTTCGCGCTCCGGCTTGAAAGTACGGTAGTTGATTGTCTCGGGCTTTTTAACCTCACCAAATGACCATGAACGGATCATTTCCGGTGATGCGAGACCGATTCGAATATTATCGAATTCAGTGTTTTGTTCTTGCTGCTTGAGTAGGTTGACTAAATCCTTCAAGGCTTTTCCTCCAGTAACTGGGTTTGCCGAGGCGATTTTTCGCCCCGGCCATCAGGTAAGCAAAACAGCGCTTATTCGTTTTCCAATTCCATGTTGATGCCGAGTGAGCGCACCTCTTTAACCAACACGTTGAATGACTCTGGCATGCCAGGCTCCATTCGGTGATCGCCATCGACGATGTTTTTATACATCTTGGTACGACCCGCAACATCATCAGACTTAACGGTAAGCATTTCCTGCAGCGTGTAAGCGGCACCATATGCCTCCAACGCCCATACTTCCATCTCTCCGAATCGCTGCCCACCAAACTGTGCTTTACCACCCAGCGGCTGCTGAGTAACCAAGCTGTAAGAACCGGTTGAACGAGCGTGCATCTTGTCGTCAACCAAGTGGTTCAACTTGAGCATGTACATGTAGCCAACGGTAACCGGACGATCAAACTTATCGCCGCTGCGGCCATCATAGAGGGTGGTCTGACCACTCTCATGAAGGTCTGCCAGTTCCAGCAGTTTCTTCAGCTCGACTTCGTTTGCTCCATCGAATACCGGTGTCGCAATCGGCACACCTTTACGCAAGTTGCCGGCCAGTTCAAGAACTTCGCTGTCAGACAGTTCTTTGAGGTCGGTGCCGTAAACGGTATCACCAACATCGTAGATTTCCTGCAAGAACTT
>Ga0208971_1001587_pt1 | contig 13179 bp, 11 predicted proteins | sample AOAMet1_18_M0_10_2_FD_188229 | JGI IMG/M metagenome (GOLD analysis project Ga0208971, IMG submission 188229) | Ammonia-oxidizing marine microbial communities from Monterey Bay, California, USA - CAN11_18_M0_10 (SPAdes) | ecosystem: Environmental > Aquatic > Marine > Intertidal zone | place... | reverse complement strand
CGTGGTCGTCAGCTTGGTGGCGTGTCTGTTCATACGGGCACCATCCCGTCAAAAACATTGCGCGAAACAGTGATGAATCTTTCGGGTTGGCGCGAGCGCAGCTTTTATGGGCGTTCTTATCGTGTGAAAGAAGAGATCAAAGCCGAAGATTTAAAATCGCGGTTGTTGAAAACTTTGGATCACGAAGTCGACGTTTTAGAACATCAATTCACTCGTAATCGCGTTGAAATCTTGATGGGTGAGGCCAAGTTTGTTGGAACCAAGGGCATTGAGGTTACGGGCAATGACGGGGAACGGTCAAGTTTCACGGCTGATAAATTCTTGATTACCACAGGAACACGTCCATTTCGCCCAGATTACATTCCGTTCAACGATGTGAATGTTTTGGATTCTGATGAAATTATTGAACTGCCGCGTGTACCTCGCAGCCTTGTTGTCATTGGTGCAGGCGTGATCGGCGTTGAATATGCAACGATCATGCAGGCACTTGATGTACATGTGACATTGATTGAACCGCGCGACAGCTTTCTAGATTTTATTGACAAAACGATGATCCAAGAATTCACGCATGAAATGCGCGAACACGGTATTGATTTGCGCCTTGGCTCGTCGGTTAGTGACGTGGAATGTAAGGACGACATGGTGCATGTCTCCCTTGAAAATGGTCGTCAAGTTTCAGCTGAAATGCTTTTGTTTGCAGCCGGCCGCATGGGTGCCACAGATAATCTTGGGTTAGACGCTTGTCGGCTTGAAACTGATCATCGTGGACGGATCAAGGTTGATTCAAAAACCTATCAATCCGCCGTGCCGCATATTTATGCAGCAGGTGACGTGATTGGTTTCCCCAGCCTTGCATCAACGTCATTACAACAAGGTCGCGTAGCGGCCTGTCACGCGCTTGATGAACCGACATTGAAACAATCGCCGTGGTTCCCTTATGGGATCTATTCGGTGCCTGAAATGTCCACTTGTGGCATGTCAGAAGAAGAAGTGCAGGAACGCAAAATCCCGTATGAAGTTGGAGTCGCACGTTTTTGCGAAACCAGCCGCGGTCATATCATGGGCCTTGAAAACGGCATGCTGAAAATGTTGGTCTCGTTGAAAACCCGCCGCTTGTTGGGTGTGCAAATCATGGGTGAGGGGGCAACCGAACTCATCCACATCGCACAGGCGGTTTTGAACCTTAAAGGCACAGTAGATTACTTTATTGAAAACACATTCAACTATCCTACGCTGGCTGAGGCTTACAAAATTGCGGGAATGAATGCGTGGAACAAGATGCCTAAACCCGACCTATCCGAATGACCGCTCAAGGCACGGTAATTTACGTTGATGCAGATGCCTGTCCAGTAAAGGCTGAGGTGGAAAAAGTGGCCTCTCGCCACGGACTGCCTGTTAAGATGGTTTGTAACGGCGGCTTGCGCCCCTCGGCTAATCCGTTGGTCGAAATGGTGTTTGTGCCGGATGGGCCTGACGTCGCTGATATGTGGATCGCGGATCGCGCTGTACGCGGTGATGTGGTGATAACAGGCGATATTCCATTGGCTGCAAAATGCGTTGAATCTGGTGCGCGAGTGATTAAACACAACGGCGAAACGCTAACAGCGGCGAACATCGGAAACGTTTTGGCCACCCGTGATTTGATGACAGATTTACGGGCGGCTGATCCCTTTCGCCAAGGCGGTGGACGACCGTTTTCCAAAGCAGATCGCAGCCGGTTCTTGGATGGATTAGAACGGGAAATTCAGGCAGCAAAAAGGGAAAAGTAATGGCGATTAAGGCCGTAATTTTTGACATCGGCAACGTGCTGATCGAATGGCAACCCGAACGGTTCTTTGATGCCACGATTGGTATTGAAAAACGCAAAGACTTGTTCGCCACCATTGATCTTCACAAAATGAATGATCGCATTGATCGCGGTGAAAATTGGGAACAGGTCGTTTCCGAAACAGCCAAAGATTACCCTGAATTTTCCACCGAAATCCTGATGTGGCACAGTCACTGGTTGGAAATGGCACAGCCACCTATTGATCATTCCTTAAAGCTGTTGCGCACTTTGCGCCAAAAGGGCACGCCTGTCTTTGCCTTGTCTAATTTTGGTGTCGAAACCTTTGCTTATGCAGAAGAGGTTTATCCCTTTTTACGTGAATTTGATCAGCGATTTATTTCGGGCCACATGCAGATGATCAAACCCGATGCCGCGATTTATGAAGCGGTGGAAACCGACACAAAGCTAGCGCCAAATGAAATGCTATTTGCCGATGACCGCATTGACAATATTGATGCGGCGGCCAAACGTGGCTGGCATACACATCTGTTTCAATCGCCAGCAGGCTGGGCTGCGGCATTGGTGGAACATGGGTTACTAACTTCAACCGAGGCTCAATCATGAATTTTGAAATTGTTACTCAAAAGGCGGAAGAGTTATTAAGCTGGCACGAGCTTTGCGATGCCATGGCTGCAGGTCACAAATTGCCTAAGGCAGAAATCAAGGACAGTTTTTTGTACCGTGGTAAGGACACTATTCTTTCGCGTGCCGCATGGATTGACGGGCTAGGGGCCTTGGTGAAAACCGCAACAATCTTTCCAGATAATCCTGCAAGTGGGCGCCCAATGGTTGGCGGTGCGGTCAGCTTGCTGAATGATGAAACGGGTGATTTGGATGCGGTAATCAATTTCCATTTGGTGACAAAGTGGAAAACCGTCGGGGATTCCATGTTGGGGTGCCGTTTATTGGCGCGTAAAGATGCACGAAAAATCTTGATCGTTGGCGCGGGTACGCAAGGGCGCAACCTAATCCAAGCCCATCGCGCGTTTCGCCCTGATGCGGAATTCACGTTATGGAATCGTACGCATTCTTCTGCCCAAAAGATGGCCGATGAAATGGATGGCGTTACGGCTGTTGAAAACCTTGAGGCTGCAGTCGGTTCTGCTGAGATTATTTCAGCTGCCACCATGACGACAGAACCGATCATTCGTGGTGAATGGTTGCAGGCCGGACAGCACGTCGATCTTATCGGTGCTTACCGTCCTGACATGCGCGAGGTTGATGATTTGGCTTTGCAACGCTCAAGGATTTTTGTCGACAGTTTTGACACAACTTTGGATCACATTGGCGAGTTGAAAATCCCGTTGGCTAACGGCGCGATCAAACGAGACGATGTTATTGCCGATTACTATAATCTAGATAAATTTGTTCGAAACGAGAACGACATAACGCTATTCAAGAACGGGGGCGGTGCCCATCTGGACTTGATGGTGAGCACTTACATCCTGAACTCTTGGAGACAGAAATGATCACTGAACAACAAATTTCCGACTTTCAACGTGACGGTGCCGTTTTAGTAAAGGGTGTTTTCAAAGATTGGGTTGAGGTCATGGCCAAGGGGGTTGCCCGAAATATGGCTGAACCTGGCCCATATGCGTCGGAGAACGCTGTTTCCGAGGGGCGGTTTTTTGATGATTATTGCAACTGGACGCGAATTCCGGAATTCGAACGCATTGTTCGTGAAAGCCCTGCAGGTGCATTGGCGGCGGCCGCAATGCAATCAAAAAAGGCACAGTTTTTCCACGATCATGTATTGGTCAAAGAAAGTGGTACACCCAAAGCAACGCCTTGGCATCAAGACGGGCCTTATTACTTTGTAGAAGGCTCCCAAACCGTCAGCATGTGGATGCCATTGGATGTCGTGACAACAGCCAGCCTTCGTTTGATTGCCGGTTCACACAAATGGGAAAAACCTGTTCGCCCTGTCAGTTGGGCTGACAATTCAGATTTCTACGAAGGCGACACAACCGATTGGATCGAGGTACCTGATCCTGACGGCGATACCGATGGATTTGACGTGCTGGAATGGGCGATGGAACCAGGTGATGCGGTATTGTTTGATTACCGAACTGTGCACGGTGCACGTGGCAATCCAAAGGGGGCGCGGAGGCGCGCTTTGTCCATGCGTTGGGTTGGTGATGATGCGCGCTATGTGCAACGGCCCAGCCGCACATCACCGCCATTCCCAGGGCATGATATGCAAGCCGGTCAAATTTTACGCGAAGATTGGTTTCCCGTAATCGTTGGTGGTTAATTGATTTCTCAGGTTGACCTTAGTTCAAGTCGCTTCTCTTTGATCGGCAAATGCACGATGGCTGAAAACGCCCCGACGCCCACGCCGATCCACCACACAAAGGTATAATCGCCGTAGATGTCGAACATCTTGCCGCCGAGCCAAACCCCAAGAAAACTGCCTAATTGGTGACTGAAAAACACGATACCATAAAGTGTGCCCATGTAACGCAGACCATAAATATGCGCGACCAAGCCAGATGTTAAGGGCACTGTTGCCAGCCACAATGAACCCATACTGAATGAAAATATCACCACGGTAAGTGGCGTCATTGGCACCATGATAAACACCGCCGCGATAATCGTGCGTCCGGTGTAAATCAGCGCCAGCAAGTTTTTCTTTTGATAAAACTTTGCCAAATATCCTGCGGCAAGGGTTCCAAATATATTGGCCAGCCCGATGATGGAAATAGCAATAGCACCAAGGGCCGAATTTGTGCTGATACCAATGGCGTTCAACCAACGACTGTCAGCAACGGGCGCGCAAAATTCGGTAATATAGGCCGGAAAATGCGCGGTCATAAATGACAGTTGATAACCACAAGAAAAGAAGCCCAAGAAGATTAAGCTGAACGATGGGTCCCGTGCCGCTTTTTTTAAAATCGCACCAAGTGACTCTTCCAGTTCTGCGCGACTTGCTACTACAGGCGCGCGCATGAACGGCAGGATGAACAATGATGCCATAATAACACCGGCAAGAACCAAGAATACACTTTGCCATGGCATCATTTGCAACAAAAACTCGCTAAAAGGGGGGCCAAATACTTGCCCGCCTGATCCTGCGGCTGCGGCAATCGCCAGTGCCATAGAGCGGTTTTCATCAGATGCTGCGCGGCCAACGATTGCTAGGATGACGCCAAATCCCGTACCAGCGATACCAAATCCAACCAGCAAAGAAATCATTTGATGACCAATTGGCGTTACTGCCACCGAAGTTAAAATCAGACCCCCTGCATAAAGTAGCGCCCCAAGAATAATTGATCGGCGATCGCCAAATTTTTCTGCAAATGCCCCGAATATTGGCTGCCCGATACCCCAAGCCAAGTTTTGAATCGCAATCGCCATTGAAAATTCAGTTCTGGGCCAACCAAACTCCATCGAAATTGGAATTTGAAAAACACCATATGCCGAACGGATACCGATGGAAAAAATCAAAATGATACAGCCACCAACAAGAATTGGCGTGATCAAGGGGGCTTTGCTATGGGTCATTGTCTTTCCTTGTCGAATGCTTGCACCCTGATTGAACCCGCGAACAACGTCAAATCAAGAATGGTGATTGCAAGCACAACCTTTTCATATGGCTTCGTTTTCGGTAAGGGGGCGCATGAAGAAACTAGTCGATATTTATGCTACCGAAGTTGCCGCTGGCCGCTTGCGCGATGACACCGCGCAACATCGCGTTATTGATGTTTTGGCCGAGGTTCAGCAAAAGCTGGAAACGCAAAGCGTTCGCCGTGGTTTTTCCCTTTTCCGCCGTGCGACTGAACCGATCAAAGGATTGTACATCTGGGGTGGCGTTGGACGCGGAAAATCTATGCTTATGGATATGTTTTTTGATAATGTGGATGTCGTTCGCAAGCGCCGCGTGCATTTCCATGCCTTTATGCAAGAGATTCACGAAGCACTGCACAATGCCCGAAAAAGCGGCGTTGACGATGCGATTTTACCAGTAGCCAAAGCCATATCTGATGAATTGCGTCTGCTGTGTTTTGATGAAATGCAAATCAACGACATCACGGATGCGATGATCGTGGGTCGACTGTTTGAACAGCTGTTTGCGGCTGGCGTGGTCATCATTACCACGTCAAATCGCGTGCCTGCGGATTTGTACAAAGACGGTCTGAACCGCGCGCTGTTTCTGCCTTTCATTGATCTATTGCAGGAACGACTTTCGGTGATTGATTTGAACAGCGACAATGATTATCGCCAACATCGTCTAACCGGAACACCGCGTTATTTTGAACCAAATGATGCAACGGCCAAGCTGGCAATGGATGCTGTTTGGGATGACCTTGTCGATGGTAAAAGCGAGCCATTGGTGCTGACCGTTAAATCCCGCAAGGTGACTTTGCCTTTCTTTCACAACGGTGTTGGACGGGCCAGTTTTGCTGACCTGTGTGAAAGGCCATTAGGGGCTGGGGATTATCTTGCGATCGCAGATGCGTTACGGGTTTTGTTGCTGGATGATATCCCGCAATTGGGGCGCGCCAACAACAACGAAGCCAAACGATTTGTGACGCTTATTGATGCGCTTTATGAGGCCAAAGTGAAACTGATAGCCAGTGCCGCCGCGTCGCCAGAAGAGCTTTATTTGTCGGGGGCTGGCATCTTTGAATTTGAACGTACCGCTTCAAGATTGCGCGAAATGCAGGGCGTTGAATGGGGCGCGTAGGCGCCAACATCTAGTGGTGGTTTTGCAAAACCTGCCCTGCCAAATAGAGTGACCCACAAATCAGCACACGGGCTTTTTCATCTTGTGCCAAAATATAAGCCAAGGCTTCGCTGACTGAATTGGCTGAACTTGCTTCAAGACCAACAGATTGAGCTGCGTTTTTGGTTGTTGTAGCCGGCAGCGTGTTCAATTCGCCTGGAATTTCGACCGCAACAAGTGATTTTGCCACGCTCGCCATGGGGTGCAGATATCCGCTAACGTCTTTGGTGTTTAGCATGCCGCAAATCATGTGGGTGGGTTTGGAACTTAGTCGGCCCAATGCTTCGGCCAATGCAATTCCGGCGGCGGTGTTGTGCCCACCGTCCAACCATAGTTCAGCGCCTTTGGCCTGATCAACAAGTGGCCCAGATTGTAACCGTTGCAATCGCGCCGGCCAAGTTGCGTCAACCAATGCCGCCTCGCAAGCGGCGTCATCCACTTCCAAATACCGAAGTGCGGCTAATGCCATGCCAGCGTTCTCAACTTGGTGGGCACCAATCAGCGCAGGAAGTGGTAGATCAAGCAATCCACGTTCGTCTTGATAGATCAGGCGACCGTGTTCCTCGGCAACGTGCCAGTGCTGGCCGTATACGAATAATGGTGCGCCTAGCTTTTCGGCGCGTGCCTCAATAACAGCAAGACCTTCGTCGGTTTGACGGCCAACGATACAAGGGACACGGCGTTTGATAATGCCCGCTTTCTCACCAGCGATTTCCGTCAATGTTTCACCAAGAAACTGTTGGTGGTCGATGGAAACAGGTGTGATTATCGTCAATTCAGGATCTTCAACAACGTTCGTTGCATCCAGTCGACCGCCAAGGCCGACTTCTAACAAAGTGTAATCGGCGGTTGTGCGCGAAAAAGCCAACAACGCGGCCACAGTCGTTATCTCGAAATAGGTGATCGTTTCGCCTTGGTTGGCGGCGTAACATTCATCAAGTGCTGCGGTTAAGGCGTTTTCTGTGATCAATGTTCCAGCAAGGCGGATGCGTTCATGAAATCGCGCCAAATGAGGCGAGGTATAGGCGTGTACTTTTTTCCCAGCGGCCTCAAGCCCCGCGCGGATCATGGATTGCGTGGAACCTTTGCCGTTGGTTCCCGCAATATGGATCACGGGTGGAAGTTTGCGTTCCGGATGATCCAGTGCCGCAAGCAAGCGGATCATGCGATCCAAAGTCAGATCGATAACCTTGGGGTGCAACGCCATCATGCGTTCTAGGATGACGTCTGAGGTTACGCCGGAATTTTCGGTGTTCACTTGGCGGTATCCGATGCGGGTGCTTCTTCTGATGCCACATCGACGGTGTCGGGTGCAGCAAGCTCACCTTTGATTTCAGGGCTTAAGCCCATCAGCATGCGAATGATTGTCACCAATTCGTCGCGCAATTGGCCGCGATGCGTCACGCGATCCAAAATACCATGATCCAACAGGTACTCGGCGCGTTGGAAACCTTCTGGCAATTTCTCACCAATGGTTTGCTCGATCACGCGCGCACCAGCAAATCCTATAAGTGCGTTTGGCTCGGCGATTTGAACATCACCCAACATGGCATAAGACGCGGTAACGCCGCCGGTTGTTGGGTGTGTTAAAACGACGATGTACGGCAGGTTCGCCTCTTTCAGCATTTGCACGGCAACCGTTGTGCGCGGCATTTGCATCAGGGCCAAAATACCCTCTTGCATTCTTGCGCCGCCAGCGGCGGAAAACAACACCAAAGGCCGTTTTGTTTCCACTGCGCGTTTTGCAGCAGCAATAATTGCATTGCCAACATACATGCCCATGGACCCGCCCATAAAGGAAAAGTCTTGCGCGGCGGCAACAATGGGCGTTTTACCAATTTCGCCCTCGGCCACTAACATCGCATCGGGCGAGCCGGTTTTTTTCTGCGCAGCCTTCATCCGGTCAGGATACCGTTTCTGATCGCGGAACTCTAAAGGATCAGCAAGGGGTTGATCGACGGGCACTTGCACGAAAACACCGCCATCAAACAATTTGCTAAACCGATCAATCGGGGTGATCGCCATGTGGTGATCACACGACGGGCAAACCATCAAATTGTCAGCCAATTCACGGTGAAACAGCAAAGTTCCACAATCGGTACACTTTATCCAAAGATTATCCGGTACCTCGCGGCGAGAAAACAACGAGTTAATGGTCGGCCGGACATAGTTTGAGATCCAGTTCATCGAGTTTTATTCCTTGGAGTTCTTTACGTGTTGCCAACAAATAGGCGTTTAGACTTCGTTTTGCAATCTACGCTTAAGGGTAAATCGCAGAACCATCCAAACGGCAATCAGTACGGCCATGTCGCGCAGCAGCAATGGAAATAATTCACTTGCGTTGGCTGCTGTGAATGGCGTGGTGTAAAGAGCCAGCCCTGTGATGCCACCGTCCATAGCAACCAGAGTTACGGCAAATAAGTTGTTGGTGAAGTGCAGGCCCCATGCTGCGCCAAGCCCACCTGTCTGGTGGGTTAAATCAGCAGCCATTAGGCCAAAAATTGTTGTGGCGCCAATGATGATCCAAATATTGGACCCGGCCGCTGGATCGTAATGCAAAAGGCCAAACACAACTGACGGCAAGACGAACCAAATGATTGGTGATTTGAATCGTGCGGCGAGCTGCTGCATGAAATAGCCACGAAACACGACTTCTTCAGCACCAGTCTGAATGATCAGGCAAGCGATCGCCATCGGGAAGAAGGACAACCAAATTCGTGGTGCTAGATTGGTTTGAAATTCAAAATTGGGGCGAAACCCAAAGGTGAACAGGGCAAGAATTGCGCCTGTTATCAGCGTGGCGACGATGAAGTCTGTAAATAATTGCCGCCGTCGCCCAAACAATGTGCGCCCTTTGCGGCGGTGTAATACTCGGGCTGCAACCCAAGCGCCTGCACCAAGCCCAATGAAAGTTGAAAACAGCATCAATGTCGACGTGGGTGTTTTTGGTTTTGCGATCTTGGCTATCTCGCTGGAGATGGCTTCGCTTCCAACTGAAAACCACAGCAACAATGCAGATAGTGCCGCCCAAAGAAGGTAGACGAATATAATCAGAAAGACGCCTGCCAGTAATCGCCATTCTTGGGGGAATGCCCTTGCGGGGGCGATAAAACGCGAAAATTCCTTGGTCATGCCTATGTTGTGCCCTGTGTCATGCTCTGCTTACTTTTTGCCCCACCCTAAGCTATGGCATGGGGTGGGGCAAGAAAGTTAAATAGCAGTATTCAATGGGGGCTAGCGGATATCAGGCCGCAATTGTTTTTCCCGCAAGCCGCGTCTTGATTTCATCAGGCACCAAACGCGTCGAGCTGATCCGCAGTAACGGCATTTCGGCGATATGGCCTGTCGCCTCGTCACCATTTTCAAAGCTGTCGCGACCTGCGTAGTCAATGAAGCTTTCTGCGGGAACGCCTTCGGCCAAGAGCAGTTCATGCGCCTCGGTTTCAATGTGGTAATAGGTGAAACCATCCTTGGGCATTTCGGCAACTTGATAAATCGTTGTGTCGTTCACCAACGCACCTGCATTGATCAAGATGCCATCAAATTCCAAGGCGTGATCGGGTGAAACCTCTAGGTTATTCTTTGGCAACCCGTTACCCAAAGCCCCTGCAGAAATGCGGATTGGGTTAACCTCACGCGGGCGCGCCAGCTTGGTTTCGACACGTTGTTTGTCGACCCAAGTCACTGCGACATCACGGCCGTCTGCCGTTTTAACCATGTCACCCTTGGTAATGTCTTCGACCAATTTGGTTCCTTCGGTCATGGAAATCTGCGTGCCTTTGGTAAAGCAATTCAATGCTTTGCCGTAAAAGGCATTCATGGTTAGGATCGCTTGGGCGGGACCATTATAGGATGTAAAGATAATGCCGTTAATTTTTTGTGTGCCCAAATTTACCAAACCCCCTGCCATCGCCGATATCAGGTTCACGACATGATTTGTCGCACCACCCGTTGTCTGAAGGCTTAGTTTCCAAGTGCCAGAAATTGTTGACCCTAACTGAATCAGAAATGGATTTGACGCGGTGGCGCTGATCGTAGCATTGGCCGTATTGGCGGTGCTTTTGAACGTAAGCGTAAAGGCGTCGTCCGTGGTGAAATCGGTAAGCGAAAAAGGAAACGTTGGCTGACCGGAGTTACCAAAAAAGATATGGTGGTTGGCGCCTGCATTTGTGGTACTGACCGTGAACGTTACACCACCAGCTGTGTTTGTGACTGTTCCACCTGAAATAGCCGAAGAAACGGATGCCCCGCCGTTGTTGAAATCAAATAATAAGGCCATGTTTTTGTCCTCAAGTTCTAAAAATAATTTGTGCCGTATCGCTTAGCGGTTGGGGGGTACCGTAGGGAGGACTTACGTCAGGGTCAAGAAACGCCATTGACGCAAGTTATTGATTATTCAGCAGCAATCACAGGTTGCAGAGCCTTGCGAACATACTCTGGAACCATGCGTTTTGAACTGATGCGTGGTAAAGCCATTTCCACAACTTGCCCCGTTACCTCGTCGCCATTTTCAAAGCTATCGCGCCCTGCGTAATCAATGAAACTTTCGGCGGGAACACCCTCGGCCAATAACAACTCATGCGCTTCGGTTTCCACGTGGTAATAAGTGAAACCAGACATCGGCATGCGAGCCTCTTGGCGGATGGTTGTGCCATTGGTTAACGTGCTGGCGTTATACAGGACATTGTCGATTTCAATGGCATGATCCGGCGAAACAAGCAGGTCTTGCACTGGCAAACCGTTGCCTAATGCACCGGCCGAAATACGAATTGGATTAACTTTTTCTGGATTGGTAAGTTTGGTGTCCACATGCTGTTTGCCCAGCCATTTCACCCGTGTTGTGCCGCCGCGTGCCAAAGTGATCGTGTCGCCCACCTGTAAATCTTGGACGTTTCGACCACCTTCGGGGGTAGCGATTTTTGTGTCCGCAGCAAAGCAAAGGAAGTCGGTTATAATGCTGCCAAGCGTAAATCCCGAAATGTTCCAAGAAGAGTAAACGGTGATTATTATTTTGTTCGCGGTGACGGACGTATTCGTTGATCCATATAGATTATTTTTGCTGGAAAAATGAACGATTGGGGATGTTGTGAAAGCCGTCATAGCCGTTGATGTGGCAAACGACAGGGATAAAGCCATCGTCAGTGCCGCACTTCCAGGATTTGAAATACTAACCGCTAATCCACTTGGTTCCGGTAACACGTAACCAGAGACATCGAGGGCACCATAAGGACTGCTGATTGTAAACTTAATATTTAGGTTTGTGGGTCCGCCAACGGTTGCGTCATTAATTGATACAGAAGATGATCCAGATGTCACCAAAGAAATATCAAAAGTTGCACTTCCTGAAGGGCTCGAAAAATTATAAGTAGTTGGCATAGGTTGTCCTTTTCATCTCGCAAGGAATTTCCAATTAATTTTAGCCGTTCTAAATTGAAATAAAAGAATTTTATCGTGGCCCAACACGAATTCCATCAGTTCTATCGTGCATAGGTTGATTTGCTGGCGGTGACAAATTCTGTTGATTGAAAAATGTTCAAACTTGCACCCATCCCGCCCATCCCCTAAACAATTCCCAACAGAATAAGGGAGGCCATCGGCCATGACGAAATTTGACAAAACCAACCTGCCCAGCCGCCATGTAACCGAGGGTCCTGCGCGTGCGCCGCATCGTTCGTATTTATATGCTATGGGGTTGTCTGAAGATGAAATTCACCAGCCTCTAGTCGGTGTTGCCACATGCTGGAACGAGGCGGCCCCCTGTAATATCGCCCTGAACCGTCAGGCGCAATCTGTGAAAATGGGCGTCAAACAAGCGATGGGTACGCCACGCGAATTCACCACGATTACCGTTACAGACGGTATTGCGATGGGTCACGAAGGTATGCGTTCGTCTTTGGCCAGCCGCGAGGCAATCGCTGACACGGTTGAATTGACCATGCGCGGTCATTGCTATGATGCGATCGTTGGTCTTGCTGGTTGTGACAAGTCATTGCCCGGTATGATGATGGCGATGATCCGTTTAAACACACCGTCTGTGTTTGTTTATGGCGGTTCAATCTTGCCCGGTCGTTACGAGGGTCGCGATGTTACTGTACAGGACGTTTTTGAGGCCGTCGGCCAGCACCAAGCTGGAAACCTTTCGTCTTGCGAGCTTGAGAAACTAGAAGCGGTTGCTTGTCCTTCTGCGGGTGCTTGTGGTGGTCAGTTTACCGCCAACACCATGGCTTGTGTTTCCGAGGCAATCGGTCTTGCCTTGCCAAATTCCGCGGGCGCACCGGCACCGTATGAAAGCCGTGATCAATTCTGCGAGGCATCCGGCCGCGCTGTTATGAATTTGATCGCCAAAAACATTCGTGCGCGTGACATCGTAACACGTAAATCATTGGAAAATGCGGCACGTGTTGTTGCTTGTACTGGTGGTTCAACGAATGCAGGTCTTCACTTGCCAGCCATGGCGCATGAGGCAGGCATTGATTTTTATCTGGATGACGTTTGTGACATCTTCCGCGAAACGCCTTATTTCGTCGATCTGAAACCAGGTGGTAATTATGTAGCCAAAGACCTTTATGAGGTTGGTGGCGTTCCCGTAATTATGCGTGAATTGCGCAAAGCGGGGTTGATCCAC
>Ga0208971_1001570_pt1 | contig 13271 bp, 9 predicted proteins | sample AOAMet1_18_M0_10_2_FD_188229 | JGI IMG/M metagenome (GOLD analysis project Ga0208971, IMG submission 188229) | Ammonia-oxidizing marine microbial communities from Monterey Bay, California, USA - CAN11_18_M0_10 (SPAdes) | ecosystem: Environmental > Aquatic > Marine > Intertidal zone | place... | reverse complement strand
CAAACGCGACAACTGGGAAGGCGGACACCGGGTTCCGTTCATCGCCCGTTGGCCAGGCGTGATCGCGCCCGGATCGAAGTGCGACACTCCGTTCTGTCTCGTCGATATGATGGCGACATTCGCAGAAATGATGTCTGTCGAACTCCCTGAAGATCAGGGCGTCGATAGCGTTTCCATTCTTCCGTTGATGCAAGGCAAAAATGATGACTACCGAAGAGACCATGCGATCATCCATCATTCATCGACCGGGCGATTTGCGATTCGCAGGGGTGACTGGAAATTGCTGTTACACTCGGGGTCTGGTGGTAATGGTTACGGAGCCGGAAAACGCAGCACCAGGTACAACGGGACAATCGAGCAGACGTCATTCGATACTGCGAACCGCCAACTCTACAACATGCGGACTGATCCGGATGAGACGACCAATCTGTTCGAGAAACGCCCTGAAGTCGTCAGTGAATTGACTACTCTCGCGGGCGAATATGTCAGGCAAGGACGCAGCACGCCGGGGCCTCGCCAGAAAACTGACCTGCAGAACTGGCCCCAACTCGACTGGCTGCCGCCGCATCCGGCTCCAACAGCGTCAGGTAAGGCCTCAGATAAAAATTGAGCTACGGGCAACCGCAAAAAATAAACGTGATTTGAACAAATAAAATGAAACCCATCCTCACATTGTTATTCTCCCTACTGTTGGCTTGTTCCGGATTTGCCAATGACAAACTGCCGAATGTCGTCACACTCTATGTCGACGATCTGGGTTACCGCGACATCGGCTGCTACGACGGTCCCGTCAAGACCCCGGTTCTCGACAAGCTGGCTGCTGGTGGCGTGCGCTTCACCGACTTCCACTCGGGCGCTCCTACTTGCTCTCCCTCTCGCGCCACTTTTCTGACGGGGCGCAATCACCATCGCACCGGAGTCTACTCGGTGCTTGACGAGCGTTTTCACCGGATGCACCTCCTGAAGAGCGAAACCACCATCGCGGAAGTGCTCAAGGAAAACGGCTATGCCACTGCTCACTTTGGCAAGTGGCACCTCGGCATGCCTGTCCAGAATCGCGATAATCCCACTCCCGCCGATCATGGATTCGACTACTGGTTCGGCGTCGTCAACGGCCCGGGCCGAAGCCACAAAAACCCGACCAACTTCCTGCGCAATGGCAAACGTGTGGGAGAGATGAAAGGTTATTCCTGCCAGATCGTGGTCGACGAAGCCCTCACCTGGATCGATCAAAAGCGCGACGGCGACGAACCCTTCTTCCTCAATCTCTGGTTCAATGAACCGCACGACCCGATCGCGGCGCCCGACGAGATCGTTTCACAGTATGGCGGGCTGAAAGAACGGGAAGCCATCTACAGTGGGACCATCGATAATACAGATCGAGCCATCGGGCGTCTCGTTGCAAAACTCGAAAAACTCGGCGAGCTCGATAACACCATTATTATCTACGCTTCCGATAACGGCAGCTACCTGCAAGAGCGGAATGGTGAACTACGTGGAAAGAAAGGGGCGCTCTTCGAAGGCGGTCATCGCGTCCCAGGCATTTTTTACTGGAAAGACGGGATTCCTGGCGGACGAGTCGAGAAGGAACCGGCGGGAGTCGTTGATCTTCTCCCCACTCTGTGTGGTCTGATCGGCATCGAGAAACCCCAGGATGTGCATCTCGACGGCTCCGACCTCGCACCGTTGCTTACTAGCTCCAGTTCCTTCAAGAGGCATCAGCCACTGTTTTGGTTGGCTGGGACAAACATGGTCATGAGGGTCGGTGACTACACACTTTTTGCTTCCAGCACTGCGAAATCGCCAATCGACTTCAAAACCGCCAATCGTCTGGTGGAGCAAGTCAAAGAAGTCCTCGGCGATGATCTTGAGAAAGAGCTGGGCGGAATGGATCTTCGCTCCCGAATGTTTAACGGAAAATTTGCCAATCCCGAAGCCAATCGACTGAGGGATCAACACCGTAGATTGTATTACTTTCAAGAGTCCTGGATCCCAGAACTCAAAAAGAGCGGACTTGGTCGTATCCAATTGTATGACCTCTCCAAAGATCTCGGTCAGCAAAACGACATTGCGAAAGAACAGCCCGCACTCGCCGCCCGCTTGAAAGAACAAGCCGCGGCCATCTATCGCAGCGTCATGGCAGATGCTCCAGAATGGTCCGACCCCAAAAAACCTTCCGCATCGAAGAAGCTTTCGGGAAATACGGTACAACGGCCCATCGCCGAGACATCGAGTTCCAAGACTAAGGAGTTCTTGGCTCGCATCGACAAGAATCCTCTCCCCAATGATTATGACGTTAGCCGGCATCAGGCTTACGTCGACCGCGTTATGGCTGGTCTCAAACCTGAACAGCGTGACCGAGTTGGCCAACTCTGGAAAGAGAAACGGCGCCTGACTCCCAAAATGAAGAACGTAGGTCAGTCCTTCGTTAGAATCCTCAGTTATATCGCCAAGGGAGAGAAGGCCAGCATCGAAGAGCAAACTGGAATCCACCGGCTTTCGACTACCAAGCGTTCGACGTACGACGCATTTTCGTATCTCAATCGAATTCCAGACGTGGCTTACGAAGACGAGAGCGTAGAAGATTTTCTCGGCCGAATTTTTGGGCGTCTCGCAAATCAAGAAGGACGTGTTTTATTAAAAGCTCCTACGGGGATGGATCGACTTGGATACGAAGGGCTAAAGACATTCTTGAATTATGAGGGAACTGAAAGTGTCGGCAATTGTGCCGCCTGTCATACCTTGCCGAATTTTACCGATGGAAAATCATATGTGACTCGCCATGGAACCGAGGCCAAGCCGACTCCCTCTTTGAGGAACCTTGGGAAGCGGAAACTTGACTTACATAAAGTAATGTCGCAAAAGATCGAGGCTGCCAAACAGAAGCAGCAGGGGAAAGCGGATGATATTAGTGATGCCTATTTGAAGATGAAGTTAGAAGAGCGGGATGTTTCTGAGTTGGTGGCATTTTTGAGATTGCTGGAAGATCAGCCCGACAGTCGGTTTCGCCAATCTATTATCGAGGCAAAAGTGCTTGGTACCTCGGAAGACTAGGATTTGCAAAAATACTTGTCCACGATTGGGACGTTGGCGAGGTTTTATGATGTTCGCAATAATCGAGTGAAGAAAGAGAATTTGATGAGAAACGTCCTCTGTTTTGTTTTGCTGGCTTGTTTGTTTTTCGCGCTTAGCAACTCAGTAGACGCCGACACGATTCGGGGTAAAGTCGTCGACCAATTTGGTAGTCCTGTCGAAGGCGTCATGGTATCGGCGATCGACGATGTGCATCGAAAATGGACCTCTGTATTCTCACAGAAGGATGGTTCGTTTGAAATTTCGAACCTGCGTGCCGTAGATCACAATATTCGAACCCGGTTAATGGGGCTGGCGGATGAGTGGGTCAGTGGTGTCGCCGTGGGTACCGATGACATGGTGATCCAAACGCGGCCAGCTGTCGGTGAAGAATTGGAATTGCAGCGACCTGCGAACAGCGCGTTCAGTATGCTTGATTTTGAAAATCCCCGGGACAAGCTAAATTTTAAAATGATGTGTTCTTACTGTCATCAGGTGGGCACGCTCGGTTTTAGAACTCCTGAAAAACCAGTTGACTGGGAAACAATGTTGCGTCGGATGGATGGTTTCGGTGGTCTCTATCCACACACTCAGGACACCATCATTGGCCGATTGATGAATACCTACAAAGATGATGCCGTAGAAAAATGGCCAACCTTCGTCCCTCCTCCGGCACCGTCAGGGATGGCAGCGGCAGCAACGATCACGATGTGGGAAATGGACAAGCCTCTCGAAGGTTCATTCCATGACCTGGAAATCGGTCGCGATGGCCTGGTCTATGCGGTCAATATTAGTAGGGGACGGATGATCGCCTTGAACCCCCAAACCGGCGAACAAACACCAATCAAGTTTCCACGTGGGGTACATGCACCGCACTCGATTGAGACCGCAAACGATGGAAGTTTATGGACGACCATGTGTGCCAGTGGCGTGATGGCCCGCTATGACATTGAGACCGGAAAGTTTGATGTCTGCAGCAGCGCGGAGGCACCAAAGAAGAGAGGTAATTACCCGCATACTCTCAGGATCAACCCGAAAGATCCCGAGGGATTGATCTGGTACACCGATGCAGGATCCAATTCCTGTTTTTCACTTCATCCGGTTACCCACGTTGTTAAAGAGTACAAATTGCTCAACGCCGGGCAGGCGATGGGTGCTGGACGTGGAGAGTCGAGGGGGATCACGCCCTACGGGCTCGATTATTCTCCGGTTGACGGCATGATTTGGTATTCGAAACTCAATGGAAATCGTATCGGCCGAATTGATCCCAATGCGGAAGATGGAAATATTAAAGAATGGAACCCACCGTTTCGGGGCCCGCGGCGTTTGCACGTTGCCCCCGATGGAATGGTTTGGGTTCCCGGTTTCGGGTCGGGTGTGTTTGGTAAATTCGACCCCAACACTGAGTACTGGACCGTTTACGAATTGCCGGATTCTGAGAACCAAATTCCGTATGCTTTGAATGTCGACAAAGACGGCATCGTCTGGATTTGCGGTACGGGGAATGACACGATCAATCGGTTCGATCCAGTAACGGAGACGCTTGTCGAGTTTCGTTTACCGACACGTGTGTCTTATACACGCGAGATTGAATTTGGCGATGACGGCAGTATTTGGACCAGTACATCCGGACCAGCTCGGCATATGGAGCGTGGCGTTGGAGCGGTCATTCGTATTTCCTTGCCCGATGATTTGCCAACAACAGGTGGTATTCAGCTAGTTCCTAAAGTTTATCGAGGTAATCATGACATTGGAAACCTCGCCACTGCTCCTAAGGTAGAACGTAAAAAGGATTCTGGGCGAGAGAAACTGTTCGTGAAAATTGACGCCAACCCACTACCCGATGCTTACAAAAAGATGCCTCACCAAAAGTGGGTCGACTCACGCCTCGCCGCCTTCCCAAAACACAAACGGAACCTCGCGGGTACGCTTTGGAATGAGTTTCGACAGACTCACCCAGATCGCAGAAACGATGGGCAGTTCTATGTGAAGATCATCGACTACATCATCAACAATAACGCGCCCGTGAAACGTCGTTTCGTGAAGAAGTGGCAGCATCATTGGTTCGGCGATGCTCCAGATAATCTGGGTAAACGAAATCTCGAACGAGGCAGTATGGTGTTTGAGCAAGCTACGTGTGCTCGATGCCACAACCTAGGCCCTGGCGAGAAGAAACTTGGCCCTGATCTGACCGAGGTTGCGAAACGTTTTCGTGGATCAAAGCTGTTACAGCAAATCGTAAAGCCATCCGCTGAAATCCATAAGGACTTTCAAACTCAGATGATTCTTGTCGATGATGGTCGATTGAGAACAGGTTTAGTGATCAAGGAAACTGAAAATGAAGTTGTCTTGATTCCCAATCTTCTGAAGCCCGATATTGTCGAAACGATAGAGAAATCCTCAATTGAAGATCGTAACACGGCGGATGTTTCGACGATGCCTGCGGGATTGCTGGATACTTTTTCGATGGAAGAAATTCTTGATCTTGTCGCCTACATTCAATCTGTCGGATCGCGTACTAAGGAGCCCGAGACCAAATGATGGTGATGCGCTATTAGATCGGTTTTCAATTCTAAGCAATCGATGAAATCTTATTTCTTACGACTTCTCCAGGGTTTGGTTGCTTGGGGGTCACGTAACTTTGAAGCTGACAGGCGGCTAATGGTTCGGAGGTTGAACTCGGAGTCAACGTCGAGAGGGTCAAGAGTCCACTCTCTTCCCCGTTTGTCTCTCGGGACGCGAATAAGTTTTAAGTTGCGAGGTTTTGCCTTACCACCATAAGAGATTTCGATGATGATTTCATGTTGGTCACCGTTATTTTCCTTTTTTGAGAGTAAGGCTTCTTTGGCGGCTGCATCAATTTTTAGTTTTTTGAATTCATCGGTTGGCTTGAACTTGACGGATTTCAGATACCCCCAGACAGCGTCCGCATCAGGGTAGCCATTGTCTGAAGTTGTTGCTTCGAGGATAGGTTTTCCGTCAAATAGAATTCTGGCAAGAATGAGGCGTTGAGGGGTTGGTGCAATTGGTTGAATGAGTGAAAGGCATACTGCAAGAACAGCTGAAAAGGTAACGAGTGAGTTCATCTTTGTTCTCAGTAGAAATGAAGTAAGAAATTGAGTTTCAGCAATGCACGTTAGACTTAAGTTAAAAGTTTGAACAAAACCTTGTCAAATCGGAACGATCGAAAGTAGGCTTGGATTGTCGGAGTTTTGCGAAAAGATTGGTTATTTCCCGTCTGTATTTTTTTTTCCGCCAACAAGAAAATCCAGCAGTAGCTCTTCGCCAATTCCGTGCGTAGCACCGTGACCTTCGTTGGTCACTTTGCAGTGAATGACGTCGCCGTTTAGGTAGCGAAAGACTTCCATGTTTTCGAAAGTATCAGAAGGTTGTGTTAATTGCTCACCGTTATATCCCATCTGACGGGCCCAGAGGAAAGTCGATTTTTCCGCGGCGACGAATCCCAGTTTTCCATTTTTGGCTGGAATTCCTCTGGATGTGCCGCCCTGATAGGGAACTAAATTGTCTTTCGCTCCTGAGATATTCAGGAGTCGTTTGCCTGTCGCGGGAGTTGCCGATTTCCGGTAATTGTTATCGGCCCCTTTTGCTTTAAAATTTTTGCCATCGTGCTGCCACACGTTTAACTGACTGACACCACTAATGTAATTGCGAATGTTAGGAAGCTTGCTTTCGATTGCGATTTGGTTCACAAGTGCAGCTCCGTTTGACGATCCCATGATCGTAAAGTTGTTTGAATCTACGTTCTCAAATGAAGAAAGTTTGGTCACGATGGCTTCGATAAAGCCAAGGTCGTCGGCTTTGGAACGTTCCGACACGATGTTCCAGCTTTCCCGGTAGCCCTGCGCGAACACCAAAATAAACTGGGATGCGATTTTTTTTCGACCTCGCATGAATCCTTGCATGGCTCTCGGGGCGTTTCCGCCATTACCATGCAAGAAAATCAAAACAGGAAGTTTTTTGTTTGCCGGCTGGTTAGGAATATTAACGAAATAGGGCCGCCTAAAGTTCTCTTCTTGTGACCAGGATTGAGTCACAAAATACTCTCCAGATTGCAGTTGGCCAGATTGCCCAATTTCCAGACGAGAATCTAATTCGTTTTGCAACTCGGTAGGTTCGTCTTTAGCCTCCAGCGCCTCGCGCAGGTCATCGAGATGACGCATGAGTGGATTCACTCGCGATTGCAACCTTTCTGTCTTGACGCGGTTGCTAGAGGATCTCGCTTCTTTCAATTGGGTGACGACACGATCCAGCTCTTTTTGAACTTCGATGATCTGGTCTAGATTTCTAAGTCGATGTTTGATTGATCGGGATTCCCGTTCCAGAGCATCGAGTTGCTGACGTAACTCCGCCTGTTCCCGCCGGATCGAAGTGTCGTCCCAGGTGCCTTGAGCGGCGACCGGTTCGGCTACCAATATGCCAACAAAACAGAAAGTGAGCCACATGTGAATTTGGAAGTTGTACATCTTGTCGTTTCTCTTCGGATTTTCTGGTGGAGAAAGATCTTAAGTTATACTCCCTTTAAAAAATTTGCCAGTATTACCTGATTGAGCCAGTCGTTTGATTCCACGGTGAAAGTCTGGGTTAACGCTTTCGTTGGCCGCAGAGGGTGGAAGGGTGTTTTTTATTAAAGGCAAGCAGATTTCCGGTCGTTTGCTTGCAGGGCTTACAGACAGAAGGTGTAATGGTTGCTTGAAAAGACGTTTAGCCAATTAATCTTGCGTTTGCAATTATGAATAATAACCGCATTGAGCCGGAACCGCGACTTACGCAAGAAAGCGTTACGTTGTTATTGCAGAAAGCGCGTGGTCAAGATGGAGCGGCGATTGCTGATTTACTAGACAAGGTCATCGAGGTGATTGCCGTGCCCCTTTTTTAGCAAGATAGTTTGCCAGTTTGTTCAAATCGTTAAAAAAGACATCTAGCGGACCTGTCTCAATCTTTGCACTCCCAGAGGTGAACTGAATCAAACACGATTTGGCTATCGTCTCCCCCTTTAAGTGAGAACCTTGGTCCGTTTTTATCGTTTTTGTTGACGACCGTGACCGCCTCGTGTTCATAGGTTTTGCTACAACCATTGACGCTTATTCTGATCGTCCCTTTCTTATATTCGATGATCAGATCAATCCACTCATTTAGTTTCATTTTCGATTCGGGAACGGTGAAAGCGGGGCCGTCTGGCAGTTTGATTCGATGCCCTCCGCCTTCGAGGTAACTGAGGATGATCATGTGGTGGCCAATTTGAAAACTGGGACGCCCTGCGGAGAGCTCCTTCTTTTCAAATTTGTACCGCATGTGACAGACAAACTTTTTGGGGATTCGATTAAGATGCACGACCGGTTCGAGCCCAAGATGATGATCGCGTTTGAGGGCCTTCATCGCCTCTTCTTTTGACTGGAACTTGGCTGACACGACTAGATTACCGTTCTTGATTTGCTTGTCCTTGGTCGGTGCCCCCCAACGTTCTCGGTTAATCCCGCCATTGAAATCGTCGGAGTAGACAAGCGTGCCGGTATTGAAAACTTCTGATTTGAATTGGGGTGGATCATCGGCAGATGCATCGAATGTGAAGAGGCACAAGAGTGCAGTGTAAAGAATTGCTGTGTAAGTTTTCGTCATATCATTCATTCTGAATTCTTTCTCCGTTTCATCGTCGGAGATGGATCATCCACGGTTTCGAGATAGGTTTTAAGGCGCGCGTGTAATTGCCTGGCTTTGTCGGCGTGCGTCGTGGATAGATCACGCTTCTCCGCGATATCCGCGACAACATTAAAGAGTTTGGCGGATTGGATTTCGCGTTTGGCGTTCACCTCTGCCAGTAGCTTCCATTGACCGGTCCGGATGACTGCCATTCCCTGCCGGGGGCGAGAGAAAACCAAGCCATCGATCGGGCGTTTTACTGAATCAGTTTTTGGGTCGGAAAACAGAGTGACAAAGCTCCCTCCATCGAGTTCATCGGAGAGTTTACCTTTCCCATCAGCCAACTCATAAAAGGTAGGTAGAAAGTCGTATCCTGCCACGGGGACCCGGCAAACTGATCCTGCCTTGATCGAGGGGCCTCGAACCATCAGAGGGACGCGAATGCCGCCTTCGAGCAGGGAGTGCTTGGCCCCGGATAACGGCGCATTGACCGCAAGACTCTTTGGGTTGCCACCGGGAACAGTACCGCGCCCTCCGTTATCCGTCGTAAAAACCACATAGGTATTGTCAGATATTCCCAGAGTATCCAGCTCGTCTAGAAGTCGTCCAATGCCACTGTCCAGCTCTTCCAGCATCCCGGCCCATCCCTGCGAATATGCTCGATCAGGGACGCCTTTGTTCTGATACTTCTCTAGTGAGGTCTGCAACACTTCGGTTCGCAAATGAACTGCATAGTAACTCACTTGGAGATAGAAAGGCTTGCCTGCGTTGGTTTGTTCCCGAATGAACTTAATCGAGCGATCGGTGACTGAACCAGTACGTTTAGGATCTTCGACGATGTGGGCTGGCTGCATCTTGTCTGCCATGCCTCCTGTGACATTTCCGGTGTGCCCGTCGCTCACGTCGTAGCCACACTCTTCCGGTGAGGAGATCATCTTCTCTCCCCATTTGCCGAAGTGGGCACACTGGTATTCAGGATTTGCCTGCTTCAGTGCCCGTGGAAGCGTCATATGATCAGCCGGGACCCACTCGCTGGCGAATTCCGTTCCGGACCGAGCCGCACTCGTCCCGCAGAGAATGCTGCGACGGGTCGGGGTGCAGAGCGGGGCGGGGGAATAGCCACCGGTAAAACGCATTCCCTCTGCCGCGATCCGATCCATTACTGGAGTGTGAAGGTAGCTGGAACCAGATTTCGGATTTTCCGGATCCATTAAACCTGACCGCTGACTCCACCCCTGGTCGTCGGTCAAAATCAAAATGATATTTGGTGAATCAGCCTGGAGGACTGCAGTGAATCCGAACAGGGTGATCAACAAGCAGTAGAGTTTTTTGATCATCAGCAAAATTTTACCTTTTATACAGACGGTCGAGAGGCAGTCTACTTTCTCTTTTTACTGGGAGGATACTTCCACGCCGTCATCGCCTCGGCCACTTCATCGAGCCATTGCGTCTCCGGTTTGTATTCGGGCGGCTTGCCCATGGTGGGACAGATTCCACCCCCTCCGGAATGTTCATTCCATGAATACATGATCACCGTCTGCGCGTCGCAGTCCTTGGGGTGGGCCGCCACGAAATCAAGAACGGCTTTGACTCGGTTGGCAAGCTCGCCTTCCTTGGGCCACTGGAAGTGATACATTTCTTCTCTGGGTCGTCCCTTGCGGTCAAAGGCGTGCGGCCACCGATAAGACATGCTGGGGCAGGGAGGAAGGAACGGGAGTCCGCGGTTCAAAAACTCTTGCTCGCAGGTCTTGAGAATCTCCTCCGTGGCCTCCGCATAGGTGGGTGCTTCGTCTCTTTTTGCAACCCTCCCGCCATAGGTTCCCTCGTAATCCATGAAGGCATCGTAGCCCTCCTTCTTCAATATTTTGGCATGTAGGAAACTGTCTCTCGGCTCCATACAGCCAACGATGTAAGGGTTCTTCAAGCCCTCTGCTTCGACCCGCGCCCTGACATACCCCACAAATTCGGCGCCGGTCATGTGCTCCTTGCCCTTTGCGACTTGCAGGGCCGCACGGAATCGTTCCGGATGGTAGACGACGATCAAGGGACGACCATCCATCACGGTCTGCCAGTTTGGCATTTTGATGTATTCAATCGTCTCGTTCATCATGGTGTCCACTTTGCTTCGCGTGTAGCGAATCGCTCTGTGCGCATACAGCGCCCAGGTGAAGTTTACTTTCTTGGCTTCCGGTATCTTGCTGGCGAGGTGGCAATCGAAATTGTTCCTCAGCTCCCAACCGTTAGCGTAGAGCTTCCGAGCCGGCCCGTGATAGACGAAGAAATCAATTCCCGCATCGTGGGCATAGCGGAGTTCCTGGTCCGTACTCTCTTGCAGCAGTTCCTGACTGAAAGGATGATTGAACCAAACCGGCCCAGCGCCGGCGGGATGCTCGACCCAGTCGACGTCCTTCGTCAGGCGACAGAAGAAAGGCACTCGGTCATGCCATTGGGGGGCTTTCAGGAATCCGGCGCCCCCTGGTAGATAACCTAATTCTTTTTGCTGCGTGGACCCCTTGCCAGAGAACATGTCCCAGCGTTGTACGCCGAGTAGCGGCCTGGCCCGTTCGCCAGTCTCAGTGTCATCGGCCTCCACAGACACGCTGAACAGCATCGATCCCAACAGGGTGAGAAGGCTGAGTTGTTTTAATGAAATCATCTATTTGTTGTGCCTTGGCTTTTTCATGAGAACTGTTGTGTTGGGTCGCGCAGGCATTCTTCCTCAGCGCAGAATGGAATCAATGAAGCCGGCCAATTCCTCAACAGAGATGTCGCCGGAGCGGTCTTTGTCTGTCCTCTTAAGAAAAGCATCTAGGTGAGCCGTTGAACCGAGGAAAGTCACGAATTCCTGCTTGCTGAGGACGCCATCGGAGTTGGCATCTGATTGCGCGTGCCATTGGGCGGGAGTTTTACGAGAGATCCTATACCACTTGATACCTTCAAGCTTCTTTGAGAATTCCTTCAGATTTAGGGTGCCTGATTTGTCTCTATCGGATTTATTAAATCCGACTGGGCCGTGCTTGGGTGAACGGTAAATGGCGGTCGCATATTCGACATAGGAAAGCTCGCCGTCACCATTGTCGTCGGCCATCTTGAGCAACTCTGCGGGTGTCATGGTGAGCATTTTGGCGCTAGGCTTGAGATTCTCTTCGGGGATGGGAAGGGTGACCCAAAGCTGATTGCATTGCCCGGCGGAATCGACCCCTGCGCGAATGAAGAAGCCCGGTTTGATTTCTTTTTTCGCCTCCAGGAAGCTGACGTAGTTAATCTTCAACTTGTCGTGGAGCGTGAATGTCCGGCTTTTCCTGCGGTGATTGACGGTGATCTTTTTTCCGTCGACCGATTCGACAACACCCGAAAGAGTCTCGCCCTTTGTTTCCTGGGCAACCGAGTCGTTCGATGCCAAGGTCAGGAAGAAAACAATAAGGATGAACGACAGATTTGTTTTCATGGAATTGAATTTCATGTGGTTAGTTTTCAACAACGCTTTGGTAAATAGGTTACTTCGATTGAAATGGCTTGCTTTGGACGAGGGCGTGGATGAATTCTCTAATGGCAAATTGCTTGTCTTTGGAAGCGATCAGGATTTCATTGGCGAGTTCTTCATCGGTGAAACTGAAAGGCCGGCCTAACGCGTATTCGATCATCTGTTCAGTGAACCCGCGGGAGAAGTCCTCTTCGCGTTCTACGAGGAGGTCGCGCAGTTCCTGATAGTTGTCGAAGGCTGGTCCTTTATAGAGTGCTCCAGAGGCATCGATGGTCCAGGTCTTTCCTTTTTTCCCTTTACCTCCGGCATGGTCCGTGGTGCGCCATTTGCCCGCGGCGTTGAAGTTTTCCAAACCGAAACCGATCGGATCGATCTTGCGGTGGCAACTAGCGCACTGGGCTTCTTCCTGGTGCGCGAGCAGGCGCTCTCGCGTGGTGAGGACCTGGTCATTCAGCCGAGAGATCTGTGGAACATTTGGCGGTGCTGGCGGTGGCGGATCGTTCAAGAGATGACGCAACACCCAGGCTCCACGTTCGACTGGGCTGCTGTCGATTCCGTCGCTGCCCATCGCATGGATGGCGGCCATACCCAGTAATCCGCCCCGAGGCGAATCGGCGGGCAGTTTGATTTTTTGGAACCTGTCGCCAGAAACACCTTCGATACCGTAGTAGGTCGCGAGCAGGCCATTCACGAACACATAGTCGCTCTTCAAGAGTTTCCCGATTCGTCCGTCCGTTGAATCGCGTAGCAGGTGGGCGAACGACTGATAAACCTCTTCGCGTGTGGCTGCTCTGGTGCTTTCATCAAAATCCCGATGGAGGTTGACGTCAAACTGAAAAAAGTCGAGTCGCTCCATGTCGAGCCATTGATGGACGAATCCGGAAACGAATTCACCCGAACGCGGATCGGCAATCATTCGATCAACCTGCTGCCGTAGCGTTTCCGGAAGATGGAGTGTGTTCTGTTCTGCGAGATTGAGAAGTTCTGCATCCGGTGGCCCGCTCCAAAGGAAATAGGCCATGCGTACGGCCAATTCTCGATCAGAAAGTTGGCGGGA
>Ga0208971_1001563_pt1 | contig 13327 bp, 9 predicted proteins | sample AOAMet1_18_M0_10_2_FD_188229 | JGI IMG/M metagenome (GOLD analysis project Ga0208971, IMG submission 188229) | Ammonia-oxidizing marine microbial communities from Monterey Bay, California, USA - CAN11_18_M0_10 (SPAdes) | ecosystem: Environmental > Aquatic > Marine > Intertidal zone | place... | reverse complement strand
GACTATGACGCCACGCTTGCTGAAGCAAAAGAGTGGGCCGCAGCGCTGTTGCCCATGAAAGGCGATGTCACCAAGATTTTGCACGACGCCCGTGAAGCTGGCGCAGATATTCTCTTTGAAGGCGCTCAGGGTTCACTGCTGGATATTGACCACGGCACTTACCCCTATGTGACGTCGTCTAATACCACTGCTGGCGGAGCCGCCACTGGAACCGGCTTTGGTCCACTCTATTTAGATTATATTCTGGGTATTACCAAGGCCTACACCACTCGTGTCGGCTCTGGTCCATTTCCCACCGAGCTGAACTGTGAGATCGGTGCCTACCTGGGTGAAAAAGGCCATGAGTTTGGTACTACCACGGGCCGTGAACGCCGCTGTGGTTGGTTTGATGCCGTGGCACTGCGTCAGGCAGTGCTGATTAATAGCATCTCAGGTATCTGTCTGACTAAGCTCGATGTCCTCGATGGTCTTGAAGAGATCAATATCTGTGTCGGTTATATTCATAGCGATGGCAGCGACGCGGGAATTCCCACCCATGCCGATGACTTTGACGCTATCACCCCAGTCTATGAAACCATGCCTGGCTGGACTGATGTCACTGTGGGTGCACAGAATATTGATGCCTTGCCTGCTGCTGCCCGTGCATATATCACCCGTATCGAAGAGCTGATTGGTGCTCCGGTAGATGTGGTATCGACCGGTCCGGATCGAGTCGAAACCATTGTTCTGCGTCATGCGTTTGATGCCTAGCCTTTTGGGAGGTTAATCTTAACCCTCTTGGTGTAGTGCTGTTAATCCTAAAGGGCCTGCTTTCGAGCAGGCCTTTTTTTATCCCAGTTTATGTTTTTCTTAGGTCTCAGTTTAAAAATAGTTGCACTGGGCCTGTCTATTCAGGCTAAAATTATTAACTATGGGTTACCGAGTAATTTATTAAACGGTCTAACTGAATGATTAATCGAGGGGAATTTTATGCTGCGTTCTGTTGATTTAAGCGACTACATGTCGCGCAATCCAATTAGTGTATCCGCCACCGACAATGTCTTTGATGCCATCGAGTTGATTGTTGACCACAAAGTCTCCGGTGTCTGTGTGGTGGATGACCAGAGCACTTTGCTGGGTGTGCTCTCAGAGTTGGACTGTCTCAGAGCCATTCTCAATGCCAGCTATAACAACAATTCTGATATTGGCAGCGTTCGCGACTATATGACCGAAGAGGTGGATTCCTGCAAGTTGCATGCTGATGTGGTCGAAGTAGCAGACTTTATGATCAAGCAGGGTCACCGTCGTCTGCCGGTGGTAGACAAGGGAAAGTTGGTAGGACAGATAACCTGCCGACAACTGCTTACCGTGGTCAGTCAGTTTGCCAATGCAGCGGCTTAATTTGTAAGTGCTAGGCTTGTAAAACTTGGTTTTTAAAACCGAGATTTTAAAGCTGAGATTTTAAAGCCAAGCCCGCAAACTAGAATCATCTATGCACGCAATTGACAATCTGTCGCTGAGGGTCGAGCCTGTATAGATGATCGGCGCGCTCAGGCATTTCGGCCAAACTCTGTTCGGTAATACGCTGGTAGTGAGCAATAAACTGGGCAATTTGATTGCCCGACATAATGCCTTGGTGCTGCTCTTTAGTGGCGGCATCTCCGAGGCGCGCAAGCATCTTTTCTTCCTGTTCCAGACGCCAGTTAAACACCGTATCGAAAGAGGGTGCCTGGAGCATAATCAGCAGATCTAGCAGTGCAAATAAAGTCTGATACTCTCCGGCCAGTGCCTGGTTGACAGCGTTACGCCAAACTCCATCTGGATCTCTATCGGCCTCGAGGCTATTGAGTGGTTCAATTAACTGCCCCTCAGTCTGGGGCTTGGCACCGACACACCAGCCTTCAAGAATAATAATATCCACTGGGCCATTAACAGTATCGCATTGTGCCGCTGGCATGCGATCGTCCTGACTCTTATCAAACCGCGGGACAACGGTTTCCCCGGAACCATCGACTAGCTGAGCAATAGTCTGAATGGCCAGAGGGATATCGTGAGTGCCGGGCACTCCACGAGTTTCTAATAGTGGATGAACCCTCTTGGATAGCTCTTGACGCTCTCGTTGAGTCAGGTAAAAATCATCCAGAGACAGAGACACTGAGCGCAGTGCGTGGCGTTCCTTGAACATGGTGCAGAGATAATCGGCGAGGGTCGATTTACCCGAGCCTTGGGAGCCATTGATACCAATAATCAGCGCCTTGTCCCCGCCCGGTTGGATTTTTTCCAGCAGCGGCGAGAACCACTTTTCGGCACTCCGGAGATAGGTTTCATGGAGTCTGTTGCGGGTTAAAAATTGTTGCTCTGCTGGGGTCATATTGGGTTCTTGTAGTGATGGATTCTGTTAGCTGTTCTGGTTCTGATAGATATTAATATTAAAGTGGATCAGTGTTTCAAGCTTATCCAGTTGGGTCAGCATCTCCTGCTGCTCCGGACGACTGTGCCAGTAGTAGGGTGTCATCTTGAGCAGATCGATAATATCGCTGCCAGAAACCACAATAGTCTGCTTTATTTCAATCTGCTCCAGCAGGCTAAATTGCGCCGCCTTTTCCAAACCCTCTGTGTTGCCGCCGTGGGGCAGAGACTGTTCGTAGATCAGAGCAGTGAGACCGGATAGATGCTCTGCACCGGGACCCACCATAATCAGTTTGCCTTGGGGTTTAAGTACCCGTGCAGTTTCCTCGATACTGATCGGCGAAAATACTGAAACAGCGGTATCGATGCGGTTTTCAAATAGAGGAATATTGTAGACGCTGTCCACTGCGAGGCGGGCATCGATTTTGCGTTTTGCCGCGAGGCGCACGGCAAACTTAGAGATATCTATGCCCAGTAGTTTAAGGGTTTGGTTGGAGCTTTTAGTGTCGGAGGCTGTCGTTTTAGAGGCTAGTTTTTGAGAGGCTACGTTTTGAGAGGCTATGCGCAACTGCTGTAAGTAGTATCCCTCGCCGCAGCCGAGATCTAAAACACTCTGCTCAGTGCCGTTCGCGGCCTTGGCTACGGCGGCGATAATGGCGTCGGCTAGAGGTTGGTAATAACCGGCATTCAAAAAGCGCTGTCGGCTGCGAATCATCTCATCACTGTCGCCGGGATTGCGGCTGCGTTTGTTCTGCGCCAACAGTAGATTCAGATAGCCCTCTCGAGCTAGATCAAAGCTGTGCTGATTATTGCAGCGATAAGTTTGGGGCTGAGTCTCGGGCTGCAGGATCAATGCCTGATCGCAGTTTGGACATTTAAAATTGTCGCGAGTGGAGCGCAACGCTGGGTAGGCAAAGGCTTTGGGCAAGGTAATCTCGGAGGCAAACATGCGAGACCACAGCTTACAGCGGTTAATAGCAGAGAACAATTGTTCGGCGCTAATTGCTTGGGGCTAATTATTGGGCGCTAATTTTTAGGTATACTGGATTGGCAGCTGTCCACTCAGCGCAATGAACTGCCCTATAGAGCAGTAGTTAATCTTTTATATAAGAGTCTCAGCTATGTTGACTGTCCATCATTTAAATAATTCCCGCTCCCAGCGAGTGCTCTGGTTACTCGAAGAACTCGGCCTTGAGTACCAATTAGAAACCTATCAGCGTGATCCCGTGACCAATCTTGCACCGCCGGAATTGGAGCAGGTTCATCCCTTAGGCAAGTCGCCAGTGTTGACCGATGACGACGCCACTATTATCGAGTCCGGTGCCATTATCGACTATATCCTGCGCCACTATGGTGCTGGCCGTTTACAGCCTGAAACCGGTAGTCATAGCCATGAACAATATATGCAGTGGCTGCACTATGCTGAGGGCAGTGCCATGTTGCCACTGATGCTTAAGATGTATACCGCGCGGCTGGGAGATGCGGGAGCACCTTTGCAGCCAAGAATCGCCGATGAACTGCAGCGTCATCTCGGCTATCTGGAGAATGCTCTTGAGGGTGTTGACTGGTTAGTGGATAACTGTTTTTCTGGCGCCGATATTCAGCTTTCGTTTGTGGTCGAGATTGCACCGCTGCTCTATTCTCTGGAAACCCTGCCGAATATCGCAGCCTATCGCCAGCGTTTACACCAGCGCCCAGCCTACAGTGCGGCACTGGAACGCGGTGGTTTTTATGCCTATGGGTCCAGTTGAGTTACTCGTTGAGGCAGCGTTTTGCCCGCTCGATACAGGGCAGGCAGTCATCGCCCTTTAAAGGGCAGGATTTTATGCAGCTGTGATACTTGAAGGCGCATCGGCGTCTTTTATTGCTGAGGCTTTCAGTTTGGCTGAGGCTCTTAGTCCCGCTGAGGCTCTTAGTCCCGCTGAGGCTCTCAATCTGGCTACGGCACTGCTGTGGCTGGTTGTCCGGTGATACATAGATTACTCCCTGGGCCATCAGGTCACAGTAACTATTGAGCAGCGCGTCTCGCACTTGGGTATCTATCTCAGCGGGGTCTTTGAGTTGTTCATTAATTAGCTCACGTTGGGTGAATACCGAACTGCGACCTAAAGTATAGGTATCAAGGCCATAGCTGGGTGTTGAATCATTATGGGCACAGCCCAGTAAAGTGCCGGCCACTATTACTATGCTGAGAATAAGTTTGTTGGGTAGTTGAAGTGTCACTGATTGTAGCTCCCTGTACACAGTACTTTGTCTTTGAGTGGGCCCTCTGGGCACTCTTATAGAAGTACGCTGGTTAAATAGCTCCTTTGTCAGCTCTCCAGAGAGAGCTCCGTTGTTTTCACAGTTCGCGCATTTATATTCATTTAGCTCGTCACGGAAGACGTCAAGCATGGCGTGTCGCTGTGGTTTTGAATATGCCAACCTTGGCGTCCTAGGTCAACGTTTATCTGAGAAAACTGATATGCAACGCCCAAATGCAGACTCCGCTTACTACGATGAATTTTTGCAGCTACAAGAAAAACTGCAGAAACGCATTGTCTCGTTGCGCAAAAAAGGGCACCTAGTTCAAGAAGATATGGCGGATTACGAATTATCGTTGCGTCAGTATCAACGGATGGAACAGGATCCCCAAGCCATTGTGTCACTCTGGCAACTGTTCAAAATAGCCAAGGCTCACGGCCTCGATATTGATGAGATTTTGCGCTTCGACTAAATCTCGCGTCTCCGTCCCACATAGTGTCACAATGCTGTCGTAACAAAGACTTTGGTTTTTGACTACTTCCCGTGACAGGATTAACAGTATGCAGAGCTCGAAATCATTGCACCTTCATCGATTTAACCAGTCTATCGCGGGTCTGATTGCGCTGCTACTGGTTGGCTGCACGCCACCTGAGGCGCCAAAAGCCGCAACCCACAAAGCACTTCTCGGTACCCTTGATAATCAGTGGTACAGAGAGTCTGCGGCAGCGGTGGCTGAGACCAATAATCAGGTTCAGCGCCTAGCATTAGAGGCCGGCTCGGCGAAAAACATTATTCTCTTTGTCGGCGATGGTATGGGGGTGACCACAGTCACTGCAGCGCGTATTTTTGATGGTCAGCAGCAGGGCATGTCCGGTGAAGAGAACAGCCTAAGCTTTGGCCGCTTCCCCTTTGTTGGCCTGTCAAAAACCTATAATGTCGATGCTCAAACAGCAGATTCTGCAGGCACCATGACTGCACTTATAAGCGGTGTTAAAACCAATATTGGGGTTATTGGCCTCGATGAAGATACCCTTAAAGGGGACTGTGAATCTGCTGCTGGCAATCAGGTATTTACTGCGCTGGAGCTGGCCGAGCTCGCCGGGCTGTCTACTGGCATTGTTTCCACTGCACGCATTACTCATGCTACGCCGGCGGCCACCTATGCTAAATCAGCCGATCGTGATTGGGAAAACCCATCGATGATGCCAGCGGCGGCCCTTGCCGCAGGCTGTGAGGATATAGCCTCGCAATTAATTAATTTTGAGCGCAATCTCGAGGCTCGCTATCCCGGTGTCGATAGCAATGGTATCGAGGTTGCAATGGGTGGCGGACGGCGAGAATTTCTGCCCAAGGATGCGGCTGCTAACAGCCCAGATGCCCGCAGCCCGGTAGAGGGTGATCGCAACGATAAGCGCAATCTTGTGGACGAGTGGAAGGCACTCTATCCCGATGGCGACTATGTGTTTGATCAGGCCGGTTTTGACGCGGTGGATAGTGCCAGCAATCAGCAGCTATTCGGACTGTTTAATGAGTCGGAGATGCTCTACGCGGCGGATCGCAAAAACGATATCGCTGGAGAGCCATCCCTAACCGAGATGACCGCGAAGGCCATCGATATTCTCGATAATAATGATCGAGGGTTTTTCCTGATGGTGGAAGCTGGGCGTATCGACCACGGTCATCACGCTAACAGTGCCTTTGCCGCCTTGAGTGATACGGTGGAGCTGTCTCTTGCAGTCCAGGCTGCGCTGGATGCAACCAGTCGCGAGGATACACTGATTATTGTTACTGCGGATCATAGTCACGTATTTACCATGGCCGGTTATCCCAAGCGCGGCAATCCGATTTTGGGAAAAGTTGTTGAGGTGGGTTCGGAGACGCCGATTCTAGGTGATGACGGGCTGCCCTATACGACCCTGGGCTATATCAATGGTCTCGGGTTTCGCGATCTGGGTGATGAAACCAATGCCGATATGGCCTATTACAGCAAGTCCCTGGGCGGGCGTCAGGATTTGACCGCCGTGGACACCGAGGCGGAGGGTTTTCACCAGGAGGTCTTGGTGCCAAGAGAGTCTGAAACCCACGGCGGTGAGGATGTGGCAATTTATGCTATTGGTCCCGGTGCCCATCTGGTTACCGGGAGCAATGAGCAGAGCATTGTTTTCCATGTGATGAATCATGCGGGTAATCTCTTGGAGAAAGCCAGAGCAGTACTTCGATAGGCAGTGCTTATTGCGCTATCCGCCCTAGGTAAGAATTAAGCGTTGAGAGCTACTGGGCACTAACTAAGAGTTAAGAACCCAAGCGCTGCCCCACCGCCCGCTTTAATTGCTCTAGGCTAGGCTTGTTGGGATCATCAATCAATGCTCGGTCAATTAGCTGCATGGCTTTAAACCAGCGCTGCTGTTGACCGTAGAGGCTTACCAGACCATTGATAAACTCTGCATTTCCCGGCGCTAGTTGCAGGGCTGCCAGATAGGCTTTTTCCGCGTCCATTGATTTCCCCGACTGCTGATGCAACACCGCAAGGTTGTACCAAGCGCGTGGGTTATTGCCGGTGGAAGCGGCGTTCTCTAGTGACAGCGCGGCCTCTTCGAAGTCTCCCTGTTCGGCCATCAGTAGTCCCAGAGAATAGTGAGCGTCGCTGGCCTTGGGTTCTCCTTCGATCACTTCTCGATAGAGTCTCTCTGTATCGCTCAGCTTTCCTTGGCTGTAATAGAGTTGCGCCAGATTCATCCGCGCCCCGTTATAACCACTGTCGATTTTTAATGCCGCTAAATACTCACTAGCAGCTTGCTCCAGATTACCCCGGCGATGCTGATCAACCGCCATACGCATTCGACCGGAGGGGAAGTCGGCATTAACCATCAGTGAGGTTTGATACTCTTGATTGGCCTGACTAAAAGCATCAGTTAGCGCCGCTGGTACCTGGTTCTCCGGCACATCAACCATCCCTTCAGCGGCGGCGATACGCACTGCACGTACGGGGTCATTGAGACGCTCAAGTAGGGGTGAAACTTTATTGGCACTGGCATTGAGCGTCTGAACCGAGATGGTTCGCAACAATGCGCTCTGATCATTGGTTGCATGGATGATGGCGCGTTCTACTTGCGGAAGTGAGATATCTGGGGCCAGCAGAGAGGCTGCCGTGGCGCGAGCAATGGCTGGCTGTGATAGATCATTTAATAGCGATACTAGAGGCTTCACCGCATTATTGGGCTGGCTGGCAGCGGCACTTAGGATTTCAGAAAAGTGTGCCGGACGCTCAGGGCCATACCAATGCACTATCTTTTCCGCAGCCCATTTGGCGGACTCTTTGCTGTGGCAGTCATTGCAGGCATTGGGGGTACCCTGGGCAACACTGAGATCCGGTCGCGGTATGCGAAAGCTATGATCGCGGCGATAGTCATTGCCCATATAGAGTCGCCCTGGCATATGGCAGTCAATGCACTGGGTTCCCTGAGCTTGATTGCTGTCCATTGTCCCTGCCAGATCCACGCTATGCTGATGGTGCTTGGGTGTATCGAATAGCTCACTGCTATGACAGCCGACACAGAGCTTATTGCCCTCGGCTTTAAGCTTTGCGCTATGGGGCTGGTGGCAGTCCACACAGCCGACCCCTGAGTGATACATTTTGCTCTGGACAAAGGAGCCGTAGACAAACACCTCATCGAGAATTTGGCCATCGCTGTGATAGGTTGGAGGGGTCAGCAGTTGGGGTAAATAGTAATCTAGTAATTGGCTGCTGCCATGCTCAAACTTGTTGGTCAGTTGCTGGCGGCGAGCATGACAGCGCCCGCACTGATCCACCACTGCCTGAGAATTTTCTCCGACCTTCATACTGATATGCAGCTGATCCAGCGCTGCATCAAAGTTGGCTGAACTAACTGCCGTAACATGATCGCGCCCGGGGCCATGACAGGCTTCACAGCCCACATCGATCTCCGAGACGCTGGTGCTGTAACTGTTGCGGGCAATATCAAAGTTCTTCTCAACATTGTTACTGTGACAGTCGGCACACATGCTATTCCAGTTCTTGCCTCCCTCAGACCAGTGCACCCATTCACCAGGTTGTGCGAGTAACTCTGGCTGAGGGTCAAACCATTGCTCAGTCAATGTGTTCCAGGCCACAGGAAGCTGCTGTAGGCGGCCATCGGCAAAGGCCACAAGATACTGCTGCAGGGGCTCTGTGCCAAAGGTGTAGAGAATTTTATGTTCTTGGACCTCGCCATTGATACCGGCTAAGCGGGCGTAAAAACCATCGGCTTTTGTTGAAAATAGGGCGCTGTTGCCAGGCGCTTCAAATACGCGATTATTAAAGTCCCCTTTGACTGTCTTACCGGTGGCGTGCTGCATGGCCTGATCGTGATGGGAGTCACGCCAATCTTGGTAGGCCTCTGCGTGGCATCCGGCACAGCTGTTGCTACCTAGGTAAGCGCTATCGCTGCGATTGGTCTCTGTACCAGTAATGATCAGTGGATCACTGGGCGCTGTTGGGCTAATAAGTGCAGTGCCAATAAACGCAACCAATAAAACCCCGGTGATAATCAGCGTGAGGTGATAGATAAAATTGGCGCGGTGTGGTCGGGGCATTTTTGTTCAATCTATTTGTCGGGTTTGTAGAGCTAATTTAGGGCCGGTGCAGCGCCAGTTTAGCATTTGATTCTGGGGTTAGGATGCAAAATATTTTTCCACGGCAGCGGGGCTTCTCTATGGTATAAGTTTGCAGCCTGCGAGGTAGCTAGTTAAACTTGAATATACTTGCCCCAAAGGTTAATTGAGAAAAATAATAATGAAAAATATCTCCCAGATTGTGTTGATTCTCATAGCAATGATCATGGTGTCCTGCGGTGGCGGCGGTGGCTCCTCTGCCCCGCAAATTGACAAGCCTGAAGATAACTCGCCAGCTCCTCAGGGTCTGCTGGTGGCGTTGGAGAGTGCAGATCAGTTAGTGGAAACGATGCGCGAGAGCTTTACCCAGAGTTCGGTTGCCAATAGGACTTCCACCGAAATTATTGAGGTGACTGTGGACTCTGCAGCGCCGGCTAGCAATGAGAGTTTTACTACCACTTATACTCTGGAGACCAGTGTCGATGAGCATGACTATGTAAAATACGACGGCAATCATCTATTTATTGCTCCGAGTCGCGGTATGGATTGCTGCTTTGTATTCGAAGATATTGCTTTTCCAGAAGTCATGCTGGAGGAGGATTTAGCCGAGGGCAGTATTGAAGAGGGCAGTGAGGAAGAGGGCGCTGAAGCCAGCGATATGTCACTGGTCCCGGGTCCCAATGAAGAGCGCAGTATCCGTATTCTCGCCACCGATCCCGAGGCCGCTAAGGCGGATCAGGTTGGGGCAATTCTTCTGGAGGGGGACCGCACGGTTGAAGGGCTGTATATCAATGATAATCAGCTAGTCTCTATCAGCAGTAGTGGCTGGTGGGGTTCTTTTGGTACTTCTTTTGCAGATCCATCGATTTGGGCTGGGCAGACCACGGCACTGGATATCTACGATATCAGTGATGTGACCGATCCAGATCGACTGCTGCAGTTGGAGTTTCAAGGGGGCTTTGTAAACAGTCGCCGACAGGGGGATATAGTCTACCTTGTGGCCCGCCACACGCCGGACGTAGTTGGATATCGGTATTATCCCAATGAACTCGAGGCCGCCGAGAATGAAACCCTGCTCGATGGTCTGGAGCCTGAAGATATTTTGCCCAACATGATGATCAATGGAGCCAAAAGTCCGCTGCTTAGCGCCTCTGATTGCCGTGTCACCGATCGCGAAAATAGCTTGGCCCCCGAGACTAACGGCTTTCCTACCATGACAATGTTGATCGCCATTGATCTGCAAAGTCAGTCGGTGGCCAATGCTGTCTGCTATCTTGAGCCGACCTCCGGGATCTATGTAAGCAATAACGCGATCTATCTGACTCAGGTTGATTATGCTGAGGCTGGAATGGACAGCCGCACACTAGTGCACAGCTATGAACTGTCGACTGACCTCGATTATCTTGGTTCTGGGGTTGTTGACGGTGCATTGGCACTGAATGGCGATAAAGATTTCCGCATCAATGAGCACGAGGGTTATCTGCGCATGGTCACCAGTCAGCGTACCGATAACGGAGAAGATCGCATAGAGCATCAGCTCTCGGTACTTAAGTTAGCCGCGGATAAACTTGAATTGGAGTTAGTCTCGACTCTTCCTAACAACGAGCAACCCGCTGCTATCGGCAAGCCCAATGAAGACCTTTATGGGGTACGCTTTTTTGGAGACAGGCTCTATCTAGTGACCTTTGAGCGTATCGATCCACTCTACGTTCTCGATCTCAGTGATCCCTTAGAACCACTTATCGCCGGTGAACTCAGTGTTCCCGGTTTCTCTGACTTCTTGCATCCAGTCAATGATGATCTGCTGTTGGGTCTGGGGCAGGATGAGCAGGGTTTGGTCAAGTTGGAACTCTATAATGTGGCAGTCTTGACCGCGCCTTTCTCTCTGGGTTCGACCAGTCTGGTCGAGGGCGCTAACTGGAGTTATTCCGAGGCGCGCTATAACCGCCATGCTTTTACCTATCAGGTAGTGGATGAGACCACGGATCGTTTTTCTATACCGCTCTCCCTTGGGCTTTATTCTGATGAAGGCGGCTACAGAGACGAGCAGCGTTTGATGCTATTTGAAATCGACAGCAAAGATCGACCAGCGGATGCTGCAATTGTTGAAGTGGGTCAGATTAACGCTCAAAGACAGCAGTTCTGGGACAGTCGCCAGCGAGCGGTATTTGATGGTGATGCAGTATTTTATATAGATGGAACAGTGGTTTGGTCTGCGTTGTGGAGCAACCCTGAAGACCAGAATGGCCCCTATTGAGGTAGCTATACAGAGCCTTGCCTCTCGCTCGCCCATCGTTGTTTACCGACACTGCAGTGGGCGGCTTAATTGAATCTAGCCCAGTGATTCTGTCTTCGAATTTGTCCAGTAATAGGTGTCCAGAACACTGTTTGAGAACAGTGCGGCGAGCAGTAGCGGTGTAATCGTGCCGATTTTTTGAGCACAGTTCTGGCGATGTAATTCTATCGTTCTATGGCTAAGGTTTCGAGCTGCGGCGATTTTTTTGCTCGAGTAGCCCATGTATACCAGGCGCAAAATATCCCATTCCCGCTGCGTCAGCAGAGATTCCACTGAAATCTTAAAGTCCTCTGGTTGGGGGATTTTAGGAAGCGCTGATGTCATCACAAACCTACTAAATCTCTCTAAGTTGGCCAAGTGCCTCTGGCTTATAAAACTCAGCTTATCGCCACCAATCTGACTTGCCGGCTGCACTGTTTCTGAGTCAGACAGTTGGTCGAAAACAAGGTTGAGTACAGTTACGGTGGTTTCTTTGTTTTTAAGTTTTTTAGGGACTTTGGGTTCAGATAAATCAAAGTTGGGTGCCAGACTCATTGTCACAGTGGTGTCAGACAGTGAGTGAGTGGTGATCTGGGGAAGGGCTTTTAAGAATGTCGCTGGAACATCGAGAATTTTTACGAAAATGATATGGTTGCTTTCAAACTGCATGTATTGCTTCCAGAGCGATTGTTAATCAAGAGGCTTGTTGTTTAAACGGCAACCTCAATATGTCTGGGCAGCTATTGTCCTCTAGCCAAGACAGAGCGAATCTGACAACTACTATAAAGTCTCTATAATACTTGTTTTAAGGAAGGTGTCTATTCTTAACTGTATTAGTCTGAGTATTAGGGGAAATTGTCGTGGTAGGCGGATGACTTGGGCTTTTGTTGAGAGGTGTTGTTCGGGTGTTGAGAGACTGTTGAGTTGAACTAGCAGCCACGCGCCTTTATGGGAGGCGCGTGGCTGGTTGTATGGTGGGCCCTCCGTGACTTGAACACGGGACCTGCCGATTATGAGTCGGATGCTCTAACCAACTGAGCTAAGGGCCCTTAACTTGTCCTTTTGTGCCTAGGCGTCGTCGCGCGCTCAGATTCCTCGATCACATACTGTAAGTATGCTCCCTCCGAATCCTACGCGACTCCTACCCTAGGAACAAAAATCCTGCGTTAAGCTTAAACGTCGATTTTGACGCTAGGTTTAAAACTTTTTTACTGCTGTGTAACGTTTATACCAAAGGCTGCTTGGTAGTACTCACTCTTAGCAACACACCTGTCATCCCTCGTGGGCTGCAGATGTTTCTTTTTACTCGTCAATAAAGCTACGCAGGTGATCCGAGCGAGTCGGATGACGCAGTTTGCGCAGTGCCTTGGCTTCGATCTGACGAATACGCTCTCGGGTTACATCGAACTGCTTGCCAACTTCTTCGAGGGTGTGATCGGTGTTCATATCGATACCGAAACGCATGCGCAATACTTTGGCTTCCCTTGCGGTGAGGCTACTCAGAACACCGCGAGTTGACTCGGTAAGATTGTTCTTAGTGGCTTCGTCTAGGGGCAGGGCGATAGTGGTATCTTCAATCAGATCGCCGATGCTGGCATCTTCGTCTTCACCGATGGGCGTCTCCATTGAGATTGGCTCTTTGGCGATTTTGAGGACTTTACGAATCTTATCTTCGGGCATTTCCATGCGTTCTGCCAACTCTTCTGGAGAGGGTTCGCGACCCATTTCCTGAAGCATCTGGCGTGATACACGGTTGAGCTTATTGATCGTCTCAATCATATGCACTGGAATTCGGATTGTGCGGGCCTG
>Ga0208971_1001556_pt1 | contig 13368 bp, 12 predicted proteins | sample AOAMet1_18_M0_10_2_FD_188229 | JGI IMG/M metagenome (GOLD analysis project Ga0208971, IMG submission 188229) | Ammonia-oxidizing marine microbial communities from Monterey Bay, California, USA - CAN11_18_M0_10 (SPAdes) | ecosystem: Environmental > Aquatic > Marine > Intertidal zone | place... | reverse complement strand
GCAACGCCCGCCAATCCTGTTGGTTCATGGCGATCAAGACGATGTTGTACCGATTTCCAGCCTTCCCGAAGCGGTTGAAGCCATGGAAGAGGCTGGTTTCAAAGAGGTTTATGCGCACGTCATGGAAGGCACTGCCCACGGTATTGCGCCAGATGGGTTGCAAGTGGCCTTGGCGTTTATGAAAGACAAGCTGCACCTATAAAATCTAGGCTTTGACCTTGTTGAAATTCCCCAAGAGCCGACTTAATTGCGGGTTCTTGGGGTGTGTTCCATTGTCTAACACTTTACGACTTGATCAAAGCAGTTACCCCATCAGCGCTTGATCGGGTAACGATCTGCTTCCTCAAAAACATCAATAACCCGCGTTCCCGCTTTGATTTGAGCACCATGTTCAACACCTGCCGGAATTGAATAGCTATCGCCGGGTTTCATGGTTTTTGTTTCACCACCAATTGTGAACTCAACCTCACCCTCAATAACTGTTCCCCATTGTGCGCCGTGGGAATGCGGCGGCAGAACCATGTCTTTGTGAAATGTGAAAAAGGCCACAAGACCTGCTTCTGATTGAACGACGGCGGTATGGACGACGTCTTCTGGAAATGGAACGTCGATGCCAGGGAATTTGTTGATGAAATCTGGGTAAGGCATAATTTGAGTTCTTTCTATCAGGGATGAAAAGCTATGTTTCGGTGGAATTCTGTCAGAATGGACAAATATTTGCAATCCGCGCACCTGATGACCAAGCCAACTATAGATTTGCATAAATCACCGAATATTTTCAATATTTGCACAGTGATTGACACATGTAATGTGTGGCTTGATTTTTCTGTATCTACATATGGGGCTTGTCAGTGGAAATTGTCTATATATAGTTCAGTTAACCGCAGCGGGCATTTCCGCTCGTTTGCGATCATTGCTTGATTGCGACAGGGTGAAATTTGAATATGGATGCTGACTTTAGAAACGAATTTGTGCGCGAGCAAAGTGGGCTGAAACAACGGCCGGCCTTGGTTTTGAATGCGGATTACCGACCACTTTCGTATTATCCGCTGTCGCTTTGGCCATGGCAGGAATCTGTTAAGGCGGCGGTTTCTAACCGGGTAAACATATTGGCCGAATACGACGAAGTCATACGCAGCCCTAGGATGGAAATAAAAATCCCTTCTGTGATCGTTCTAAAAGACTATGTAAAACCTCAAAAGCGCGTGGCCTTTACGCGCTTTAACTTATTTTTGAGGGACGAATTTTCCTGTCAATATTGCGGTGCGCGCAAAGAACTGACCTTTGACCACGTCATCCCGCGATGTCGAGGTGGTGTTACCAGCTGGGAAAACGTTGTGGCGGCCTGTAGCCCTTGCAATTTACGCAAGGGATCAGACAGTTTGAAACAATCCAGCATGACGCTGCTGCGTGCTGCGCGCAAACCGTCTGCTATGGAACTTCGAAACACTGGGCGGAAATTTCCCCCTAACTTTACACATGAAAGTTGGCTGGATTTTCTCTATTGGGATGCCGAGCTTGAGGCATAAGCGGAATTTCACTTTACCTTAGGCAATTGTGCAGGTTTACTTCGGGCAAGTGATCCATAATTTCCAAGAGGTGCCAATGTCTGATCCATTTTTCCAACCTGTTTCTGGCATGGAATTGCCGCGATTTGCAGGCGTTCCAACGTTTATGCGCTTGCCGCACGTTGAATTCAATCACCCGCGATTTAATGAGGTTGGCATCGGAATCATCGGCGCGCCATGGGATTCGGGCACAACAAACCGCCCCGGTCCACGTCATGGTCCGCGCCAATTGCGTGATCTTTCAACGATGATCCGCGCAGAAAATGGTGCCACGGGCATCCGCCCATTTGAGGCCGTCAACTGTGCTGATTTAGGCGATGTTGCGCCAAACCCTGCCAGTATTCAGGACAGTCTGGATCGGTTCACGGCGTTTTACAGCAAAGTTAAGGCGGCGGGCGTAAAACCCCTAACCGCAGGTGGCGATCATCTATGTTCTTTACCGATCTTACGCGGCTTGGCCAGTGATGCACCGGTTGGGATGATCCACTTTGATAGCCACACAGATTTGTTTCACAGCTATTTTGACGGTGAAATGTATACCCACGGCACCCCGTTTCGTCGTGCCGTTGAGGAGGGCTTGCTTGATCCTAAGCGTGTGGTTCAAATTGGTATCCGAGGCAGCGCCTATGATCGCGAAGACCGCGATTTTGCCGAAGCTGTTGGTATTCGCATCATCACGATCGAGGAATTCTTCGCCCGCGGCATTCCCGATGTCATGGCAGAAGCGCGTGAAATTGTGGGCACTGGGGATACCTATGTATCCTATGATATCGATTTCGTTGATCCGGCATTTGCACCAGGAACAGGCACACCAGAAGTGGGCGGCCCGAACAGCTTTCAGGCACTACAGGTCGTTCGAGAGTTGCAAGGCGTCAACATAATCGGCGCGGATATGGTCGAAGTTTCCCCACCGTTTGATTTTGGTGGTGCAACAGCGTGGCTGGGCGTATCGATTATGTTCGAACTGTTGTGCGTTATGACCTAATCAGTCAATTACGCCGAACAACTGGCGCCCCCAAGAACGCAGAATTTGGCGCAATGGGGGTGGTTCAGGGCAACGTCGCGTTCGGCCTCGGCCAAAGTTTCACCGAGCTCAAATTCGGGCGCATAGGCCAAAAGGGTGCACGCAAGAACAGCGGGTTTGTCGGCACCTTTGCGCTTCACCACCATACGGGATGAAGAACACATAATGTCATTGGGGGATTTATTCAGAATGCCCCAGCAATCTGTTGTGATTTCAGGCACCTCGATGTTCTCATCCATTTCCGGAAATAAAACTGTCATTCCAGGGTTTTGCGCATCGATATTAAAGTTTTTTCTTTCAAATAGATCTGCATATCCCTGACGGGATTGCGCATCGTTTTCACCCCAAACCGTGCGACCAGCAATTGCCATGGCAATGCCGTTGTCACGCAGCCAGCTCATCCCTTTGATGGTGGTTTCAAAGCTGCCTTGGCCGCGTTCTTTGTCGTGATTGTCGGCATCATAGTGATCCACAGAAATGCGCATGGTAAGCTTGCCAGGATAGGCCGCGTTCAATTCCAATAGACCCGCTTGCATAGATTTGCGCATCATCGGGCGCATGGCGTTTGTGAGGATCAATACCTCATATCCAGCCGCAAGCGAGCGTCGAGTGATTTCAATCATCTCGGGGTTCATGAAAGGCTCACCACCCGTAAAGGCAATCTCACGCACACCCCAATTTCGATCCTTAAGCTGCGTTAGGTAATCTGAAACCTCATCTGCGGTGATGTACACAAGGGCGTCGTTCTTGGGCGAGCTTAGGATATAACAATTTTCACACTCGATATTGCAAAGCGTGCCGGTATTAAACCAAAGCGTTTGCGGATTGCTAAGGGCAACAATTGCCCGTGTATCACCTTTGGCGGTGATTTTCGGATCAACAAACTTGCCGATATTCGCGTTCGACGCATCATTGTTGTCAGCTTGATCAGTGGCTGACGTTTCCAGATCTTTCATGCCCGTACCCTTTTGCTTGAATAATGCCTATGAGGCCCTTTACCCAAAAGAAAGCATAAAGGCGCACGGCTGACAGTTTTGTGATGACTGTTGTGGTTTTATAGTGTCGTGCTAGACAGTGAATTATTGGTTGTGCATGTTTCAATCAATAGATAGGTTAGCGCTAACATTTTGTTGGCAAAGAAGTGAAAAGAGGCCGTAATGGTATCCCGTATAATCCCAGTTTCCCCTTTTGATTTGGTCATTTTTGGCGGTACGGGTGATTTGGCCCGACGTAAAATCTTACCGGGTTTGTTTCGCCGCTATCAGGCTGGACAAATAGCCGAAGGCAGCAGAATTATCGGTGCTGCCCGAGGCGATTTTTCGGACAAAAGTTTTCGCAAGTTTGTTTCTGACGCATTTGATGAATTCGTGGCAGAAAATAAGCGAGACAAGAAACAAATAGCAGAGTTTCTGAAGATGTTTCATTACGTCACCGTTGACGCTATGGGCGAAAATGGGTGGAAAGAACTTGCCAAGTTAGTGCGTCCTGATGTTGTTCAAGCGTTTTACTTTTCTGTTGGCCCAAGCTTGTTTGGCGAACTGGCTTCGCGTCTGCACAGTCACAATATTGCAAACGCTGAAAGTCGCGTCGTTGTGGAAAAACCTTTTGGTCGTGATTTGGAAACAGCACGCACGCTGAACCGCGATTTGGCAGAACACTTTGACGAAAGTCAGATTTACCGCATTGATCACTATTTAGGTAAAGAAACTGTTCAAAACTTAATGGCGCTTCGGTTTGCTAACGTGCTCTTTGAACCTCTGTGGAATGCGCAGTATGTGGATCATGTGCAAATCACAGCGGCAGAAACCGTCGGGATTGGGGGGCGCGGGGCCTATTATAATAAGTCTGGTGCTATGCGGGACATGGTGCAAAACCACCTGATGCAACTTTTGTGTCTGACGGCGATGGAACCCCCCAGCCATTTTGATCCTGACGCTGTTCGGGATGAAAAATTGAAAGTAATCAGATCGTTGGATCCAGTAGAGGATGACGATATTGTCCTTGGTCAGTACCGTAAAGGTGTTGAAGGCCCCTCGTTCTTGGAAGAAGTCGACGATGAAAACAGCAAGACTGAGTGTTTTGTTGCTATGAAAGTCGGCATTGCCAATTGGCGCTGGAAAGGCACCCCGTTCTATTTGCGAACTGGTAAACGTATGAAGGCGCGGATGAGCGAAATCGTTGTGACCTTTAAGGACATTCCGCATTCAATCTTTGATGATGATGCGGGTTCGAAGGCCAATGTATTAACCATTCGTCTGCAACCTGACGAAGGTATGGACTTAAGTGTGACCATCAAAGAACCGGGCCCTGGCGGCATGCGTTTGATAGATGTGCCGCTTGATATGACGTTTGCTGATGCGTTTGGCGAAGAAAAGGCGGCGGATGTGCCTGATGCCTATGAGCGCCTAATTATGGATGTGATCCGTGGCAACCAAACCCTGTTTATGCGTGGTGATGAGGTTGAAGCGGCTTGGAAATGGACTGATCCGATAATCAAAGGGTGGGCCGAGCGGAGTCACAAACCAATTGCCTATGACCAGGGAAGCGCGGGGCCCGAAGATGCAATGATGCTTATGCACAAAGATGGCCGTCGCTGGCGCGAGATTGAAGAACTATGAAGTTTATTACGTATCCAAACCGCGAAACGTTAATCGCCAGTTTGTCTGACATTGTTACGGCTGAGCTTGGCTATGCAATTGAAAAAAACGGGGCAGCAAGCCTCTCGGTTCCAGGTGGAACCACGCCCGGGCCTATGTTTGATCGATTGAACCAGTCCGATCTTGAATGGTCCAAAGTTGCGATCTTGCTGAATGACGAACGTTGGGTGCCTGAAACGTCACCTCGTTCAAACACCGCATTGTTGCGGGCACGTTTGATACAAAACAAGGCGGCTGTTGCGCAATTAATTCCACTTTATGCGGATGCTGAAACACCAGAAGAAGGGCTTGCTGCCTTGTCTGTTGGGGTAGAAGCGGTCTTGCCGCTGGATGTACTGGTTTTGGGAATGGGGGGCGACATGCATACCGCGTCATTGTTCCCAGGTGCTGATCTTTTGGAGAAATCACTCGCCGATGATGCGCCAACATTGTTACCCATGCGCGCCGCGGGCGCGGGTGAGCCTCGGATTACGTTAACTGCGCCCGTGTTAAAGGCGGCTAAACACATCCATGTACTTATCATGGGCGAAGAAAAACGCACGGCACTTGAGGCTGCGATGAAATTAAACGAGATTGATGCACCCATCAAAGCTGTGTTGGAAAATGCGTCGGTCCATTGGGCTGTTTAGCCTTGTTTGAATAAAAAGAGATAAGGATAATTTATGCAAAATATTTGGGATGAACTGTCAGATCACCAATCTAATGTTCAAGCGCGAAAAATCTCTGAATTGTTCGAAAATGACAAGCGAGCCGCCGAATATTCGGTCAAAACCGACGGGATGTTGTTCGATTTCTCCAAGACCAATATCGATTCAACCGCTCTAAATACGTTACTTTCGCTTGCCAAAGGCGCTAATCTTGTCGCCAAACGCGACGCCATGTTTCAAGGTGACGCAATAAATGAAACCGAGGGCCGTGCTGTGTTGCACACGGCTTTGCGCAATCTAAACGGCACGCCAGTTTTGGTTGATGGTCAGGATGTGATGCCTGATGTTCTTGCTACATTGGCGCGGATGGAAAGTTTTGCCGAGGATGTACGAAGCGGTGCATTTATGGGGCAGGGCGGTGCCATTACTGATGTCGTTAATATCGGCATCGGCGGGTCAGATTTGGGGCCAGCCATGGCCGTACGTGCGTTGACCGCGTTTGCTGATGGGCCACGCGTTCACTTTGTATCAAACGTTGATGGCGCCGACGTTGCCGACACGTTAGCAGGGCTTGATCCGACTACCACGATGGTCATTGTGGCATCAAAAACATTTACGACGATTGAAACGATGACCAATGCCACAACCGCCCGCGATTGGATGGCGAAATCGGTCGCGAATACTGGCGCACAGTTTGCGGCACTTTCAACTTCGGCTGAAAAAACCAGCGAATTTGGTATTTCTGCTGAACGCGTGTTCGGTTTTGAAGATTGGGTTGGTGGTCGATACTCACTTTGGGGGCCAATCGGACTTTCTATCATGCTGTCTGTAGGTGCGGAAGATTTCCGTTCGTTCTTGGCAGGTGGTGAGGCGATGGATAAACACTTTACACAGGCCGATCTTGCGGAAAATATGCCTGTATTGCTAGCTTTGGTGGGTATTTGGCATCATCAAGTATGCGGGTATCCAACACGAGCCGTATTGCCGTATGAGCAACGATTGGGCCGTCTGGCAGCATATTTTCAACAATTGGAAATGGAATCTAACGGTAAAGGTGTTGCCCTGTCTGGCGATGATTTACCGATGCCAGCAGGCCCGATTGTGTGGGGCGAGCCTGGCACCAATGGGCAGCACGCCTTTTATCAATTGATCCATCAAGGCCGTCAGGTCATTCCATGTGAATTTATGATTGGTGCAAAGGGGCAAGAGGCCGAGCTTGCCCATCATCACGATCTGTTGGTGGCAAATTGCCTGGCGCAATCCGAGGCATTGATGCTGGGTCGTGATCTTGAAACGGCGCGTGGTTTGATGGCCCAAAAGGGGTTGTCAGGTGATGAACTAGTACGCCAAGCGCGCCACCGCGTGTTCACTGGAAATCGCCCATCTACGACCTTGGTTTACCCAAGCTTGACGCCGTTTGTTTTGGGGCAAATCATTGCACTTTATGAACATCGCGTTTTTGTAGAGGGTGTCATTATGGGCATCAATTCGTTTGATCAGTGGGGTGTTGAGCTGGGCAAAGAACTGGCCACAGCGCTAGAGCCAATGGTTCAAGGCAAAGAAAGCGCAGATCACAAAGATGGATCAACGCAATCACTTTTGAAATTTATATCAAGATCTTAAATGGCAAAGTTAAAGTAAAATATTGCGCGGTTTATAATCCAATTTCGGATCATTCAAACGTTCTGTAACACTTTCATGTAACGTTCCGTTGTTGGGGAACGGGCGCGGTTCTGCCCATGGGATATAATAGATGATCCCCCGACGACGCGGCCACTGTCGACGCACTTTTGACTTTGGAAATACCTCTAGGATCAGCCACGCGCCCTTTAATGTGTTGTGGATCATGCCCGCATAATTGGGTGTCCCGATGGGCAGTTGATGGCTTGCGCGATTTACTGCGGTTTTGCCTAGGATATATTTGTTCAAATATGCGGTACGGAACCCGACTTTGGCCCCGTCTAAATCTAATGCGTCCAGTTGTTCTTTCATCCACATGAAGGTGATTTTTGAAATACCGGATTCATCTTCGGGTACGGAACCACCGATGTCTTTATGTGTGCCGGCGAACCATACTTGTTTGGTATCTTGCGGCTTGGGCGTACCACTTTTCCATGGGTTCCCGTAAAATTCCTGGCCTTCTTCCCATAGTTGGGATCGAAACATCGACCTACTTTCATCAATTGATACCGCATGGCGGACAACCTCAACCGAGGCATTGTTATTCACGCTGGCGTGTGTACCGAATTCCAGAATGCTGCCTGTCGTGAAAAACTTGCGAAATCTGATCCGGATCATTGATGACACGGTATCAAACAAGCCTAGAAATTTAATTGGAACGGAAAACGCCCTTAAGACAGACCGATACCGGCGCATGTTATCAAACACCTTATCCGCAGCTGGGCCCGGTTTTGAGTGCGAAATTTTGCGATAGGCACGAAACACGGGTTTGATCAGATGCAATTCGGTTGGCCGAACAAGGCCAAAATTGTGAATAAAACCTGCTAAAACGCGGGCTGCATAGGCACCGCGTGAAAATCCAAGGATCATGATCCGGTCATGTTCCTTAGCGCCTGTCTTTTTGCCCTGATAATTTGTGCAAAGGTATTTATAGGCGGTCAAAACATCGTCCTCCATGCCATATCCAAACGCCAAGCCCGCAACAGAAACCAACGATTGCGTCACCCTAAGGACCAGCTTGTCGTTGTCCATTGTTCCGACACCGGGTTGATAATAAACGATTTGTTTTTTGGGGTCTGTCCGGTCAAGGGCGCGAAAGAAACGCAAGACGTTGGTTTCTTTCTTCTCGATCTCGTTGCCAGTGCCGTCCATGCAAATGATAATATTTTTGGCCATTTTCACCCCCCAAATAGTTAAATCAATAGCTTTCAGAATGCCGATGCATGGCTGGAATACAACCACTTTTCTTGCAATCTGAAACCTAGTCTTAAGATCGCCGTGATACCGAAGCCAAAATTCGAGTACGAAATAGGAGATTAACCATGGCATGGGTCTTTGTCTTAGTATTGAACGGCGCCACACCGATGAGCATAGATTTTGACAGCGAATGGGCCTGCAAAGATGCAGGGCGCAATATTGTTAAAACTCTCGGCGAAGAAAAGGCGGTCTATTGGTGTTTCAAGCGCTCGCTTTGATCAGCCACGTGATCGGCGACGTCGCCCACCACCACCGCCGCCACCTGTGTTAAAGTTCACCACTGGCAGGCTGACGATTGACGATAGGATAGGGAAGGGTTCCACCGCATTTGGAATGGCGGATGCATTGACAAAGTGTTCCTGAAAGCGTGGCTCAATCGCGGTTTCAATTTTATGAATAGCACACACCGTTTTTTCAATGTCTTTACGAGCTTGGGTATTTAGCAGGGCGATACGCGCACCTGTTCCCGCGGCATTACCTGCGGATGTTACCTTTTCCAGTTCACAATCAGGGATCATGCCCAAAACCATCGCGTGTTTGGGGGAAATATGCGCACCAAACGCGCCCGCCAAAACAATGCGATCCACAGTATCGACCTCAAATTTATCCATTAACAAGCGTGCACCGGAATATAGGGCTGCTTTGGCCATTTGAATTTCGCGGATGTCGCGATTGGTTACGGTAATTTTCTGCGCTGGATCATTGGGGTCCTGCCAAATCGTGTAAGAATTGGTGCGCCCATCTAGGAAACAACGGGATGAACCAGTTTGTTCTGCAGAGCCAATTAAACCGGGTGCATCAAGTAACCCAGCCATCCGCATTTCAGCGACGATTTCAATAATACCTGATCCACAAATTCCCGTGACACCTGTGGTGGCGATGCTGACGTCAAAACCGGCCTCATCTGACCAAAGATCTGATCCGATGACCTTAAAACGGGGCTCTTTGGTAACAGGGTCAATCTCTACGTGCTCAATGGCGCCAGGTGCGGCGCGTTGACCGCTGGAAATCTGCGCACCCTCAAATGCTGGGCCCGTTGGGGAAGAACACGCCAGAACCTTGGATTTATTGCCCAAAATAATCTCAGCATTGGTACCCACATCAACCAGCAAAACCAAATCGTCGGATTGATCTGGTGCTTCTGACAAGGCGACTGCGGCGGCATCGGCACCCACGTGGCCAGCAATACAAGGCAACATATAAAGCCGGGCAGCAGGGTGCAGTTCCAGATCCAGATCGCTGGCGCGCAGGGACATGCTGTCGGAAGTTGCCAATGCAAACGGTGCTTGACCCAATTCAAACGGATCAATGCCCAAAAACAGGTGGTGCATCACTGGGTTACACACAAACACAGCATCCACAATTTGTTCGATTTCAATTTCGGCCTGCTGGGCGATTTCAGCAAACAAAGCGTTCATGCCTTCGCGAACCGCTAGGGTCATTTCTTTGTCGCCGCCTGCGTTCATCATCGAATATGAAACACGGCTCATCAAATCCTCGCCAAAGCGGATTTGCGGGTTCATCAAGCCGGAACTTGTAACGACTTCGCCGGTTTTTAAATCACACAGATGCGCGGCAATTGTTGTCGAGCCAAGATCAACCGCAACACCATAAAGTGCGCCATCATGAAAACCCGGCCAGATTTGAATGATCCGAGGACCAGACAGATCATCACCCATATGAACGGCGCAGGTCACCTTCCATTCGCCCTTGCGCAACACGGGTTGCAGGGCGGATAGAACATTGAATTCAATTGCTAAATCTGGCAAATCCCATTCGTTTCGAAGCGCGGAAATTAGCCGTTCCAGATCGCCAGACGGTTCGTGCATATCGGGTTCTTGCACTTCGACATAATACAGCCGAGTCGAGGGGTTCATCGTGATATCGCGCACTTCGGCGCGTTTTCGGATCACTTGTTTATGAACCTGACTTTCGGCGGGTACATCAATTACGCTATCGCCTTGAATTTGCGCCTGACAGCCAAGGCGACGCCCATCGATCAACCCACGAATATCTTTGTAACGTTGCTCAACCTTGTTCCATTCGGATAGCGCATCATCAGTGACCGTGACGCCGTGTTTCGGAAATTCACCGATTGATGGCGTAATTTGACAGCGCGAACAAATACCACGACCACCGCAAACGGAATCTAGATCAACGCCCAACTGGCGCGCAGCCGTCAGAACGGGCGTCCCTTTAGGGAAATGCCCGCGTTTGCCTGAGGGTGTGAAAATTACGAGAGGATCGGTATTGCTCATCTGATGAACCCTAAATTGATGTCAGATTGACCATACCTAGAACGCTGCGAAAGAAAAGCCGAGACGCGTCAATTTTGGTCAAATTGCGCCCATTTTTGCTAAAAAATCTGTGCCGAAAAAATAGATGAACAAGGGAATAGGGGCGACGGCAAGAATGAAGGTGAAAATCGTTCCCTTCACGCCAAAAAGTCTACTTATTCCTGCCATCAAACTGATGCCGCCGCCGCCGCCAATCACGCTGTTCCCCGGAATTTGCAGAACCAGCGCAAGAAAAAGATAGCGCCAATTTTTCGCCAATGGGCGCATGAATTGCGGCAGGCGATCTTGTAAAATGGCCAATCTTGCGGCGGTATCAAGCGGGGCTAAACGATCCAACAAGGAAGCAGCACGCGCCATGCCAAAATCAGCAAAGAAGCGTTGCAGAACTGGATAGGGTGTTAGTCGACCAACCAAGAACGCAAGGATCAATCCAAACAATGTCGCCAGATAGACAAACGGCGCAATTACCGGCCCCTTTAGGATAACCAAAGTTATGGCAATCTCAACACCGGGTACAAAGGGGATCGCCATCAAAGCAGCGAGCGCCAATAACAACAGCACGATTATCGTTGTTAACATGAAAGATTGGCTTTTTTCGCCGTTGTTATCAATTTGGTCCATCGTCCATGACAACAACCAATGAACGACAAGGACAAAACCCACAATAACCAATCCGCGCATGAAAATGCGAAAAATTCGACTGTATCGGTGATCTTTTAACAGCAATTGTCTGATCCTAAAGCAAGAAATAGGCGATGCTTAAGGATCAGACTAAAGTAAATTCGGCGCGTTGTCTTTAGGCGCGACGACGACGTGATGTACGACGGCCACCTGCCGCACCATCGGCAACGACTTTGTTGGTTTTAATCCACTCTGCACCATGTGGATCATTGTCGGTAAGGAAGTTGGCGGCGCGAATGGCCTCCATTTCCTTGCCTGCGCGGGCTTTGGTTGATCCAAGACCTGTCAATTGGGCCAGCAATTCTGGATCGATATCCTCTGGAATTATGATTCCAGCGGCCTCTAGGGCAGCACGTTTTTCGGCCAATTTCTTGGGGCCAACAGGTAGGGCGATTGGGTTCATGATCGCACTGGTCATACCGGCAGCCATAGCCATCGGTAGAAACGCGTTATTGATGCCATGGCGATTAGGCAGACCAAAGGAAATGTTGGACGCCCCACAAGTCGTGTTAACGCCAAGTTCTTCGCGCAAGCGACGGACCAATTTGAATACTTGCAAGCCAGCTGTGCCCATGGCGCCAATCGGCATCACAAGGGGATCGACCACAATGTCATGGGCCGGAATGCCGAAATCAGCGGCGCGTTCCACGATTTTTTTCGCAACGGCGAAACGCACATCAGGGTCCTCGGAAATGCCAGTATCATCGTTAGAAATTGCCACAACTGGAACGTTGTATTTCTTGACCAATGGCAAAACCAATTCCAAACGCTCTTCTTCGCCGGTGACGGAATTCAGCAAGGGGCGACCTTCGGCAGCCTTAAGGCCTTCTTCAAGCGCACCAGGCACAGAGCTGTCGATGCATAGGGGTGTATCAACAATGCTTTGAATGCGTGAAATCAATTCGCGCATAAGTGGTGGTTCAACAAAGTTGTTGTCAGCGTAACGCGGGTCAGTTGCCATTTTGTTGGTGAAAACCGCGCCAGAATTCACATCAAGTACCGTAGCACCTGCCATAGTTTGCGAAATTGCATCCGCCTCAACCATGGAAAAATCATCCATTTCCAATTGTTCAGCCAGCTTTTTACGGCCTGTTGGATTGATACGTTCACCGATCACACAGAACGGTTGGTCAAAGCCAATAATGGCGGTTTTGGTTTTGGATTCGACAATGGTTCTGGTCATAAGCTTGGCCTTTAGGCGTTAGGAGTGTTGGCAGGAACAGACGCGCTGCCCCCATTGTTGATGGCCCATTTGGCGTTGGTTTTAATGCCGCCAAGGGGGAAGAAGTGTAGTTTTTCGATGTTGAAATCTGGGTTCTTGGCTTTATGGGCGGCAAGATCCGCGATGAACTCATCTGGTTCAAACGGTAACAACAGTTTGGTCACGTCTTTGGCGCGGCGTTGCAAAACGCGTAAAGATGCACCGACACCACAAGCAATCGAAAACTTAATCAGTGTTTGCAGCTTGGCCGGACCTGCAACACCGATATGGATCGGGATGTCAAAGCCAGCCTCGGCCAAAGCGTCAGCCCATTCAATCACGGGGCCACTTTCAAA
>Ga0208971_1001547_pt1 | contig 13396 bp, 6 predicted proteins | sample AOAMet1_18_M0_10_2_FD_188229 | JGI IMG/M metagenome (GOLD analysis project Ga0208971, IMG submission 188229) | Ammonia-oxidizing marine microbial communities from Monterey Bay, California, USA - CAN11_18_M0_10 (SPAdes) | ecosystem: Environmental > Aquatic > Marine > Intertidal zone | place... | reverse complement strand
ATCAGGAAACGCGTCTGAATTTAGAACATAAACTAAATCTGGTTTTTTGTTCGCTGCCATTCCGGCCCGTATTCCAAAATTGTTACCCGCGCCAAAACCCCCATTTTTTGGTGATTGAATGACTGTTACCCGATCTTCTTCGTTCCACCCTTCACCATTTGGTCCGGCTTGCAAAATTTCAAATGAACCATCGTCAGATGCGTTATCAACGATCACGAGGGATGCAGACATGCCCTTGGTTTGTGCCAACAAGGCGGTGGCTGAATTCAACGTCATCTCAGGCGTGCGATAGTTCAGAATAACGGATAAGAGGTGCTGATTTTTCATGTCTATTCGGCCACCTTTAACAAGGTGGCACCATTGTTCTTTTCTTCGGCCAGCGCAATTTGCGTCTTTAGGGCGGCTGCAAGAACACGCACGTTGGGTTCTAGAACCATTGAATCGTGGTCACCTGGCACCTCAACAACTTTGATGTCAGGAACAAATTGCCCCCAGTCATTGTCGTCAAAAAGATAGGCCCGTTGATCATCGACCCATTGTCCCCCTGACACACGCCATTTCCCTACTAAAGGTGGTCGGTAAAGGACCATTGCTCCGTTCCATGGTTGCATTTCATAAGATGAAACAGCAGTCATAAAACTCGCCTCAATTGCGGCGTTATGAAAGGTTGGCGCGGTGGTTTCAGAAACGGATAAGTCAGATGCACGGCGTTTGGAAATTTCCCAACGCAGCCGATTTGCAGCCCACACGAATGGATAGGAAAAACCACGGCGACGCAATTCTTGCCACTGAACGATAAGGCGATCTTTGCCTGCTAGAATGCGACGAACGGGTAGAGGCGTATCCAGAAGAGCGACCAAAGAAACGGTATCTCCTGCCGCCTCAAGTTGTTGGGCAATTTCAAATGCCGTTAAGCCACCACCAGAAAATCCACCCAACAAATAGGGGCCTTCAGGCTGCACCACTTTGATTTCCGCAATGCAATCAGCCGCGGCAGTTTTCAGATCATCGTGGGGGGCATCTTCGCCATATAATCCACGCGCTTGCAAGCCATAGAAAGGACGATCAGCCCCAACAAGTTGGGCTAAGTGACGAAGGTTAAGAACGTTGCCAAACATACCTGCCACAAGGAAAAATGGCCGTGCTGTGCCGCCCTCACCGTCATGCATCGGTACAAGATGGGTAAAACGACGCGCCAATTTCGGCACAGACGTGGTCTGAACAGCTTCATTGCTGTTTGGCTCTCCAACACGTTCGATGATCATCGCGGCACATTTGCCAATCGTTGGCGCCTGAAACAGCACTGAAATTGGGAAATCAACCTGATAGGCTTTCTTAACCATGGCAAATAGACGAACGGCGATAAGGGAATGCCCGCCAAGGTCGAAAAAACTATCGTCCATACCGATTTCATCAACACCCAAAAGGGTTTGCCAAAAACCAGCCAAGGTCCTTTCGACATCATTGCGAGGTGCAATAAATTCGGTATCCAGATTTGGACGGGCAAATTGTTGGTTCGTATCTTCAGCAGTAAACATAGAGGTTGCTGTTTGCTGGATCAGATCAGGCAATTCCAATGAAGAAATGTAGATTTGACGTTGATCCATCGACATTGCCCGCATGAAGGCTTCGGCCCCATCCGCGGGCCTGATGCCTTGGGATATGTTATGATGCAACAATTCCTCGGCGGCTGATAATGGCTTTTGCTGGTTGGGATCCTGATCAAATACAACGTCATCACTGCCTGCGTGACCAGCTTGCGCAAACCCAGCAGTGTTAGCTAATTTTTTTATTGCAAAACGGCTTATTTCCACGCAAACGTTTCCGTCCGCGTCACAAAGTGTGATATCAAATTCGGCAACATCGTCAGTACTGTAATTGGTGGCGGCGTTACGCACCCAACTAAGAACTTCGGCGCCCAGCGGTTGGTAGACGCGTATCATTCCATAAGACATCGGCACCCAAAGATTGGCCGACTTGTATCCATCAATCAGTTCCATCGCCCAACCTGTTGCGATATCAAGCAAGGCTGGATGCAATTGATAGCCAACATTCAGATCGACCTGTGCATCTGTCGGCAGTTTTAGCCGCGCCAAGCCTTCGCCTTGTCCGACCTCTATTTCCTGAAGAACCTGCCAACGCGAACCGAATTGTAGATGCTTTGATTGCGCGCTTGGAATGGCTTGACCGTTTTCGGCATGGTTTCTTTCGCCACAACGCTCTGAAATAGAACCCAAATTTAATGGGGATGGTACCTCTTGTGTACCAAGGCCGATTTGGGCTTGGGCCAACAATTGAAATCCTTGTTTTCCGCCGGAAATAACACCGCCTTGAACCTCAAAATCATAGCCAGCATCATTTCTTTGCAACTTGACGCGCAAATCACGGCCACCCGTTTCGGCAACCTCAAATGGGCGCAAGAACATAAGGTCACGAACAGCAAAAGGACCCGTTTCACCCTGTTCCAACATGGCTTGCGCGGCTAACTCAATGAACCCGGTGCCTGGCAACAATGCTTGTCCTGATTTTGTGCGGTGTTCGTTTAATATCCAATCGTCCTGTGCATCAAATCGGGCATTGAATATTCTGTTTCCAGCGACATCAAAACTTTGATTGTCTAGTAATGGGTTTTCAATAATTTCAACTGTGGCAGGCGCGCTTGGGTCTGTCCGATCCGACATTGATCCTGCGGCCATACCTATTTCAGCCCATACACCCCAATTGATTGCAAATACTGGTGTTTTTCCACCGGACCGAGATTGCGCCAATGCGTTGAAATATTCATTGGCAGCCACGTAATCTATCTGACCAGCAGGTGTGGTGATGGTGCTGGTGGATGCAAAAAGAGCAAGGAAATCCAATGATCCATCCGGAAACAATTGATTGATCACCTCGGTGCCGTGAATTTTTGGTGTGAATACATTTTCAATTGATGCGGATGTTTTTGCCAGTAATGGTCCATCATCAATGACACCAGCGGCATGAATAACACCGTTTATGGCACCGAACGTTTCAGCAATGTCGCGCACGATTTGGCGCATTTCGGCAATGTTGGATACGTCGGCATTCAATGCGGCAACTGCGCCACCCATTTCTCGCAGGTTTTGAAGCGCGGTAATGTTTTTATATACGGTATCAGTGGGCGCGTTTTTGGCAAGATAAGCGGCCCATTCGTTTTCTTCAGGCAATTTCTGTCGTGACAGCAAAACAATTTTTGCGTCAAAATCTTTAATAAGGCGTTGGGCCAATGTCAGGCCGATGCCACCAAATCCACCTGTGATGAGATAAACACCTTTTTCACGGAAAACCTGTGGTTCCGTTTTTCCCGCCAATTCAATTTTTCGCAACGTTTGTGTGAAACGTCTATCGCCGCGATATGCAAGTCGCGCATTTCTTGCGGGGGCGACTAAATCCTCAAGAACGCGCAAGGCCAATTTATCCAAGGTCTCGGATTTGCGTTTGCGTGGCAGGTTCAATTCAATATCAATACCCGCACAGGTAACGCCGGGCATTTCACGGGGAATAACGCCAAGTGGGCCAACAGAGGTTGCTTTTTCAGGATAGCTAAGTGCCTCACCACGAACACTTACTGCGCCGTTTGTAAGGGTGGTAATATGCACCGGCGTTGGAAGGTTTTCGGTCGCAATCGCTTGAGCCAAAAACAACAAACTGTAGAAGCCCTGCTCTTGATTTTTGTGAAAGAAACTACCGCCAGGTCGGTGGCTTTCATCGCCGGTCACAAGCCATAGATGCACGATGCGATTAGGCGCACGGCCATTGGCGACAAGATCTGCCAGCAAGGCATCATAGCCTTCACGGCCGCGTTCAGGCGACAAAACATAACTGTGTGCACCAATTGGCGCGAATGTATCGCCAGCGTAAACCTCGACAACAGATTGGTCAGCATCACGCAGACGCTTGGCAATTGCGGTCCCTAGACCAACAGTATCCATAAAGATCAGCCAACTTTCGCGGCTCGCTTGATCAAGCTCGGTGGCAATATCCAAATCGCAATCAGCAAATTCTGGTTTCCACGCCACGCGATACCCCCAATCTGCGATATCATCTTGGCGCATCAATGGGGCAAGTGGTTCTTCACTTGCGGTTTTGCTGGGTTCAATAAAATACGGCGAACGTTGGAATTGATAAGTTGGTAACGGCACGCGATTGCGACGACCGTCGCCCCAGTATTGTGACCAGTCTGCCTGATATCCAAGCGCCCAAAGCCGACCGATGATGCCTAGAAAATAGACATCATCTTCAATCATCTCATCCACATGACGCAGACTGGAAAGGATTTGATTTGCAGGAGCTGACCCATGAATGCGCGTCAACGAAGACAGAGCCTTGCCAGGGCCAACTTCCAAAAATATTCGTGCGGGATCTTGGCTTAGTGTCGAAATGCAATCGGCAAACAATACTGCATTGCGCAAATGTGAAACCCAGTAATCTGGATCAACGGCGTCTTCATCGGACAGCACTTGTCCGCTTCGATTTGAGATGATGGGAATATTTGGCGCAGACAATCTAATGGATCGTAAATAGTCGCCAAAACGCCCCAAAATAGGCTCTAACATTGAGGAATGTGCGGCGATATCGATTGGGATACGTTGGCAATCTATGTCTTGGGCAGCCAGAATTTCGGCCAATTTTTTCAAAGATCCGTCTGGTCCTGAAACAACAGTTAATTCAGGTGCGTTGATCCCTGCAATTTCAAGATTTCCATCAAGCAATTCACCAAGATCGTTTGCCGCCATTCCGACGCTTAGCATCCCACCTGCGGGCACTGTGTCAAACAATTGACCCCGCAATAAGACCAGACCAATGCAATCTTCATAGCCTATGACACCTGCCAAACAGGCGGCTGTATTTTCGCCCATGGAATGACCGACCAAAGCATCAGGTTCAACGCCCCACGACATCCACAATTGTGCTAAGGAATATTCAACGATCATGATGAGCGGTAATTGAACAGATGGTCGCGTTAAAATTTTCTCTGCTTGTTTGGCAGCGTTACCCTCAGCTAACCAAAGGGCGCGAACGTCGTAATCCACTTGTGGCTGAAGAATGTCCAAACCCCTGTCCATCCATTCGGCAAAAACAGGTTCCGTAAAGTATAGATCCTTTGCCATACCGACGTATTGCGACCCACCGCCAGGGAACATGAAAACAGGTTTTGGTGGCGTGTCGATGGTTGTGTGATTGAACACACGACGCGGATCGTTCGCGTCCAACATTTCGGCTGCTTCTTCATGTGTTGCGGCGACAAGGGTCCGACGCTTTTCAAAGGCGCGACGCCCTTCTTTCAGGGTGAATGCCACATCGACCAATGGTTGATCTGGATTAGCGCGCAAATGTGCGGAAAGGGCTGCAGCATTTGCGTCAAGGGCTGCATTGTTACGACCGGAAATCGTGATGATTTGTACCGGCCATTCTGCATCGTCTGACGGGGTGGGAATTGGTGCCTCTTGCAAAACAGCATGGGCGTTCGTGCCGCCAACACCCAAGGAATTAACCCCTGCTCGACGCGGGTGATCGGTTTCAACCCAGTCAGTTAGCTGTGAGTTTACCTGAAACGGACTATTGTCAAAATCAATCGCAGGATTGGGGCTTTCAAATCCCAAACTTGCGGGAAGTTCTTTGTGGTGCAAAGAAAGAGCGACCTTGATCAAGCTTGCAACACCTGCCGCCGTATCAAGGTGCCCGATGTTGGTTTTCACCGAGCCAATTTTGCAAAAACCCGTATCGTTTGTGGTTTGACGAAACGCGGCCGTAAGAGCGGCAACCTCAATAGGATCACCCAAGAATGTGCCTGTACCGTGGCATTCGATATAATCGACAGTGTTGGCTGGCACGTCAGCAATGGCTTGGGCCTCGGCAATTGCGGCGGCTTGACCATCAACACTTGGGGCTAAATATCCGGCCTTGGCCGCGCCATCATTATTGACGGAACTGCCCTTGATGACACCCCAAATATGGTCACCATCAGCAATGGCATCGGCAAGGCGGCGCAATACAACAACACCAGCGCCCGATCCAAAAACAGTGCCTTCTGCACGGGCATCAAAAGCGTGGCAATGGCCATCGGGTGATAGAATTTCGCCTTCTTCAAACAAGTACCCACGACCATGAGGCAATTCAACCGTAGCCCCACCAGCCAACGCCATATCGCATTCACCGTTTAACAACGCGGCACACGCGTAATGGGTGGCAACCAATGACGTTGAGCAAGCGGTTTGCAGATTAATACTTGGCCCTTTTAAATCTAAAACGTGACTTAGACGGGTCGCCATAAAATCTTTGTCATTGCCAGTGTGGCGCAACAAAAACATACCTGTGTCACGGACAAGGTCAGGATTGGAACAAACGTTGAAATAGAAATAACTGCCCATCCCGCTACCTGCATAAACACCAATTGGGCCGTCAAAATTTTCAGGTGGATGACCTGCGTTTTCAAGGGCCTCCCATGCGCATTCCAAAAACTGGCGATGCTGGGGGTCCATGATTGCGGCCTCTTTGGGAGAGAACCCAAAAAAATCGGCGTCAAACTGTTCGAAATTGTCAAGGATCGCGGCGGATGGCACGTAATTGCGTTGGTTGATACGGGCGGGGTTTTCGCCAGCGGCCAATAATTCGGCCTCGGTTAATTTGCGGATGGATTCAACACCGCCACGTAGATTTTGCCAAAATTCATCAATGCTGGCGGCACCAGGCAAATGCGCAGACATACCTACGATGGCAACATCGTTGGCGTCAGGATCGAATTCATGCGAACTGTCGTTCATCATCTTTACCCAATGCGACGGGACAGGATTTTCACAATAGATTACCCGCGCCGCGTTACAAAACTCTACAACTTCATCAAAGAAGGTACAGTGTTACCACACGCACTTCATGAAAGTTTTAAGGTAATTTTATGGCAGAAGCTGAATTATAGCGGCCCAATTGACCCAAATCGCGCAAAAACCCAACAAAATTCCAGCAATTGTGACGGCGGCATCATGCAATGGATCCCATGCGCCTTGTTTTTTGGCGAGCCAAACCACGACCGGATAAGCCAGCACCATAGCGATACCTTGACCAATTAAAGCACCCAACAATCCCGCATAGACCACGCCAACCACCAGCCCAGTTATCGTTAGAACGGCACGTGTGGCGGCAAGGATGAAAAACTGATGTGAATCCCCAGCTGCCAAGGCAGATTGATCATAGGTCAGGGCCACCAAATTCGGCAATTGCATCACCGCAATGACGACGACAATGGCGCCGGCCATATGATAACGCGGATCATACAAAAACTGGACCAAAACAACGCCAGAAAACGCGAAAACTGCGATTGTAAGTAGGATTAACCCGCTTAGCGTAAAGCGCATTTTTTGCAAAACAGCAAAGTTTTCAACTGATTTACTGGGTGGTTTTTCGCGATAGATCGGGATCAATAATCGACGAACAATCATACCGCCAAGTAACAAAGGAAACGATGCCAGAAAGTAACCAATGTTATAAATCCCCAGCGTTTGCAGGCTTAGAAATTTACCCAAAACCGCTTTGTCACCTTGAGAAAGAGCAAAGCCAGCAACCGTTGACAGGAATATCCATCGGCCGAATTTTATCAGCTCTGCACCTGCGGATTTTTCCCAGCGAAAACGATTATGAACACCAGGTAAAAACGCCATATATAGGATCACTTGTAAGGTGGATCCAATGACCCCGCTGATGACTAATGCCCAAACCGATCTGAATGCAAAGGCTAGCCCAACGGCCAATGCCAAACCGATCACCTGATTGATCAGATCAAGCACGGTAACACGACCGATCATCAGGTGTCGGTTGGCTGTTTCATACCGTGTTGGAATGAAGCCCATTACCAATAAAGAAAGTGCAGCAGCGGGCAAAAGTTGTACCAAATCCGGCACGCCATAAAACTGTGCCATTGGCCATGCTAACAGACAGGCCGCGATCCACAAAAGGACGCTACGAATAACTTGGATTGTCCAAGCTGTATCCAGAAAATCTCGATCATCCCCGCGTTTGTTTTGCATGATCGATGGGCCGATGCCGACGTCTGAAAACATCGCAAGGCCCATCATTATCAAACCAACCAAAACCATGACGCCAAACGCCTCGGGGAACAAAAGGCGGGTTAGGATAAGATTGGATGCAAGGCGCAATGCCTGACTGGCGCCAAAACCAAAAACAGTTAACGCGGCACTGCGCATGATGCGCGCGCCAAGGCCATCGCCGGAAAATTTGGCGTTCAGTCCCATCATCGACCGCGATCCCATTCAGATGTACCCGTTGTATCGGGTCGAGCGTAATAAGATACGGCGGCATAGATCACAAACCCAATAGGGTGTCGGATCGCCAGACTTAGAATGCCTTGGGTGCCCAGTTCCGCTGTGCCAGAATTTTTCGTCAGTTCAGGAAACAGTTTTTCTACTTCGGCCACACCAGCATTTTGACGGCGGCGCACGCGGATTAAGTTACTAAAACCTTCGACAATTGGCCAAAAATACAGCTCGGATACCGACATGCGTTCGGAAGGCGTAAATTGAAGGCGCACAAATGTATCGTCAGAAATGATGTTTGGAAAGGCACCCCAACGCGCGCGACCAGCAGAATTGACAGCAAACAACCCAGCACCGGGAACACCTGTTCGAATAAAGGGGACCTGCCGATAAATGCGGGCGTATGCCTGACTGACCCATGATTTGGGTCGCGGTATGGTCAACAAACCACTTGCGTATCGCGGTGCATCGGAATTCAGCACATCATGCAATTTTGCCAAAAGTCGTTTGGAAACGATGGTATCTGCATCCAGATAGGCGCGTAGCTGACCTGATGCGGCGGCATCCCCTGCATTCAACGCGGTGGGTTTATGTCCATCGGGCAGGTCTAACACGACCAACTCCCAGCCCATTTGGGTCGAGGCTAGTTTGAATGCGTGGGCTTTTTTGACGGTGTCATCTGTGCATCCGTTCGCGACCACAACCACTTGGGCCTTAGATAAACCTTGGCTTGCGAACACAGCCGACAGGCAATCGTTGATATAATTACCTTCGTTATGGGCAGGAATGATGATGCTTAACAGCGGCATGGTATCGTTGTTCTTTCTTCATGCGCGTTTGGCATGTTTGCCTTTTCGTGTGCCCGCCAATGGTTGCGACCGCAGGGTGCCTGTGCTTCTATCCCGAAAATAACCGAATAACCAAATGAAAAACACTCTATGACACCCAAAGGCGATCCAGTTAAGCTTGGCTATCTTATCCCGCAATTCCCGGGACAGACGCATATCTTTTTCTGGCGCGAGATTGCAGCTCTTAAGGCAATGGGTGTTGATGTTGCCCTGATGTCAACGCGCCGCCCACCTTCTGGTTTGATCGCTCATGAGTGGTCAGACAAGGCGATGCGGCGCACAAAATATCTGGGTGAATTTGGGGTCGGGGCGGTTTTGGCGGGGCTTTTGCACCTGCGTCCTTGGCATTGGTGGCGCGATATTGAAGGCATAAGTTCAATTCGTGACGTATTGATTTGCCTGCCAGCAGCGCGACGAATGATTGACACGTGCCGCGCCCACAATATCAACCACGTTCACGTTCACTCCTGTGGTCGCGCGGCATTGATTGCGGCCCTTGCACTGAAAATGGGCGGGCCAACGTACAGCCTGACACTGCACGGTCCTATGTCGGATTACGGTCCAATGCAGGGGTTTAAATGGCGGGGCGCAAGCTTTGGTACGATCATAACAGAAAAACTGTTGGGCGAAATTCGGCGCGACATTGGTGACGATTTACCCAGCCGTCTGATGGTTCAACCCATGGGCGTGGATACAAATGAATTGTGTCGTGAAACCACCTATGTACCTGCCAACCCTGACGACCCGATCAGATTGTTTTCTTGTGCAAGGTTGAATGTTGTCAAAGGGCATCAAGATTTGATGGCGGCTGTGCGTATCCTCGTGGATCAAGGTCTGAACATCCAATTAGACATTGCCGGTGAAGATGATGACGGGGGCAACGGATTTCACAACGATCTTGCCGCCACGTTGCATGATCTTGGGCTGCAAGATCATGTCCGCCTGTTGGGGGCAATCAGTGCGCAGACAGTGCGCGAATATCTTTTGAAAGCGCATATCTTTGCATTGGCCAGTTGGCACGAACCTTTGGGTATCGCCTATATGGAGGCGATGAGCTGTGGGGTGCCGACGATAGGCACGAACGCGGGTGGCGTGCCTGAATTGATACGTGACGGAGTTGATGGAGTGTTAACTCCGCCTCAAAATCCAGAAGCCTTGGCCGACGCAATTCTGGTGCTAATTAGAAACCCAGATCGGGCGAAAACTTTGGCCGCTGCTGGTCGCGCGCGGATACTTGATCGCTTTCATTCCAACATCGGGGCTGAGTGTATTTTGACGCAAATTGCTGCGCTAGTCGGACAAAAGTGATGCGGGTTGTTTCGCTTTTGCGGGTGGTAAATGTTGGGGGAACAGGCAAGATACCGATGGCAGATTTGGTAGACATTTGCGTTCGCTTGGGGTTTGAAAATGTCAGGACATATATCGCCAGCGGGAATGTGGTTTTTGATACTGAAATGGATGTAGCAAGCGCGCAAGCGATGCTGTCCGACATGTTAGAAGTGTATGCAGGAAAGGCCGTTGGACTGTTTTTCCTTACAGCATCACAACTGGAACAAATTTTGGCGGAGAACCCTTTTGCTGATAAGGCTGGAAATACCAGCACAACGTTGTTTCTTGGCCGCGCGGCGATTGCTGATGACATTCAAGACTTGCGTGGTCAAACAGATGAAGTTGTACGCCTTGGGTCACAGGTTATCTATTGCCATTATCCCAGCGGCATGGGGCGTTCAAAGCTGAAAATAAAAGCGTCAGATTATGGAACCGTCAGAAATATGAACACGGTGGCAAAATTGGTAAGCATGGCCCATCAGACGTTTTAGTAAAAATCGGCCAAAGCAAAAGTTGCGTCAGGCGCGTCAGAGAAGGCTACCTCTTCGATAGCTGCTAATGTGAATGATTTAGCGCCCGCGCTGGCGATGACCAAACCTTTCACAGTTTCAGTGGCATCAAAAAATGTGTAATCGGTGATCGATCCGGGCAACATTGCCAAATCCCGGCCTTTGCCGCCGTGCAAACGATCGCTACGCCCGTTCGCAACTAGGATGTCGTCACCCAATCCGCCGATCAAAATATCCGGTTTGCTGGTGCCCTCAAGACGATCAGCGCCTTCGCCACCTATGAACAAATCACCGTGATCAAATGTGCCTTCGCGGCCCGCTTCCCACCAAGCAGGTGTTTCGGCATGATAAGCCTCGACTGCAGTTGCTCTTGGATTTTCATCTTCAATAAAGCGGCGCATGCCCCAGCTGCCGTGTTCGCTGGAACTGGCAACATCGACGAACAAATTGAACATTGTACCACCAGCCTTGCGCCAGCCAGAAAGCAGCTCTTGGTAAAGTTCACCCATTTCTGCTGTATAATTTAGATGTTGGAAAAACCCGGACAAGTCCTCGTTTAAGGACCACTCACCGATCCCGACGACGTGTGTGCCACCCTCGTACATGATCATTTTTAGCCCATGTTCATTTGCGATGTTCGTTTGAAGGGGCAGAATAGATTCTGTCAGTTCCTTTAGCGACCCCGATCTTAGTGCCGCAATGGCTGGTGCCACGGCGGGTTCAAACAGCCGTTCTTCAACATACAAGCGCAAGCGAACACGACTGTAGCCTAACTCTTGGCCCTCAGCCGTTGCATTTGCGCGTGCGTCTTCAAGCCAACCCAACACCTTTTCTGGCCCGTCTTCATATCCAAGATCAAACCCGAAATATCCGGCGACGGCATAAGCATCAAATCGTTCAACAGGGGGCCGATTGGTGGGATCCTCCGCTAACCAAAGTGGGGCGTAGAATAGCCCCTGTTCTAGGCCAACCCAATCAGTGTGTGTTGCCAAAACTTTGACCAGCCGTTCAGATTGATCACCAAACGCGGCATCCCAAATATCAGCCATTTGCGCTGCTCGCATCCCAGTATATTGCATCCATGAATCATCTGCGGCGTTCTTGCCCCAACGTTCGTCGGCACCGACACGCGCCCAGACCGCCTGTAAGAAGGTAAAATTCCAAATCTCATTGGAAAATTCGACATAGGCGACAAGTTCCGGATCAAGGTAATCACGTACAAATGCGGCAAATTCGGCCATATAATCATCAGTCGCCATATGAGGCATGTTGAACCAAGGATCGGCGGATATTTCATTGGCAAGTGCAACCATCACTTCAATAGGTGCCCCGCGCCAACCCCAAGTAAAATCATCATAGCGGGGACGGCTGTTCCAATCTGTGGCAGGGGATCCATTTGTGAACATCCAATCCATAAAACGAACAGAACGTGCATCTGCGACGCGTTTGATCCAATCAGGATTGAATATTGCACCGACCTCGGCCAATTCAATTTGATCTTCGCGAACGACATGAATGTTTCGAATGTAATCACCGGTGTTTTCTGGATCGGTGCTGTTTAACCGAATGCCAACAAGGCCCTCTCCAGATGTGTAATCAAACCAAATCTCACCATCGGAGTATTTTGTTCGGCGCACGCGTCCTGTCATGATGATTTTGCCACTGCCCTCATAGGTTAGGCGATAACGGGCGTTGAGGGCTGTTGCCGCTTCGGGTTGGTTTGTCAGAAACAAAGTCTCTAAGGCATTGGCGCCGTCTGGAATGAATTTGGGCCATCCTTGATCATCTAATGCACCTTGGGCGACGATTTCTTTGAACAACATTGACCCCCATTGTTCACCTTTATGCCCAACCCAAGGTCGCGCTGATTTCATATAATCGATAAAGGGTTGCTGGGTGGACCAATCGGCAATGCCATTTAACCCCATCGCAAGCGAGGGATTTGACAAACCCAATGCCGGCGCACGTTCAACACGTGTTGGGATAGGCTTTGTTATTTTTGGGGCAGCAGTTACCTGAACTGGTACTTCAACGTCCTCGGATTGAGGAACTTCAGGCAATGGCTCTGCCTTTAACGGTGCAGCAAGTGCCTGTTGGTTTACGGCTATTTCAATTGAGATCAGCGCGCGAATGTCTTGCCAATTGGCAGCAATCAAAGGATGCAAGCTTTCAGGTAACTCTGCGAAGTTGGGCAGCTCGCTGTCAAAAAGTGCCGCGTAGGTTATCGCGCCTGCAAGAAAATAAAGATTGGCCGTGCCGTGTGGTGCCTCGTCTTGATAAAGGTCCTCGGCTGAAATTTTTGATAATTCAGATATACATATTGAATGGCCTTATAATACTAAAATTTATGATGTAAATAATGATTGTCTCTTGGATATAATTCCTGAAAGCGATAAACTTAATGCCAAATCATTTACTTCTC
>Ga0208971_1001545_pt1 | contig 13402 bp, 15 predicted proteins | sample AOAMet1_18_M0_10_2_FD_188229 | JGI IMG/M metagenome (GOLD analysis project Ga0208971, IMG submission 188229) | Ammonia-oxidizing marine microbial communities from Monterey Bay, California, USA - CAN11_18_M0_10 (SPAdes) | ecosystem: Environmental > Aquatic > Marine > Intertidal zone | place... | reverse complement strand
AGTATCCATATAGGCACGCATTTTAGTACGGTTTTCAGGCCTGAAAACCGTACTAAAATGCGTGCCTATATGGATACTTGCGGCGTGCACAACCGCTGACAACGCCGAGGTCAGTCGCGCAAAACCTGTGCCAGATGCAGAGATCCGTGAGGTAGCGGCATCAAACGGTGAAAATTATTGCGAGGCACGCGACATAGCCCCCGCCATCATTGAAACCATCACTGAACAGATAGAGGTGACACCTGCACTCTTTGATGAAGCAGGAAAAATGACCCAATCGCCCAGTTATCAAACCGTTACACGCCAAGAGATTGTGCGCGAGCGACAAGATTTGTGGTTTAAAACACCTTGCGCAGATCAAATGACGCCAGAATTCATCGCATCGGTTCAACGCGCCTTGGCTGCTCGTGGGCACTATCAGGGTCGTGACCACGGCGTTATGGATCGCCCTACTAAAAAGGCAATCCGCCGTTTTCAAAACAAAAATGGCTTAGACAGCGATGTATTGGCGTTGAAAACCGCGCGCGAATTGGGATTGTTGGCCTTTGATTTTGTGCAAGGTTAAAAGCCCCAAAATGGATTTATTCAAACCAGTTTGGTAAGAATTTTCTGAAACATTTCACGCTCTTGCACCGACAAATCAGAAACCAATTCCTCATTCAAAAGCCTAACGATTTCGAATAATTGCGGCGCAAGCTTTTGGCCGACCTCTGTTGCATGAATTGTGTGAGTGCGGCGCGAGGTTGGATGTTGCCGCCGCTCTAGCGCCCCTTTCGCTTCTAGATGATCAAGCGCACGACTGATAGCATAAGAAGGCATCCCAAATTTGCCACCGATTTCGGTCTGCGTCAGACCATCATTTTCCAAAACAGTCATCATCACCGGAAAGTGCTGTGTAGACAGATCAAGCACCGCAAGGCGCTGTTCCATGCGGTCATTCAGTCTCTTTGCGATACGTTGTATCATCCACCCATTGCTGGTCGTACGGACTGTTTTTGCTTTGTTAGATTGATCCATAAGATTGTTCATACATCTATTAGAAGCAGATGCAAATATCGCATTAGTAAATATATCATTTGCAATTGTTGCAAATGCAACTTATAGAATTCATGATTTCGAATCTTTTCAAAAGGAAACCGCGATGAAACGGTACCACCCCATTTTAGTGATTTTGCATTGGGCTTTGGCCATAATGATCATCGGCGGTTTAATCATGGGCGGTTTTGTTCTGTCAGAAACACCCAATTCCGATCCGTTCAAAATGACGGCTCTTACGGCGCATATGTCCATGGGAATGCTTATTCTTGTTTTGATGATCGTCCGCCTAATGTTTCGGCTTTTCACGAAAAAACCACAGCCGGCAGATATTGGAAATGCAATGCTAAATAAATCTGCGGATATGGCACATTGGGCGTTTTACGCGGTTGTGATTGCAATGTGCGCCTCTGGCATCGCGATTGCCAACGCCGCTGGATTGCCCGCGATTATATTTGGTGGATCCGGCGAACCGCTTCCAGCCAACTTTAACGATATCCCGCCGCGTATGGCCCATGGTGTTATCGCTAAAATTCTTGGCCTTCTCATTCTTTCCCACGTCGCGGCAGCATTGTACCACCAATTTGTTCGCAAGGATGGATTGTTAGGTCGGATGTGGTTTGGAAATCGAAAAGGCTGATGAGATGCGAATTTTACTGAACTTCATAAACGAGATCGCAGGCATACTTTATGTCGGTGGCATTGCATCTCACATCGTAATCGAAGCCGTTCTTGGAACGCCCGATGCCGACACTGCCTATAACGTTTATACATATAAGGAACTCAGCGCCTATATCCTTATTCTACCGGGCCTAGCACTCAAAGTAATTTGCGATCTAATCCTGTATTTTCACTATGGAGAACGTGGAAATTGGATGAAGATCAAAGCAGTTCTTATGGTCTTTTTGACCGTCAACGCCTTCGTCTTTCTGGTCCCTATGATGCCTGAACTAAGGGCTTTGGCCGATGCTGCCAAAACCACAGGTGACCTATCAGCCTTCCATGCACTTGAAGGTAAAGAAGCATTGATAGGGATGTCGAATGCCATTCCACTTTTGCTGGAGCTTATACTTGGGCGTTTCAAGCCAAAGCTTTTTGGAGAAAGAATTAAAACAAGAACTGTCTAATCAAACACAAAAGGGCGCCTCATGAGGCGCCCTTTTTTAAATTAAAATTCTCGCTATTGAACGCTTAGCGCCACAAAACGGGGTTGCCCCGCACGACGCACGAGCAACAATAGCGACTTGCGCCCTGCTTCAATTGCGATTTCGACTTGTTTGGTCAAATCAGCGGCAGACACGACTTTTTTCTGGCCAGCCTCTGCAATCAAATCACCAGCGCGCAATCCTTTTTCATAGGCTTCGCTCTGCTCATCTAAATCACGAACCACTAGACCAGTTGCCTTTTCACCAAGGTCGAGTTCTGCGCGCAATTCGTCGGTCAAAGGGGCCAGTTTTATACCCAGCACCTCTTGATCAGCAGGTGGCGTTTCTGTGGCGGGTGCCGAGGCTGGTACTACTGATTCCGCTTCTTCACGACGACCAAGGGTAATCGCAAGCGTCACTTCAGCACCTTCGCGAACAACCAAAACATCAACGGCCTTACCAACTTGGGTATTACCAACAATGCGCACCAATTCGCGTGTATCAACGATATCCGCACCGTCAAAAGTAAGAATAACATCACCAGCAAGTACGCCTGCGTCCTTGGCAGGGCCATCTGGAACATCAGTAATTAGCGCACCCTCAGCCTTGGCCAAACCAAGTGCCTCGGCAACATCGGCGGTAACATCCTGAATGCGGACACCCAACCAGCCACGACGCGTTTCACCGAATTCCAACAATTGATCGACAACGTTTGTCACAACGGATGATGACATTGAAAAGCCAATGCCGATTGAACCACCAGAAGGTGATAGGATTGCTGTGTTAACACCGATCACGTCACCGTCCATGTTAAACAGCGGGCCACCAGAGTTACCTTTGTTGATCGCAGCATCCGTTTGGATGAAATCATCATAAGTGCCAGAAAGCGAACGGTTACGTGCCGATATAATCCCGGCAGAAACGGAAAATCCCTGGCCCAACGGGTTACCAACGGCCATCACCCAATCACCGACGCGTGCAACGTCGCTGTTGCCAAATTCAACGAATTCCAATGGAACGTCGCTTTCGACTTTTAGCAAGGCAATGTCAGTTTTTGGATCGGTGCCAACCAGTTTGGCCTCAAGTTCTAGCCCGCTGAAAAATTCAATCATGATTTCGTCAGCTTTGTCGATGACGTGATTATTAGTCACGATATAACCGTCTGCTGAAATCACAAAACCCGACCCCAAGGCCGCACTACGGCGCGGGCGTTGACCGTCGCGTTGACGTTCGGTGAAATCGCGGAAAAAATCTTCTAATGGGGAACCTTCGGGAACAATTGGCCGTAAATCAGCAGCCCCAGCGACCGTGGTCGAGGTCGTTATGTTCACGACTGAATTTGAGACATCTTCAGCCAAATCGGCGAAAGAATCTGGCCGCGCATTCGCGGAAATGGCTTGTGCCATAAGAAAGGCCACCCCAAGTACCAGCGCAACAAAGCTGCGTTTGGCCGTCGTGGTGTCTAGTGATTGCGGTAATGTGATAGGTTTCAAACCTAATCCTCCGTATTTGATAGGCCGAATAGGCACGGCCAAAATCCCCAACACGTTCAATATTTGCATTTAGCACGAAGAATTCAACTCAACTTGCATCGCAGTGTGTCACGAAATGGTGAATATTTGGCAATTTGGCAAAAATTTTCTTAAATTTTTACAAGACCACCCAAACAATCCCAACCCCAAGCGCCACAGCAATCAAGCCAAAGGTGCGGCGTTGATCAACTGTTATCTTGGACATGGCTGCAATCAGGTCCTCTAAACGCGAAGGGGCCAGTGCGAACACCAGCCCCTCGAATACCAATACCAACCCGAAGGCTGCGATCAGAATATCACTCACCCAGACGATCCGTTTTTAGATAGTCAAAGAATTCGCTATCAGGTGACAACACAAGTGTCGTGTTGCTGCCCTGCAAAGATGCTTCATAAGCGTTCAACGAACGATAAAAGGCGAAGAATTCAGGGTCTTTACCAAAGGCTTCGGCGAAGATTGCGTTTCGGTTTGCATCAGCTTCACCGCGAATAATGTCGGCTTCTTTCTGTGCAATAGAAACGGTTTCAACCACCGTACGATCGGCCAAAGCGCGAACACGCTGAGCGGCCTCTTTACCACGCGCAATCTCATCAGCCGCTTCGCGTTCACGTTCAGCACGCATACGCGCAAACGTTGCTGACAAGTTTTGTTCTGGCAAATCAGCACGTTTGATACGCACGTCCACGATTTCAACACCTAATGACAATGCTTGAACCCGTGCTTTGTCACGAATTTGGTTCATCAAGGCAACACGATCCGCAGACAACACTGTACCTGAATCTACGCTACCAAGCACGGCACGCATTTCAGCATTAATGATCCGTTGCAAACGGCTGGTGGCACCATCAATACCACTGGCACCAACAGCACGACGGAATTTGACCACGTCTTGGATACGCCAACGCGCGAACGCATCAACAACCAAACGACGATCATCCGCAGGTGTCACCTCAAGTGACTGTGTTTCCAGCGCCAAGATACGTTTGTCGTATTTCACGACTTCTTGGATAAGCGGTATTTTAAACGCCAAACCTGGATCTTCTTTAACGGTGACAACTTCACCAAATTGCAAAACAAGCGCACGCTCACGTTCATCAACGGTGAACACCGCTGAAATAACGACCAACGCTGCAACAACGACAACGGGCAATAAAAATGCAGAACGGTTCATTAGTTTGACCCCTTGTTTGATTTGTTCAACTCGTTAAGCGGCAAGTAAGGCACAACGCCTTGTCCGCCACCAGCGGCTTCATCAAGGATGACTTTGTCGACACCACCAAGAACACGTTCCATTGTTTCAAGATACAAACGTTTGCGTGTCACTTCTTCGGCTTTCACGTATTCGCCATAAACCGCCAAGAAACGGCTGGCTTCACCTTCAGCTTGATTGACTGTTTGAGCGCGATACCCTTCGGCACGTTCTAACACCTCAGCAGCGGTACCACGGGCGGCCGCAACGCGTTCGTTTGCATAGGCGTCCGCTTGTTTTTCAAGCGTGTCACGGGTTTGCTCCGCTGCCTGAACTTCGCGGAAGCTGTCAATTACTTCACGTGGCGGATCGGCTTTGTCAAAGTTGACGCGAACGATTTGAACACCACTTTCGTAAGAATCCATCGTCGCTTGGATCAATTCCTGAAGTTCCTGTGCAATTGCACCACGATCTCTGTTCAAGATCGGTGCTAGATTTGATCGGGCAATAATTTCACGCATCGCAGATTCAGAAACCGCACTGATTGTGGCTTGGGGTTCTGCAAGATTGAAAAGATAGCTACGAAGATCAGAGATATTCCAAACAACTTGGAAATCGATGTCCACGATGTTTTCGTCACCAGTTAGCATGAGGCCTTCGTCAGAACGATTGCCACGACCAACACCAATATCAACGGTGTTTTCGCGCGTTACTGATTCAATTTCGGCTTTCACAACGGGCCAAGGGGCAAAGTTCAAACCCTCTTCGCCTGTTTGCACATATTTACCGAACAGCAATTCAACAGATTGTTCCGAAGTATCAACGCGATAAAAACTTGCCGCGGTCCAGGCAACCAGCACACCAACGATAGCAATGCCGGCGATGGCGCGACCAGACAAACCAGGCCCACCTGCCCCATTGCCAGAACCATTGGTGCGATTACCGCCACCTTTACCGCCCATCAGAACGCGCAATTGTTCTTGGCCTTTTTTTACAATGTCTTCGATTTCGGGAATTTGGGGCTTATCGGGGCGATTGCCACCACCGTTATTGCCACCACCGTTACCATTATTGTTGCCGCCGCTATTGCCGCCGCCGCCCCATGGTCCGCCAGTATTTCCAGCCATTATTGGGTTACCTTTTGTTAGATTTCGTCACTAATTAGTTAATTGGCCCTTCTATAGGCCAAATTCAAGTCGTACGCACGGGTGTTTTCATTGTAACCAATTCCTCGGCCATTGTGGGATGAACAGCGCAAGTTGCATCAAACTGTGCTTTTGTTGCACCCATCTTTACGGCAATGCCAGCCAATTGGATCATCTCACCGGCTTGGTCAGCCACGATATGACAACCAAGAACGCGTTGAGTGGCCTTTGAAACAACCAGTTTCATCAAAACCTTGCTATCACGCCCAGCAAACGAAGATTGCATTGGCTTGAACGCCGCTGAATAAACTTCAATCGCCTCACTTGCGGCAGCTTCTTCTTCGCTCATGCCCACGGTGCCAAGCTCTGGTTGTGTAAACACAGCAGAAGGAACTTGATCATGATCAAACGACGTTGGACGGCCATGGAAGATCGTCTCAACAAATGCCGCACCTTCGCGAATGGCAACAGGCGTCAGATTGATACGGTTCGTAACATCACCCACAGCAAAAATGGAAGGCACTTTTGTTTGGCTGAATTTATCAACCGGAATTGCGCCACCACGACCCAATTCAAGGCCCAGCGCCTCTAGCCCTAATCCATTGGTGTTGGGTGTACGACCCGTCGCAAACATCACTTGATCATACGTTTCAGTACCACCTTGCGTGTCAGTGACAAGAATTCCGCCATCTGTTTGTTCAAGACTGGCCGCATTGTCACCAAGCCGCAGTTTGATACCCTGCTTTACCATTTCATCAGAAATCATCGAGGTTGCTTCTAAATCAAAGCCGCGCAAGATTTGCTCGCCACGATAAAATTGCGTCACTTTCACGCCAAGCCCATTTAAAATACAGGCAAATTCACAAGCAATGAAACCACCGCCAACAATCAGCACGGATTTTGGAAGTTCTTTAAGATTGAAAATCTCATTTGACGTGATCGCCAAATCGGCCCCCGGCACATCAGGTTTAACAGGATAACCGCCCGTGGCGATCAAGATGTGTTTTGCCGTTACCGTTTTGCCCGACGCCAGTTTAATGGTGTGAGCGTCATCAATTGTAGCGCGTTCGTTGAACACCTCGACCCCTGCACGAGCCAATGTATTTCGATAAGCATTTTCCAAACGGTCAAGCTCAAGATCCAATTTGCCCTTGAACGTTGGCCAGTTGAAGTCACCAATGTTGATGTCCCAGCCGTATGCAGCGGCATCAACAGTCATTTCTCTATAGGATGATGCAAAAACCATCAGCTTTTTAGGCACGCAACCACGGATAACACAGGTGCCGCCCATCCGGAATTCTTCTGCTAAAGCAACTTTCGCGCCCGCTTCAGATGAAGCCAAACGCGCGGCGCGCACGCCACCAGAGCCCCCGCCAATTACAAAGAGGTCATAGTCAAACGCCATAAAGATATTCCTTTTGTGGATCAGGCTTAATCAAGATCGTCCTGAAACAAGTTCTTGTTAACTTCTTGCCCCATGGTTTCTTCTTCCATGGTGCCATTGTTGATATCGTAAACCTCGACCTTGCTGTTGCCATGGCCAACGATCACAACGTCACAGATATCAATGAACAATCCATTTTCAACCACCCCAGGAATTTGGTTCAAAACCAAAGCCAACTGTCGGGCGTTGCCAATACGACGAAGGTTGAGATCAAGAATGAAATTTCCTTCGTCCGTCAAAAACGGTTTATCGCGGTTCATGCGCAGACTGCTGTCACGACCCATAACATCAAGGCTGATTAGGGCTTCTTCCACCAAAGTTTTACTGGCTTGCCATCCAAATGGAATAACTTCGATTGGCAAAGGAAAAGCACCTAAGGTGTCCACCCGTTTGCTAGCGTCAGCAATAACAATCATTTGATCCGACGCAGTTGCCACTATCTTTTCTTGCAACAAAGCCCCGCCGCCGCCCTTAATAAGGTTCAGCTCGCCATCAAATTCATCGGCACCGTCAATGGTGAGATCCAACCACTTAGCCTCATCCAATGTCACAACAGGAATATTTTCGGCGCGCGCTAATTCGGCCGTTCTTGTAGATGTTGGAACACCCATGACCTTTAGGCCTTCGTCGCGGACCATTTCGCCTAATACCTTGACCAACCAAGCGGCAGTTGAGCCAGTTCCAAGACCAATACGCATACCGTCTTGAACATACTCTACAGCCCTTTGGGCAGCGGCAAGTTTAGCGGCATCAGCGGGGGAAAGTGCTTTGTTCATCAACGACTCCGAATTTTCGACGACTATAGGAAATATTTTCACCCAATTATAGGGCCGATTGTGCAAACTTTGCACCAAATCACCACAAAGTTAACAACCAACGCCGCCGCAAATTACACAATGTCGTAAAGCACAAAGAAACGGACGATTATTGGGGCCATCTCAAATCCGGTTTTAAAGTAAGCAGTCGTAACAAGACCGCAAGCGAGTAAAGGCGAATCCATGTTTCTAAGTGTTTTTGATGTATTCAAAATCGGCGTTGGCCCTTCCAGCTCTCATACCATGGGTCCCATGGTTGCAGGCGGTGCTTTTATCCAAGCCATTCGCGATAGCCCATTCAAAGTAGCGGGCCTGCGCGCCTCATTACATGGCTCACTTGCCTTTACGGGAAAAGGTCATGCAACGGATCGCGCAACCATTCTGGGTCTCGCTGGTTTTTTGCCAGATTCCTATGTAGCGACCAAAGCTGATGAAGCGTTGGAAAAAATCGCGAACAGCAAAACAATCGTGCATGATGATCTTGGCGCGCTTTCATTCGATCCTGCTGCCGATTTGATTTTCGATTACGATAATGACCTAAAAGGGCATGCCAATGGTATGATGCTGTTTGCCACTGATGATCAGGGCGATGTCGTTATGCAGGAAACATACTATTCTATTGGTGGTGGCTTCGTACTAACAGAAGACGAACTTGCCCAAGGTGAAAAGGGACAAGATCAACGCCCTGTGCCCTTCCCTTTTAAATCCGCGACAGAAATGTTGGAAATGTCCAAAAAATCCGGCAAATCGATCGCACAAATCAAAAAGGCAAATGAATTGTCCCGCATGGGACCGGCGTCCTTGTCGGACGGTATAAACCGGATTTGGGGTGCGATGAACGACTGCATTGATCGCGGTCTAGAAGGTGAAGGTATTTTGCCGGGTGGATTGTTTGTGAAACGTCGGGCGAAATCCATTCACGAAAAACTATTGCATGAGGCAGGCTTAAACTTGACGCCACCGCATACCATCAATGACTGGATGTCAGTCTATGCAATGGCTGTTAATGAGGAAAACGCAGCAGGCGGCCAAGTTGTAACTTCACCCACCAATGGCGCCGCAGGTGTTTTGCCTGCAGTCATTAGATATTGGTTGGATCACGTGCCTGGTGCGAACGTTGACCGAGTTGAGGAATTTTTGCTTACTGCCGCCGCAATTGGCGGTATCGTAAAGGCCAATGCCTCGATTTCTGGTGCTGAATGCGGATGCCAAGCCGAAGTAGGCAGTGCCGCCGCAATGGCAGCCGCCGGATTTTGTGCCGTTATGGGTGGCACGCCCGAGCAAATTGAAAACGCCGCCGAAATTGCGCTGGAACACCATCTTGGGATGACCTGCGATCCCGTAAAGGGTTTGGTGCAGGTTCCGTGCATCGAACGCAACGGACTGGGTGCGATCAAGGCGATATCAGCCGCCTCGCTGGCCCTTCGCGGCGACGGATCACACATTGTACCGCTTGATGCATGTATAGAGACGATGCGCCAAACTGGTCGCGATATGCACAGCAACTATAAAGAGACTTCTTTGGGTGGCTTGGCCGTGAACGTTCCTAACTGTTAGGTTCGCAACGCCGCAATTACGTTATTCAAAAATTCAGTCGGCAAAATCACGAACATCTTTTGCGTGTCAAAACTTAACGAAACATTAGCTTTGTTCGTGCTGTTGGAAACACCAATTTTCGTGTCCGGTCTAAATGCTATTCCATCAATAGGCCAATTCAACCCAACCGAATGCCCTTTCAACGGTGCAAATGGAAACAGCGAAATCCGTGTGCCAACTGGCAAAGCCAATTCAATCCTGGGTGGTGCCAAAAACACGATATCTTCATCACCAACCAAAATCACTGGTTGTTCAGGGAAACGAGACAGCACATTAAATGTTGACAAGCTGTGATCAATTCGCCCGCCTAAAAACCCAACAGCCAAAATCACATCGGCCGAAACACGTTGCAGGCATTTCTCAAAATCGGTCGTTTCTTGCTCATGAACATGGATAACTGCCGACTCAGCTAGCGCCGCGCGTGTTTCTGCGGTTATGCTGTCCATATCGCCAATCACAGCATCAAGTTTCAGATTGGCGTCGACAGCTACGTTTGCACCGCCGTCTGCAGCAACAAGAATCGTGGCAAGAGAGACGGCATCGTTCAGTACCTTGGGATCACCCGTGACGGGGCCCAAAAGTGTCATAATTGTGTTTTCGGCAACAATACGAGGATCCATAGAAGCATTGATGCCAAATAGGTGAACAAACGGCAATAATTCCGGGCAATTTAACTAGAATTATTTCGGAAAAACTTGGGGGTAACAGAAAATGTTTGTTAATTTAGTGAGGTTAGTACGAGTGTTCGCGTTTCGGCGCAGTTTAGTAAGTGAGTAATTAAAATGGTTAATGCCAGTAAAATTTTGACCGTGTCCTATGGTGCGTTTTCTTGCACTTTGGATGGTTTTGACGATCCCTTCACAACAATGAAGGCAATAACAGAGTATTTTCGCGTATTGGCCGAGGAAGACCGATATTTCGGTGCTGAGCCTGCAACGCCTGACAGCGAAATGCTGAAAGAAATCGCACAGCGCAACAATAGCCGACGCATTGATGCTGAAGTTGATCAATCTGGTGTTATTTTGCGCCAAGACAACACAGTTGGTTCCGAAAGTGGCCAAGACACTCTCGTTGAGCCAGTGGTCGCTTCTGTGCAAGCCGAAAAGCCAGCAATCAAATCAGCAATTGCCGCTGATGGCACATTGAAAATTCTGAATGCCGATCAACCTGCACCAGTTCAAACAGATGATGACATTGATACAGTAAGTGAAAAACTTGAACGAATTCGCGCTGTTGTTGCAAAATCTGGCACAACCACTGGTGCCAATGGGTATTCCGAAGACGAACACGCTGACGAGTTTTTTGCAAAGCCATCAGACATTACGGATACACCAGCCAGCGTAGACATCGCGAAGGCAGAAGCCGCGCGCTTGGCCGAAGAAGCAAAAGCAAAAGCCGAGGCTGAAAAAGCTGAAGCCGCGCGTTTGGCTGAAGAAGCAAAAGCAAAAGCTGAGGCTGAAAAAGCTGAAGCTGCGCGCTTGGCCGAAGAAGCAAAAGCAAAGGCCGAGGCTGAAAAAGCTGAAGCCGCGCGCTTGGCTGAAGAAGCAAAGGCAAAAGTTGAGGCTGAAAAAGCTGAAGCCGCGCGTTTGGCTGAAGAAGCTGCTGACGCCGAAGCAGAAGTTGCTGCAACCATTGCAGAACAAGAAGCCCAGGCTGCACTAAAGGAAATCGAAACAAAATCCAGCGAAACAGTTTTTGCTTCTGATGATTTTGAAGCAGCCCTAACTACCGAATTGTCCGACACACTAGTTGCCGAAGACAAACCATCCGCAGAACCGCAAGAAGTTGCCGAAGAAACAGAAGTAGCAGAAGCTGCGCCTGTAAAACGACGTTCGTTGCTTGAAGTTGCTGGTATTGACGATAGCGCCGCGCAGATGGATCGCATTTTAGGTGATACTAACGACAAAATGGGTGATGAAGCGTCGCGTCGTCGTCACGATGCCCTCGCTCATCTTAAGGCAGCGGTTGCAGCAACCAAAGCCGAAGAAGCCACCGCCGGCAAACAAACCACCGTTGATGGATCAACCCAATATCGTGATGATCTAGCCAAAGTTGTGCGCCCTGTAACTGGCCCAGTTGCCGCCACCAGCACGGACAAACCCGTAAAGGCCGAAGGCAGCAATTCTCGCCCAGCACCATTAGTTCTTGTTTCGGAGCAACGCGTTAAAACCGACGAAGAAATCGCCGCCAACCTAAAAGAACGCACAAAAGTACGTGTTGAGGCCGTGAAAACTGCGACAGCACCGGGTGCCTTAATTGTTGATGAAGATGACTATGACGCATCCGAAGTTGGTTTTGCTGAGTTCGTCGCCGAGAACGGTGCATCAAGCCTAACAGAACTGCTAGAAGCGGCCGCTGTATATGAAGCTCATGTTGAGGGTCGTGAACATTTCTCTCGCCCAATGATCTTGCGTCGTGTCGGTCGATTTAAAGAAAATGATGATGTAAAACGCGAAGACATTTTGCGCGCCTATGGTGAGCTGTTGCGTGACGAAGTCATCCAAAAAATTGAACGTGGTCGTTTTATCGTCACACCAGACAGTAAATACATCACCAACCCAATGGCCAAAGGCGCATAGCCAAAGGTACAACCGTGTTTCCAAGTCTTCAGTAATGAAGGTTTTTCACGAAAGAGGCGGGGTAGTTCCCGCCTTTTTACTTTTTAAACACCTCAATTTAAAACTTCATTTATCGTTATTTTCTGATTGGGCCTTCGGGGCGATGACGGTCCATGACCGTGTCCAACATTGAGTTGCTGATGGAAGGGTTCGCAGCCTGCAAGCAAGGCAGCAAAATTGCCTTGTTCATTTTTTGACGGCGCCCCGACGGGTTTTTATCGCCATCAGGTTGAACATCCATGAAACAATCAATGAATGTCTGCTCTGGAATATGCAGATCCGCGGCAATTAAATCCGTTCGTCTGTTAGGGTCATTGTCAGCAACGGCAGGCGTGGCAAGCAATAAGGCAACAGAAACAATGGTGCGTCGTATCATCACAAATCCTTTCGAGTGATCTATGAATGATACGGCCCACAACAGTTTTTCCGTCGCCAAGTGTCTAGATTTTATTCTTCTTCGTCATTTTGAAGATCAGGGTCAGGTTGTCCGATCCCACGGAAAACCGATTTCAATGGGAAAACCCAAGCCACGCCTAAAAAGACGTATAGTACGAATTCGATTGCGATCGGCGCCCGTGGCAGCAGGCTAACAACGAAAACTGCCAGAATGATATAGACGGGCATCCCTATCAAAAGGGCGACCAGTGACCATCGGCGGCGTGCTTTGTATGAGAGAGCCATCAGTCAGCAAACGGATCTGTGACAAGGATCGTGTCGTCGCGTTCAGGCGAGGTTGACAACATTGCAACTGGGCAATCGATCAGCTCCTCAATGCGACGTACATATTTGATCGCGGCGGCAGGCAATTCTGCCCAGCTGCGTGCGCCAACGGTCACGTCGTCCCAACCTTCCATAGTTTCATAGATTGGCGTGACACGCGCTTGT
>Ga0208971_1001539_pt1 | contig 13435 bp, 4 predicted proteins | sample AOAMet1_18_M0_10_2_FD_188229 | JGI IMG/M metagenome (GOLD analysis project Ga0208971, IMG submission 188229) | Ammonia-oxidizing marine microbial communities from Monterey Bay, California, USA - CAN11_18_M0_10 (SPAdes) | ecosystem: Environmental > Aquatic > Marine > Intertidal zone | place... | reverse complement strand
GAGACTTTTGAACTTTGGACGGTGCTCTCAGCAGGCATTGTCAATGTGTTTGTACCCAGTGGTGGTGGACAGTGGGCTGTCCAAGGGCCATTGCTCATCCGAGCGGCACTGGACTTGGGTGTCCCACTCGACCGGACCATACTCGCGATGGCCTATGGCGACGAAATCACCAACATGCTCCAGCCGTTTTGGGCGCTTCCTTTGCTGGGCATTACGGGATTGGCCGCCAAGGACATCCTGCCCTACACAGTCCGCTTCTTGGTCGCAGGCCTTGCCGTTTGCCTGCTGCTGACCGCCCTCCTCTGAAGTTGGCCTTGACCGGAATCATCCGTTCGGATGACATTCGACACCAACCCCGTCGGCCCATTCCTACACTTTTGGGGGGTGGTATTGTACCGCTTCATTAACAAATACCGGTCAAACAGGCTGATTATACCTCAATCTATCGAGGTCCCTAGAGCTTACACAACGCTATGTCGACCTTCTATTAACCACCTATTGCCATGCCTTACAATATGATTTTTAGGAGCATACACTTGCTCCTTGCCTTCTGCTCTTGCTTTGCGCTCTCCGCTCAACAAGAGTGGGCTTATCACCAACCAGAGCACCTCGATCACAGCCACATCATTGTGGATGCCAATTGGGGTACCGAGCGGGTGGTCGCTGCAGTGTCTCACTACAACCTTGGCTCCGGTTCATCTGGAGCCACAAGCAGCACCCCAGAAGGATCCAGCATCCTCATCCGTCAGAAAGACGACGGGACCCTGCTTTGGCAGCAACAGTATTTCTACGGCTTCCTGCTGCGCATTTCAGACATCAAGGTGGTGCCGGGAACCAACGGGCAAAACATCGCAGCGGTCGGCCATGTCCGTTTGTCGACTTCAGGCACTTTTAGCGACCGTGGCATCATGATGATTGTCGACGCTGGAACCGGCAACCTGATTGATTTCCACTTGCTCAATGGCAGCAATCCGCAACTTCCTCTAGACTCCCGGTTGTTGGGATTGGACTTCTACAGTTTTCAGAACCAAATGCACATCGCATGCGCAGGATGGACCGGTGACGTCACATCTGCTGCCGGCGGGCACAAAGGCTTGTATATCCGGTCCTTGATTGGACCCTCAGGCTTTAGTTTCCAAGGGGCTTTGGAATTTGACTCCCCGGATGGAGGGAACGATTACGACTTCTTGGGGAAGGTGGTCAATGACGGTTCGGGCATTCTGGTCATTGGCTCCTCCAACCAATTTGACATCAACAGCCAAAATGAGCAAGGCGCCCTCGTGGCCAAAATTCAATACGACGGCACCTATGCATGGGGCAAAAACTACTGGGAAACTGCTGGAACGCCTCAAGACGACGGCGTGGTCGCAGCGGACATTCTCGCCAGTCCCAATCAACCATTGCTGCTGGCCATGAACCACCTCAAGGACCAAAAAATGTCCTTGTCCACCTTGGATCCAAACACAGGCACGGTCATCTCGGCCTATTCCATTGACGTACCGCTGGCGCAAAGTCAAATGGGAATCATCAAGGCATTTGACCTCGAAGCTGTGGATGATGCTGGCTTTGTGCTGGGAGGGTACCTCCATGAGCACCCCTGGACGGATGCCTCCGGTGCTCAACTGGGCAACATTCCTTTCCGATTCACTGGGACAATCAATGATACCGGATTGGGTTTGGGTGACCTGAAGGCATTTCGCTCCCCTTCCAAGGCGGCAGGAGAGACGGTCAACAACTGGGCTTATGCGCCTTTTCCTCAAGACCGCTGGCAGCCCTATGTCTACCACCCCGAAATGCTCACGCTTGAGGTTGGCAATGATCCCAACATTGACCTCCTGTTGACGGGGTACCGCGAGCGCAGCGTTTCAATGAACCGGTTCGACTTGGACATTATCCCCACGAATATGACAGGCAGTTTTGGACCCTGTGAAACGGTCAACATCGATGAATTGACCTCCTTCATTGGCCTCTCTGAATTTTCTATTCCGGACCCCGTAGTGGCAGGGCTGTCCCTGTTCCAGGACTCTATCGCTTCTACTCTGATTTCCCTGGATACGCTCAACTGCGGGGTACTCAGCACTCCCCTGTGCTCTCTGCCCAATGTCATCAACTCTACGGTCAATTGTCTCGAGGTCGATGTGGACGCCTCGGGGGGCATCACGCCTCCGATGCAAGTGCATTACTCGTGGGATTTCGGAGACGGTTCTGCCGCTGTTTCTGGAGTGGGACTGAATCACCCCCCCATTCACTCCTATGCCACCCCGGGAACCTACAGCATCGACCTCACCCGATACTGTATCTGGGACATGGGCACTTCATCGACCATCAGCACTGCCGTCACGGTAGATGTATGCGCCCCCTCACCTTGCGACATCGGGCCGTTCGATCTGGACCTTTGGTTGTATTGCGGACAAGGTTGCTGGGGCGGAATTCCTGGCACCCGTGCGGCGGTCACGATCGATATGAATTTGTTTTCACTCGATGAATCCCAGTTCGATGCGGAATTGTGCTTCAGCGATGGAACGACCATCCCCTTGGACTTGGATGGATTTCCTTTGTCTTTCATCAAGTGTTTCTCCGGGTTCACACTGTTCAAGCAGGCCTGCCTGAAGGTTTATGAAGAGGGAGAGACGGTCCCCTGTTACGAAGTATGCGACAGCGAGTCTTGTATCAGTGTTGGTCCGATTCCGTTCGACTGGGCTTCGGACTTGATTCCAGAACTCGCCTTCAATTCCTCCAGTTGTTCCATTGAATTTGATGGTTTACCGGAATCGATCACGTCCACCACACAAGTGATGGTCTTCAACTCTGCCTACCCCGGCGGAAATGATGCTGCGTCTTTTTTATCGGCCTTTCTCCAAGGTGAAGACTTTTCTGAACTCGCCAGCTATCAAAGCGAAAACAGCTCCTTTGGGAGTTACCAAGGCTCCTGCTATAACCTTTTCGAAGCACAATTGACCCACCCTGTAGTCTACATCGAAGGCGACAATGGTACACAAGACTGGCAGACAGCAGCCCTGGAAGCAGGCCCCAATGCCATTTTGATCAGCGGATTACCCCAGGTTCAATTGGTCTCGGCATTGATTCCCGGTGACACCTATCTCCCCGGCGACACCTATATCCCAGGAGACACCTACACCTCAGGCGACACCTTCCTTGGATTCAACGCCATCGCGGAGGGGTCGGGGCCGGCCTTTTCGGACCTCATCCCCCTCGGTCCAGTTCTCGCTGGCACTGGGTTCAATTCATGGAACCTCAGTGGGACAGCCGGGCCTGGTGCCAGTTCATTCTTCACAGCTGGATCAGAAAACTGCCTGCCTGACAACATCGGAGATGGAGAAGAAACCACCTTCTACGACAATGGCATCTTGGGTGCTGCCAGCTTCGCCGTGACGGGCAATACGTCCATCCCCATTGTCGAGGGCAATCAAGCTTGCCCCAACAACCGCAATTACCTCGCTCAAGCCACCCTTGAGGTCCTGAACACGGCTCCTCTTTTTGAGGAGAATGGCGCCTTGCCCATGGGTGAATGGCCGCCCTTGGGGCTTGTAGGCCAGGCCCTCTTGACCGATGCGGAGCTTTCGTCCAATGCAACCGAAGGTTCGACCCAAGAACTGGTGATCGACTACTATGACGGATATGGTGACAGTTCCGGTCCATGGAGCATCACCGATGCCGGCGGAAACGTTGTTGCCACCGATTCCATGCCCGCCGGCCTCTTCTCGAGCACCGGCAGCGTGAACTTGGCGCCTGGTCACTACACTTTTTCTTGGGAGCTCGATTGTTTTGGAGGGATAGACAACTCCGGAATACAACTCAGCTTGAATGGTGCAACCGTCGTGAACTTTGCCTCTGGAACGGTTTTGCCCGGCATCATCACGGAAGACATCTTCATTCCAGGTACCGTCATCGCGCCTCCGATGGCATACGTCGACACGACGTGTGATGCGGTATTCTCACATGATTTGATGACCACAGGTGCACTTCCACCGAGCATACCTGGCACTTACATCGCAAGCGAAGACAACATCCAACTCGGATTTGAAATGTTCTTTGACGGGTTTGGTGCCACCTATGGGTCGGCCGCTGTGACTTCTGCCTTGCCCTCAGTAGGATCGGGGCAAGTGTTGACCACCAGCAACATCCTCGCTGTCTATGACATGTCAGCTTTCCCCAATGTGAACGAAGTGAGTTTTGTCTTTTTTGATGGGGCGGGAATAGAAAACCTGCAGGTCAATGGCCACGCACTGCTCACCGGTGAACTGGAGACCATGCCGACAGCAGTGGCCCCTGGCGTGACCATGTCCGTGACCACTTCTTCCTACCCTGGATACCAAACCGGAACGGTCGTTCTCACCGGTAACGTTCAAAAACTGGAAGTCGGCGGGCAGCAGTTCTTCGTGGACCACATCTGTGTGAAACACGACGGCACGGTGATTCAAGCCCCGCCCGTCGGCTCCTGTGCAGCGGCCTGCGATGCCTTTACAGGCTTCGAATTGCTGACAGCAGGCGACCGATACGGTGACCTCGCAGAAGGCGCCAACATTTCCGTAGCTGTGGGGGCACTGGCCACCACCAGCGACGGAATCCCAATCTACCTGGAACCCTTGCACGACTTTTCGGCCTCGTACTACAACTACATGGCCGTCGACGCCCACTACGGTGGGTGGGGCTCCGGAATGGTCATACAGACCAACAACATCACAGCCCAGTTCGACATCGGGTCCGTTGTACCCGTGACAGATACGGTGTGCATTGCATTCCGCGACGAAGGCGGATTCGAGAACATCTGGATCAACGGCGCCCCTCCCCTGACCGGCCCCAACGGCTATGGTGGACTGACCATTTTCAATGGCATCAATGTGGGTGGCGTGCAAGTGCTGGTTACCGGTGCGATGGCCGGTGGATTCGCGTTCGAAGGCACCGTCACCTTGATCGGAGACGTCGACAAGTTCTCCATCGGTGGTCAAGAGCTCTGGCTCGACGACCTCTGCATCTCCTCACCTGTTCCTTCTCCATCACTGACGGAGGTGGTCGCCGCTGATGGAGAAGAGGCCCTGCTTGAACTGTTGTCCGTCTCCTTCGATTCGGATACCGCAACCTGTCAGATGGCCATGGCACTTCAACTTGAATCTGGGTTTCCAGCTGTCGATGAAGTGCAGCTGCAGATCAGCAACAACCAGACCGGTGAGGTCGTCTCCAGCGTGCTGATTGCGGTTGACATCATCACTGGGCAAGAAGATGATGGAAGTGACGAAGGAGATTCCGGTGGCCCGCTCATCAACGATGTGGGTGTGGGCATCGCATACGGCATCATCGCCGCCAATGTGCCCCTTCCCGAAGTGGGAGAAGGAGTAAGTCTGGCGGTTTCACTGGTCTTCTCGGACACCGAGACCACGGTTGTGGTCGAGATTCCAGGGCTCACCTTCCCCGGCTGTCCGGGCGGAGGGTTTGACCTGCCGTGTGTCATAGACGCCACGTTTAACGCACTGGAAACACCATGCGGGGTATTCAGCATTTTATCCGCACCTCAGCCTTCCGCTGTGGAGACGTGGACATTGGATGGCTTGCCCTACCTTCCTATTGGTGACCCCAATGCGTTCTCACTGAACCTTCCAGAAGGCGGGCATTTGCTGTGCCGCACGGTAACGAACCTGCTGCTGCCGAACTGCAGCGACACTTTCTGCCATCCCCTGCTGGTAGACTGCTCAGCAGACTCTTGTGATTACAGCTTCACGCACGAGGCCATGAGCTTTGGAGCGGTCAATACAGCCTTGACTTACACCGAAGACCACATTGACCTGACCTTCGCTGGATATGACGATGGACTGGGCAGTGGCCCCTCCTTGGGCAATGCATTCGTGGACAATGCCATACCCGGTATCGGCACAGACCAAGTGTTGCTGCTCTCCAATGTCAATGCCGATTACAACTTGACCAGCCTCATCAACGTGTCTCGGGTCACCTTCGATTATTTCGACGGCGCGGGCATCGAGAATTTGATGGTCAATGGCAGCTTCTTGATTGATGAATTTGGTGTCCTTGAAGGCAGCACCTTCACCCATGGTGGAATCGATGTTTTCATTACGCGCATCACTTCGGGAGCCTATGCACATGGAGAGGTCATATTGACTGGAAACGTGCAATCGTTTGCAGTGGGCGGACAGCAGTTCTACGTGGACAATGTCTGCGTGTCAGCCGATGGCGTGGACTGCACCTCTGACAGCGACGAAGATGGCATTTGTGACGAAGATGAGACGGCCGGATGCACCGACTCCTCTGCAGACAACTACGACCCAAGCGCCACCGATGACGATGGCAGCTGTGAGTTTGAGCTGGGCAGTGCCTGCCCGACCGACATCAACGGCAACGGCACAACCGACACACAAGACCTGCTGCTGTTGCTCGGCAACTTTAGTCTGGTCTGCGGGGAGTGATTCTTTTCTCACATGACTTTGACAAAGGGGGGGCTTCGGCCCCCCTTTTTGTTGCAGTAAAATCATCAGGCGCGCTAACGGAAGTCATTGGACCCCGCAAGGTGTCAGCCTCACTTTGGGCCATGTATTGAAAACAACCTCAAACCCAATGGCCATGAACGATTCCAGCACCCTCCTTTTCGCCGCCATACCTGGCGCCTTTGTCACTTTTAACGCTCTTGAAGTCCCACGCGGTGCGGCCCAAAAGCGCTCCCAATCCGCCAAGCCCAAGAAAAGCTGTGGCCAATGCACCCTGTGCACATGCAAGAGGAGCAAGGACCAATAAGCCGCGACAGTCTCAGCCGTACCTTCGCCGGCCATGTCGCCTGACCCCTCCACCTTTCACACTTGGACGCTGCCTAATGGATTGCGCTGTGTGCACCTCGAGGACGGGCGCAACGTAGGACACTGTGGACTCTTGATTGAGGCAGGATCCCGCGATGAGCTTGAGGGAGAGAATGGACTGGCGCACTTCATCGAGCATTCCCTGTTCAAGGGAACGACCAAGCGGCGCACGTTTCACATCCTGAACCGGCTCGACAGTGTTGGAGCCGAGCTGAATGCCTACACCTCCAAGGAGGAGACTTGGATCACGGCGTCTTTCCTGTCCGAGCATCTGGAGCGGTCGGTGGAGTTGATTGCCGACATCGCCTTCCATTCGACCTTTCCGGAGCGGGAGATTGCCAAGGAGCGCGACGTGATCATCGACGAGATCCACGCTTGGCGGGACAACCCCGGCGACGCCATTTTCGACGAGTTCCAGACCATCCTGTACCCAGGCCATGCGCTGGGCAACAACATCCTCGGCGATGAGAAATCGGTGGGCGGATTTGGACGAGAGGATGTGTTGCGGTTCATCGAGCGCCAGTACCGCAACGACCGGCTCGTCTTTAGCTCAGTGGGGCCTATGCCCGCCAAAAAGGTCAAGAGGCTCACAGAAAAATACCTGTCTGCCCGACAGACCGCATCCTCGCACGTAGAGCGCATTGCGCCTCAAGGCTACACCCCCCAGCGCACCGAAGGAGAGAACGCAGTCCACCAGGTGCACGCCGTAATTGGGGGCCCCGGTTACGGGATGGGCGACCCGAAGCGGACGGCGCTCATGCTGTTGTCCAACCACCTCGGCGGGCCCGGCATGAACGCGCGCCTGAGCCTCAACATCCGCGAGCGTTATGGCATCTGCTACAACATCGAGAGCAGCTACTTCCCCTACGCCGATACCGGCGAGTTCACCGTGTATTTCGGGACGGACGTCAAGACGTTTGCCCGCGCCGAGCGGTTGGTGATGAAGGAGCTCCGAGACGCCCGTGAGAAGCGGCTTGGGGTGGTGACCCTAAAGCAGGCTAAACAACAGCTCATCGGCCAGATCGGGCTGGGTGCGGACAGCGGGGCAGGCTGGATGTCGACCATGGGCAAGAGCATCATGCTGTACGACCGGGTCCGGCCCCTAGAGGAGGCGTTCCACGCCATCGAGGCGGTGACCGCCGACGACGTGCTTGAGGTGGCCAACGAGGTCCTCGACCCTTCGCGCCTCAGCGCACTCGTGTACTTCCCGCCGAAGGGTAAGGCCTAAAAAGGGATAGCCCCTTTTTATATGCATCTCGTCAATTTCCTGCGGATATCTGCGGGAAAGGTCACAAAATCAATACCTTACAGTTACACCAAATCGCTTCGCATCGTGCGTTCTACTTTCCATTTGCATTGCCAGGCACTCTCCGGATGGCTGCTCTTGATTGGGCTGGCTTTCGCTTCGGTGAATGCCGTGTCCGCTCAAGGATGTGATATCGTTTTCGACTTTCAGGAATTCGACCCGGGTTTCATCAACCTCTATCCGGGCCTCGATCAGCCCCCACCTGAATTCACAAGCGGGGGCATTGTAATGGACTTCAGCCCATACAGTGCCACACCCGGCGGTGACGGGTCTATGGAGGCTGCATCTTTTGTGGAATCACCTGGAGGAATCGACAGCCCAATGGCACTGCTCCTCACAGCTACGAATGCCCGGTTCGACATGACAGCGGCTAACCTGCCCACGGGTGTGAGCATAACCGGAATTTCCATCCAATTGAAAGGCGACGGGTCCGGCGCTCCTATCAATCTCGGGGTCAACGGCAATTTCCCTTTCGTAGGACCGGGCCCGCAGATTCCGACAACCCTTCCAGATGGCATCGTGGCCGAGATCATCCCCGGATCCAACGCCTTCATCGCCACGGTGATCCTCACCGGAGACATCACCGGACTTGAAATCGGGGGCAACATCGCGCTCAGTAACCTCTGCGTCTTCGGCAGCGATCCAAGCGGGGGCGACACCCCAGGCTGCATGAATGCCAGTGCCTGCAACTACAATCCCAACGCTACCGTCGAAGACGGATCTTGCAATTTTGACGAAAGCCACACCTTTACCATGACGGTCGACTTCGACCAGCACCCGGCAGAAACCAGCTGGTTATTGATGGACGCGCAGAGCGACATCGTCCTCGCCAGCACCCCTTACACCAACGGGACCGATGACTTTTCCACGCTTGTGGTGAGCACCAGCCTATGCCCGGGGTGCTACACCCTGACGGTGGCCGATGAATTCGGCGACGGCATGTGCTGCGCATACGGCAACGGTGGCTACGCCCTGACCATCGACGGACAGAATGTGGCCACTGGCGGAGAGTTTACATTCTCCACTATCGCTGAGGTTTGCACCCCTGGCATCAGCGGTCCGGGTTGCACATATCCAATCGCATTGAACTACGACCCACTCGCTATTGAGGACGACGGTTCATGTGTATTCGACATCCCGATCTGTGAGAACGGCGATGCCGACGGGGACGGGGTCTGTGACCAAGACGAGGTCGATGGGTGCACGTGGCCTTGCTCTTGCAACTTTAACCCAGAGGCTACTGACGATGATGGGTCCTGCCTCACGGCCGACGCTATTGGAATGTGCGGAGGGTCCTGCCTTTCCGATTTCGACGGAGATGGCATCTGCGACGACCAAGACCCTTGCATTGGCTTCATGGATGAATGTGGGGTTTGCAATGGCAACGGCGCTACCCTCGCTTGTGGCTGCAATGACTTCCCCGCTGGAGCTTGTGACTGCGAAGGCAATCAATTCGACGCCCTCGGCGTCTGCGGCGGCACCTGCACGGGTGACATAGATGGCGATGGAGAATGTGACGATCTTGACTGTTGTGTGGGAGGGTACGATGAGTGTGGGGTGTGCAACGGACCGGGCCCGGTGTACGACTGCGGATGCAACATGATAGCCTCCGGTGCATGCGATTGCGATGGCAACCTCATGGATGCCATCGGCGTCTGTGGCGGTGATTGTCCTTCCGATTTGGATGGCGATGGCATCTGCGACCTTGCGGACGACTGTGTCGGTTTCTATGATGCGTGCGGCATCTGCAATGGTCCCGGTGCCATTTTCACCTGTGGCTGCAGTCCACTCCCCCCGGGCGACTGCGATTGCCAGGGTAACCAGCTCGATGCCCTCGGCGTCTGCGGCGGCGATTGCATGAGCGATACGGACGGTGATGGCCTTTGCGATGCCGATGAGGTTCCAGGTTGCATGGATGGTATGGCGTGCAACTATGACCCACAAGCGACCGACGACAATGGCAGCTGCATATACGCTCAGCCCGCATTCGACTGCAACGGAGACTGCCTGCTAGATACCGATGGAGATGACATCTGTGACGACCTCGAGATTCCCGGTTGTATGGAACCAGAGGCCTGTAACTACAACGCCCAGGCTACGGACAATACCGGCTGCTATTACCCTTTACCGAGTTTCAATTGTGCCGGTGAATGTCTCGAGGACCTAGATGATGACGGGGTATGTGACGGCATTGAACTGAACGGCTGTACAGATTCTGAGGCCTGCAACTTTGATCCCGAAGCCACAGAGGAGGATGGAACCTGTTTCTATTCAGGTAACCTCGTTGACTGCAATGGCAACTGCCTTTTCGATATCGATGAGAATGGCATCTGCGACGGGATAGAAGAAACGGGCTGTATGGACCCCGAGGCATGCAACTTCAATCCCGATGCTACAAATCAAGGAGATGAAGATTTCTGTGTTTACCCTGCGTTGGGTTACAATTGCGAAGGCATGGGCATCAACCTAGGCTGCATGGAAGTGACGGCCTGCAACTTCGACCCTAATGCGACGGTTCCGGCCGACGAAGAGAGCTGCCTTTATGCACTTCCAGGTTATGATTGCGAGGGCGTTTGCCTCGACTTTGACGAAGACGGAACCTGTGACGTCAATGAGGTCAGTGGCTGCACCTATTCCAACGCCGAGAACTTCAATCCTGAGGCCACAGAGGACAACGGCACCTGTACCTTCCCCAACGACAATGGCCCTGTTGAAGGTTGTCCAGACGTCAATGGTGACGGCATCGTCTCCGTCCCCGACCTCCTCCTCTTACTCGGTGCATTTGGCCAACAAATCGATTGCTGAGATGAACGAAATCCAGTCTGCGTTTCAAGGGAACATATGGAGGTGTCTGTACCTGGGCTCTATCGCCCTGGCCCTCCACACTCAAGCAACGGCCCAAGGTGAGACGGCATCGAATACCGACTTGGCAGGTTTCGTGGACCCCAGTTCCACAGGGGCAAAAGTCGACAAGGCTACCGGCGCCTTCAGCTTTTCTCTGCCACTGATCAACATACCAGGTGCTGCCGGTGAAGCATACCCTATCGTGCTTGGCTATGCGCCCCCTAACCCCGAAGAGGCTGCCAGCTGGGTGGGGTTCGGCTGGACCCTTGGACCCGGTGCCATCACGCGAAATGCCAGCGGGATCCCAGACGATTTCAACGGCATTAAAATCGTCAACATTGACAAAAAACCAGTTTACCAGAAACTCACCCTTGACGCCATTCTTGGCGCTGAAATTCTCTCTGCCGTCAACCTCGGTCTGCGCAACGGCATCGCTTTGGATAACCAGCGTGGCATCCTGCCGCGAATGGGCTTCAATCTGAGTGGATTCGGAGCAGGCATATCATACATGAATGAAGCCGGTGACGGTCTGTTTTCATTCTCGTTCAATCCTGTGGTGGCCATCGAAGGAGTTGTGGGCTCCATCTCGAAGTCACCCTCCACCCCCAAGGACAGGCCTGAAGGTGTGTTTCGAAATTTTGGAAAAAAGGCCGGCAGCCGTATCAGTAGCCTGAGCCTGAGCCCCCAAACCTTCGGATTGCCCACTTATTCCAACGGTGCCAGTGAAGTTCGCTTCTCAGGCAACTTCTCTCTTGAATATGCTGCCCTACCCAACATAGGACCCGAGGCGGGCTTCAACGCCTCAATCACGCAGATGACTTATGCACCTTACGAGGAGATTGATGTCTACGGCTACATGTTTTCTGGGGAATTGACACTCGACTCCAAAGAGAGCACAATGGCCGCTATGGACTTCTTCGAGGAGCGACCTCACGCTTTAGACGAGAACGACCGATTCACGCCGCTACCGGTGCAAACCCCAGATCACTTTTCGGTTGCAGCCGGCAGTCTTGGAGGACAATTCCGCTGTTTCTTTTCAAAGCCGGGCAGCTTCCACCCACGTGGGGTTGAGTTCAGTTCTACATCTTCTGACTTCGGTATTGAACTTGGGTTGGGTGCCGGGCTTCCAACCGTGCTTAATGCAGTTGTAGGAGCCTCCAAAAGCAGAGACCTCACCTCCGAAGTGGACTTGCGCAGTTGGATGGCTGAGGACAACGGCAACACATTTTCGTTTCCAACGGAAAAAGACCGAAGGTTCTTTGCGTTCAAAGGAGACCTCGGACTGCGCAGGAAAATCCTTGGAGACGGGGATGTAATCAGAGGCGTCAATGCAGACAACTGGAATGGTCTGGACGCAGAAACCTATTATGGAAAAGACGCGACAAAGCATAGAACACTAGAGCTCACCACGAGTATTTCAGGTACTACCGATGCAAATTGGCGGCCCGAATTGATGAAAACAGTTCGGTGGAATGATGCGCGAACGATGGACGATGCCTCAAGCGGTCACCGCCAGTTTGACAGGCGCAATTACGCCAACGCCCCTGCCAATTTTGTGGATTACTCCACGGTTCCGGAGGAGACACTTTCTGAATTCGAAATTCTCAATGAAAGTGGGACCCGCTACACTTTCGGCATTCCAGTGTTCGAGCGCAACAAACTGGACCTTTCATACCGCGTGGATGCGGACGCACACGACATCATCAACCACAATGTGATTTTTTGCCCCACACCAGATGTTGACCTCATCCTAAAAGGAGATGAAACCAGCGTGACCGATGGCCTCGAAGGATTCGATTTGGTGCAGGGCAAGCTTATATCTGAACCGGTAGCCACGTCCTGGCTATTGACGGCCATCACGTCCCCCGACTACATTGATGTGCTCGATGACGGTTGCACAGATGACGACCTGGGCTCTTGGGTCAGATTTAAATACAAGCGCTTGTTCGGTAGCATGGATAAGAGCGATGGAAGTGCCGACTGGTTCAGATTTCGCGACCCGGTCGCAGGAAGTCATTTTCATTCTGGCTCAGTGGGTGACACGGAGGATGATATGGCCAGTTTTTCGCTCGGCGAGAAAGAGGTGTATATCCTCGAGCGCATAGAGACCCGGACGCATTACGCCGAATTCACAACCAGCGGACGAACCGATGGCGCGAGAATAGCAGATTTCAATGCTGCCGGAACGGTGCGAGACGGATCGCAATGGGGGACCTCCCAGCTAGAAAGATTAGATAACGTCAACCTTTTCGCCAAAGACCAATCCGGTTCAGGTGGACCGGATAAACTGCTCAAGTCAGTCAGCTTCAACTACGACTATACTTCATGGCAGGCCACTTATGAGGAAGGTTCGATTAGTGGCACTGCAACGGGAGGTGGGAAATTGACCCTCAATGGGGTCACCATCGAGGAAAATGAAGTCGAAGAAGACACAAAACACTTCTCATTTGGCTACGAATACCCC
>Ga0208971_1001535_pt1 | contig 13468 bp, 14 predicted proteins | sample AOAMet1_18_M0_10_2_FD_188229 | JGI IMG/M metagenome (GOLD analysis project Ga0208971, IMG submission 188229) | Ammonia-oxidizing marine microbial communities from Monterey Bay, California, USA - CAN11_18_M0_10 (SPAdes) | ecosystem: Environmental > Aquatic > Marine > Intertidal zone | place... | reverse complement strand
GTCTCTTCAATAGTTAAAATATGTAATGATAATAATCAGGAAATAATTATTCATGGAGGATTAACAAATCTTGTTGGTTCAACAATTTCAAATAAAACTCAGGTTGTGATTTCACTTGAAAAGATGAATAGAGTAATTGAGGTTGATGAAAGCGCAAAGACTATTACATGCGAATCGGGGGTTATAATTGAAGATATAATTAATACTGTAAAAGATAAAAATCTTCTTTTACCTCTTAATTTTGGAGCAAGAGGTTCAGCACAAATCGGAGGAGCTGTATCTACTAATGCTGGTGGTCTTAGAGTTTTTAAATATGGGATGACAAGAAATCTAGTTATGGGGATTGAAGCAGTTCTTCCAGATGGAACTGTTATTTCATCACTTAAAAAATTGATGAAAGACAATTCTGGTTATGATTTAAAGCAATTGTTTATTGGTTCTGAAGGAACTTTGGGGATTGTCACAAAAGTTGTTCTCAGATTGTATAGGTTGCCGAAAACAAGATATACATCTTTAGCTGTTTCTAATAATTATCAAGATGTACTAAACCTACTTAAAATTATGGAAGATAAAATCTCATCAAATCTTACAGGTTATGAGTTGTTGTGGAATGATACTTACAAGCAAATGGTAAGTGATAAAACATTATACAATAAGTATTTGCCAGATAATTATAAATATTATGTATTTATTGAATATATGGGAGGAGATTTTGAAAATGATTATAATTTATTTGAAAGTATAATTCTTGATTGTATCAATAAAGGGGTTATTGATGATGCTGTTATTGGAAAAGATGATAAAGAGCAAGTTAACATATGGGGTATAAGAGAAGATGTTGCTGTTTTAGCAGATGAAAGAAAGTTTGATCAACAATTTGATATAAGTATACCTGTTCCTTTAATTGGTGAAATTATAGATAAAATTTCAAAAGAGCTTAAAGATTGTGAGGGTGTAAAAACTATCTTTCCTTTTGGACATGTAGCAGATGGAAATATTCATTTTATAATTGGAAAAGACTCTGATGATAATGATTTGAAATCACAAATAAATGATATAATATATAATAACACTCAACAGGTAAATGGATCAATATCTGCTGAACACGGAATAGGTCTTGATAAGAAAAAGTATTTAATAAAAAGTAGGAGCGAGGATGAAATTGAATTAATGAGGTTACTTAAAAAATCAATAGATCCAAAAAATATATTAAATCCCGGTAGAGTAATATGACATAAGATATTATCTTTATAATTCTAGTTATGGCAGGAAATACATTTGGTAACATATTCAAACTTTCATCCTTTGGTGAATCACATGGTAAGGCCTTAGGAGGCGTTATAGATGGTTGTCCTGCAGGAGTTGATCTTGATCTTGATTTTATAAATAAAGAGTTAAATAGAAGAAGACCTGGTCAATCAGAAATTGTTACTCAACGAAAAGAAGATGATTCTGTAGAGTTTTTGTCAGGAGTTTTTGAAGGTAAAACAACAGGAACACCAATTGGTTTTATAATCGTTAACAAAGATCAAAAATCAAAAGATTACTCTCACATCCAGAATAGCTATAGGCCATCTCATGCAGATTTTGTATATGATAAAAAATATGGTTTTAGAGACTATAGGGGTGGAGGTAGAAGTTCTGCAAGAGAGACAGTTGTTAGGGTTGTAGCAGGATCAATTGCTAAAATGATACTTAAAGGTGTTAAGATTAATGCATTTGTTTCTTCTGTTGGAGAAATTAAATATGAATATGAGAACACTAAAATAAATTTTGATAATATTGAAAAGTCTATAGTTAGATGTCCAGATGAAGATAAGTCTAAAGAAATGATAGAGCTAATTAAAAGTGTCAAGAAAAATGGTGACACTGTGGGTGGTATTATTTCATGTGTAATTAGCGGAGTTCCTGTAGGTTTGGGGGAGCCTGTTTTTGATAAGTTACACGCAGAGCTTGGAAAATCTATGTTATCTATTAATGCTGTTAAAGGTTTTGAGTTTGGAAGTGGTTTTAAAGGTTCTGCAATGAGAGGTTCAGATCACAATGACTCATTTAATGCTGATGGTACAACTAAGACAAATAGATCTGGAGGAATTCAGGGAGGTATCTCTAATGGGATGGATATTTATTTCAATGTTGCCTTTAAACCAGTTTCTACCATTATGCGAGATCAAGATTCAATAGACAGTGATGGTAATGAGGTTAAAGTAAAAGGAAAAGGAAGGCATGACCCATGTGTAGTTCCTAGAGCTGTTCCTATTGTTGAAGCTATGTCAGCATTAGTTTTAGCTGATTACTTATTATTAAACAGAGTCTCAAAAATTTAATTATGAAATTACATTGGAAAATTATTATTGGTATGGTTGCGGGTGTTTTATTCGGACTTTTAATGTCACAAACATCTTTTGGCTCTGAATTTATTAAAGATTGGATTAAGCCATTTGGTACAATCTTCATAAATCTACTAAAGCTAATTGCAATGCCTTTAATTCTAGCTTCTCTTATTAAAGGTATTTCAGATTTAAAGGATATTTCAAAGCTTTCTACTATTGGAACTAGAACTTTAGGTGTGTATGTGTGTACTACTGTACTTGCAGTTATAATAGGTTTAGTTCTAGTTAATATTGTTCAGCCAGGTAATAGTATAAAAGAAGAAACTAGAATCGATTTAGTTCAAGAATATGAGCAGGGTGTTCTTGAGAAACAACAACAAGCTCAAAGACAATCAGAAAGTGGCCCTTTACAGCCTTTAGTAGATGTTGTTCCATCTAATATTTTTGATGCTACAACCAATAATAGAAACATGCTTCAGGTTATATTCTTTGCGATATTTTTTGGTATCGGAATGATTCTTGTTCCTCCAAAGCAAGCTAAACCTGTTAAAGACTTTTTTGATGGATTTAATGCAGTTATACTTAAGCTAATCGATTTAATAATGTTATCTGCACCTTATGGTGTGTTTGCGCTTTTAGCAACCCTTGTAGTTGAATCTCCAAGTATTGATCTTTTTATTGCTCTTGGGATGTACTCACTAACACTTATAATTGGTCTAGCTATTATGATAGTAGTCTATATGATTATAGTAAAGTTTGTTACTAATACTAATCCTATGAATTTCATGAATGGTGTTTCTGCTGCTCAACTATTAGGTTTTTCAACTAGCTCTAGTGCTGCTACTCTTCCTGTAACTATGGATTGTGTGGAAAAAAATCTAGGCGTAGACAAGGAAATTTCAAGTTTTGTATTACCAATAGGTGCAACAATTAACATGGATGGAACTAGTGTCTATCAAGCTGTTGCAGCTGTTTTTATTGCTCAGGCATTTGGCCTAGATCTTAGTTTAGGTGCTCAATTAGGTATAATAGTTACTGCTTCTTTAGCATCAATAGGTGCTGCTGCTGTTCCAAGTGCAGGAATAGTAATGTTAGTTATAGTTCTTGGTCAAGCTGGAATTCCAGAAGCTGGTCTTGCTTTAATTATTGCAGTAGATAGACCTTTGGATATGTGTAGAACAATTGTTAATGTTACTGGAGATGCTGCAGTATCAATGATAGTTGCAAAATCAGTAGGAAAATTAAAGGATCCTAAAGATGTCAATAAAAATTGATGAATCCTGGGAAAGACTTCTAGACGAAGAGTTTAATTCAGAATATTTCAAAAATCTTATAACTTTTGTTAAAGAGGATTATGGATCTACTATTTGTTATCCTAAAGGTCCCCAAATTTTTAATGCATTTGACTCTTGTACAATAGATAATCTTAAAGTAGTAATTATAGGTCAAGATCCATATCATGGAGTAAATCAGGCTAACGGGCTTTGTTTTTCTGTAAATAAAGGAATTAATCATCCTCCTTCATTGATTAATATTTTTAAGGAAATTAAAAGCGATTTAGGGTATGAGTTCAAAGAAAAAAATGGTGATCTATCTAACTGGGCTAAACAAGGAGTTATGCTCTTAAATGCTACTTTAACTGTTAGACATGGAGAACCTGGAAGTCATCAAAATAGAGGTTGGGAAATATTTACAAATAACGTTATTGAAATCATATCAAAGGAAACAAATAATACTGTATTTTTATTATGGGGATCATTTGCTAAGAAAAAAACAAAATTGATAGACACAAGTAAACATAAAATATTAGAATCAGGTCATCCATCTCCATTAAGTGCAAATCGTGGTTATTGGTTTGGAAACAAGCATTTTAGCGAGACTAATAATCATCTGGAGTCTATTGGAAAAAATAAAATTGATTGGTCACTATGAAGTATGATGTAAAAGGAATAGATCAAGATGTTCTAATACAATTGTATAAAAACATGCTGAAATCTCGAATGATTGAAGATAAAATGATCATTCTATTAAGACAGGGAAAGGTTTCAAAATGGTTTAGTGGTATTGGACAAGAAGCTATTTCAGCTGGTGTTACTCAAGCTTTAAAAAAGGAAGAGTATATACTACCTATGCACAGAAATTTAGGAGTTTTCACATCTAGAGATATTCCTCTTGACAGGTTATTTGCTCAATGGCAAGGAAAAAATGAAGGTTTTACTAAAGGAAGAGATAGGAGTTTTCATTTTGGATCAAATGATCACAAAATAATAGGAATGATTTCTCATTTAGGTCCGCAAATGGGAGTAGCATGTGGAGTAGCATTGTCTAATAAATTAAAAAACAACAATAACGTAACTGCTGTTTTTACAGGTGATGGTGGAACTAGTCAAGGAGATTTTCACGAGGCTTTAAATCTAGCTTCAACTTGGGATCTTCCGGTTATTTTCTGTATTGAAAATAATGGATATGGTCTAAGCACTCCTGTTAATGAGCAATATGCTATTGAAAACCTAGCAGATAGAGGTTCTTCATATAATATGGATTCTCATATAGTTGATGGAAATAATATTGTTGATGTCTATAGATGTATTGATTCAGTGATCAAGAAAATGAGAAAAGATTCTAAGCCTGTATTAATTGAGTTTAAAACCTTCAGAATGAAAGGTCATGAAGAGGCTAGTGGTCAGGCATACATTGACAAGAAGATAATTGAAGAGTGGTCTAAGAAGGATCCTATTTCTCATTTTGAAGATTACTTGCTTACTTCAAAATTTATTTCAAGTAAAGATTTAGTTGAAATAAAAGAAAAAATTTCAAATGAGATTGATAAAAATTGGAGTTTAGCTAATGGGTATGATGAGGTTGATTTTGATATCGATAGAGAACTTGGAGATGTTTATAGAGATTTTACTGTCGAAAAAGTTGAGATTGATAATAAGCCGTTAAAAAATCAAAGATTAGTAGATTCAATAAGAGAAGGTGTTTTTGAATCTATGGAAAAGCATGAAAACCTAGTAGTAATGGGTCAGGATATCGCAGGATATGGTGGTGTATTTAAGGTGACTGATGGTTTATATGAGAAATATGGTAAAAATAGAGTCCTTAACACTCCTCTTTGTGAATCGGTAATACTTTCTTCTGCATATGGTTTAAGTGTTGGAGGATATAAATCAATTGTAGAGATGCAATTTGCTGATTTTGTGAGTTCTGGTTTCACTGCTGTTGTAAATCTTATTGCTAAATCAAATTATAGATGGTCTCAAAATTCAGATATTGTTGTTAGAATGCCTTGTGGAGGAGGGGTAGGGGCTGGACCATTTCATTCTCAAACAAATGAAGTGTGGTTTACTAAAGTTCCTGGTTTAAAGGTTGTATATCCTTCCCATCCATATGAAGCAAAGGGTTTATTAAATGCATCTATAGATGATCCTAATCCGGTTATGTACTTTGAGCACAAGTTTTTATATAGGACAGTCTCCGAAGAAATTCCATCATCTAGATATACTTTGGAGTTAGGTAAAGGAAAAATTAGAAATATAGGGTCAAAGATTACTATTGTAACCTATGGGCTAGGTGTTCATTGGGCATTAGATTTGTTAAATGAATATCAAAAAAAAGAAATAGAAATAATTGACCTTAACACTTTAGTTCCATGGGATAAAGACTTAGTATTCAATTCAATAAAGAAAACAGGTAAAGTATTACTTTTAGGAGAAGACACTCTTTTTAATAGCTATTTAGGAGAGATTTCAGCTGTAATTAGTGAAGAAATATTTGAACATTTAGATGCTCCTATTGTTAGAGTTGGATCTTTAGATACCCCGGTACCTTTTGCTAAAAATCTGGAAGAAGGATTTCAAGCAAGCTATAAGTTAAAAGACAAGTTAGACTATCTACTTAACTACTAATGATGGACTATTCTAAATTAATTAATTCAATTCATTTGTTAGATAAGGATACTGATCCTAAATGGGGAAGAATGAACTCTTCGATGATGCTTAAACACTGTTCTGCCTTTATCGACGTATATTTAAACAAGACAAAACTTAACCCTTTAATCTTTATTGTAGGATTCGTTTTTGGTATATTTCATAGACTCTATCTTAAGTACATAGTGAGATATAATGTAAAAAATTATATAAAGAATTTACCCACACTTAAGGTTTTTAATACTTACAGGTGTGAAAATCTAGATTTTGAATTTGAAAAAAATAAATTGGTTAGCGACTTAAAAGAAGTTGAATCTATAAATAAGAAATACTTGCTTAATAATTTTCATGGAATAGTTCCTAACCAAGCATTTAAAAAGGTTGTCTACTTTCACACATCATATCATCTATATCAATTTGATGTGTACAATGCCTAATTTTTTTTTGTTTTATATATTTCATAAATTTATATATGAAAGAAATCCTACTATTTTTTTCTTTTCTATTTATACTTAGCTGTACTAAGGGGGATTTACTGGTTCCAGATACTTCTGCTTCACAAAATTTAGATACATATAAGTATAACCCTGGTGGTTTGGTAACAAATCCAATCACATCTGCTTCACGAAATATACAATACAAGTTAACAGTTGGTGCAAACGAAGGTGGATGGGTAAATTTTGGAGAAACATCTCTTAGACTTAGGGATGGCTACTATATTTATCGCCCAGCTGGAACCGAAGTAACTGTAAGCGCAACACCAGCTGAGGGATATGAATTTTCTGGCTGGTCTAATGGTTGGACAGCAAATCCAATAACTTTTAAGTTAAACTCAAATATTGGCTTTTCAGCAAATTTTACTAATACGAATGATTAAAAGACTCACATACATATCGTTACTGTTTATTCTTGGCTGTACTAAGGGAGAATTACCAGAATCAAATTATTCGTTTAATTTTGAGCCTGAAGTCAGCTATAATTTATTAGTTGATAGAACTCGTTTAAATGCTCCAGTTAATACACCAAGCTTAACAGGTCAAACTTATGCACACGATCCCCAAACAAACAATCATCCTGGATATGGTTTTAATCCAGCAGGATGGGTGAATTTAGAATACCAGGAGAAGAACAAGAATGGAAAGACCTATGTATTGGGGAAAGGAATGATTGAAAGAGAAATATTAGCTGGAACAGAAGTAACTATTAGTGCTTCACCAGCTGAGGGATTTGAATTTCATGAGTGGTCTAGTGGTTGGACATCAAATCCAATAACTTTTAAATTAGATTCAGATATAGAAGTTACAGCAGTCTTTAAAGCTACAGGTGATTAAAAAGCTTCTATACATAATATCATTATTATTATTTTTTAGTTGTACTAAGGTGGACATACAAGCCCCAAATACTTCTGAATCCCTGAAAACTGTTATTGATGTTGCTGAAGAAGAGGGATTACTCCTTATAGATGTTTCTGCGGGAGTAATTATTGGAGGAGGAACAGCAGGTTGGATAAGTTTAAGTTTAACTAAACCATCCAGATTTTTTAAATATCAAAGTGTACAAGACAGACCGCGTCTTGCAACATTACTTCCACCTGGAACCGAAGTAACTATAAGTGCAGCACCAGCTGATGGGTATTACTTTGATAACTGGTCTAATGGTTGGACAGCAAACCCAATAACTTTTAAGTTAAATTCAGAAACAATAGTTACAGCAGTATTTAAAACTATAGGTGATTAAAAAGTTTTTATACATAATATCATTATCCTTATTATTTGCAATTAGTTGTGCTAAGGAAACTTCACTGGCGTCAGGTACTTCTGCTTCACAACCAGATGTTAAAGAATACTTATTAAGTGTTACTGGTTGTCCCAATGGATCTGGTTGTAATGGATGGGTAGGTATAAGTTTTCCTAATCTTAAACAACAAAGTATACAAGGCAGAGAAGCTATTGTAGGGTCTCTTCCAGCTGGAATAGAAGTAACTATTAGTGCTACACCAGCTGAAGGGTATTACTTTGATAAGTGGTCAAATGAGTGGACAGCAAACCCAACAACTTTCACATTAAATTCAGATATAGATGTTACAGCTATCTTTGAAACTACAAATGATTAAAAGGTTTTTATGCATATTATTCATATTTATTTTTAGTTGTGCTAAGGAGGACTCTCAGGCACCAAACACACCTCCTTCGCAAATAGTTAAGCAATACACTTTAACTGCTTCTGTCCGGTGTATAGGTTTCCTTTACTGTGGACAGGGAGAGGGTGGGTCAGTTACAGGTGGAGGAACATTTGCAAGTGGAACCCAGGTAAGTCTTACCGCAACTCCAAGTTCAGGATATAATTTTAGTGGATGGTCTAATGGGTCAACAACAAATCCATTAACCGTTACTTTGACTTCTAATACAAGTATCACAGCAAATTTCCAGGTAATAGTAAATAGTTACTCACTAACAGTAACTGCTGGAGAGGGAGGGAGTGTGTCTAGTGAAGGGGGAGAATATGAAGAAGGAACAGAAGTTACAATTACAGCTATTCCAGATGAAGGATATGGATTTACAGCTTGGTCTGATGGATCTCAAGAAGAGTCAATTACGCTTATATTAAGTGAAGATAAATTAATAGAGGCATATTTTGAGAGATTGTCTTTTGTTTCTATATCTGAAAGGTATTCCTCAATTAACGAAACAACCTCATATTTTAAAGGACAAGAATATTTTACAAATTATCTTTCAAAAGAAAACCTTGATTCTTATGATTATTTCATTGATGAAATAAACTATCGAATCTTTGATAGAGATGTTGTTTATACTGATATGAACAATGATGATTTAGTTGATATTCTAGCTTTTAGCACAGCTTTTCCTCCGGGTTCTACATATTCTTATCAAACTGGAAGATACTTTTTTTTATCTGACCACACTGAGTCAAATAATTTCATATCAGATCCATCTACTATTAACTTTTCTGGAGCTAGGATGATTCCAACTGATTTTAATAATGATGGAATAAATGAAGTGTTGTTTTATCATCATAACTCAAAAATGAACGACTATAATCAACAAGAAGATGTTGGTGGAGGAGTTAATTTTGAAATAAAAAAACCAAGAATTATAACTTTTAATGGTGAGTTAAATAGATTAGATATTACTGAGGTTGGTATAGAGATGGACTCACATTACGGAACTTCTGGAGATGTAAACAATGATGGTCTCGCAGATTTTATTCAATTTCCTATTCCTGGCCAATACAATGGTTTAAGTAATAGTTCTTTTGGAGTAACAAATTTAAATCTAGGTAGTTTTATTTTTAACTCAATTGATATGTTTAAAAACTCAAATATTAGACAAAGTTGGGAACGCTGGAATGCAACTTCATATGAACTTTTTGATATTAATAATGACGGATTCTTAGACTTACTCGTAGGTTGGTGGATAGGGGATTTTAAAGGACAAAGCTGGGATGGTGATTTTACAACTAATCTTTATGATCCTTTGATACTTTTAGGTGATGGTAGTGGATATTTTAATATTGAAAATTCAATAATTCTGGATGAAACCTCTTTAACTAACAATTCAATAAGCGCTTCAATATTAGGGTATGGATTTACAGACTTTGACTTAGATGGTGATATAGACATAATAATCAGTACAACTCGAGATGAGCCAGATGGTACGTTTGAAGATGGAACCTACTATGATAATTATTATTTATTGTTTTTTGAGAATATCAATAATACAAGTTTCATTGAAAGAACAAATGAAGTAATAGAAGGATCTTATGATCAAACTAGGTCGCATTTTTCAAACTTTTATTCATTAAGGACAGTCGATGTTGACGGTGATGGAGATTTTGATATAGTTCCAGATCATTATGCTAACTGGGGGTCTATACCATATGTTAATAATTTATTTTGGGAAAAAGTTGGTAATAAATTCATCAGAAGAATTAACTAAATCTAAAGATGAAAAAACTCCCAATCTATTTATTCCTACTATTACTTTTAACATGTGCTAAGGAGGACTCACAGGACCCAGGAACTATACCAAATAATATAACTCCAAGATATAATCTAACATCATCAGCTGGAGAGGGAGGGAGCGTAGCTCCTGCGTTAGGTAGTTTTAATGCAGGAACACAGGTAAGTGTAACAGCTACTCCAAACGAAGGTTATGTTTTTAGTTCTTGGTCCAATGGGTCAACTGAGAATCCAATCACTATTACTCTTAACTCAAATACCGAATTATCGGCAAACTTTGAAATGGTTATTAACTATTTCTTATTTAGTCTTTTAATTTCAGAGGGTGGAACTGTCTCCTCTTCAACTGACTCACCTTTAACAGGGACCTATGAGCAAGGTACCGAAATATCATTAATTGCAAGTGCTTATGACGGATATCAATTTATAGGTTGGTCAGATGGAAATTTATTAACTGAAAGGACTATTTCTATAGATTCAAATATAGAAATAGAGGCTTTATTTGATTATGACTGTAGTTATTGGCAATTTGAAGTGCCAGATTGGAAAAAAACTTCATATGAACTTTTTGATATTATTTATCCTGAAAAATACTCACAAGTAGGAAATCTCCTAAATAATCAATGGGGAAATGAATCTGGTGAGTATGGTTTTAACGTTATAGTTGTTGATTATAATAATGATGGTTATAGAGATGTAATTGGTTTTTATAATGATTATTCAAACTTTGTTGCCTATCCACAGGATTATTATGGTTATGAAAGAAAACAAATGATTAGGTTTTATAAAGGAACATGTGGTGGCAATTTTGAAGTTGATGAACAAAATGATAATAAAATACTTGGAACTGTTCATGGAAGAAAAGTTTTACTAGGAGACTTTAATAATGATGGTTATGTAGATGTGTTCTTCATATCTCACGGTTATGATAATATCCCATTTAAAGGAGAATTTAGTAAAGCAATATTTAGTGATGGGAGTGGGGGGTTTTATGACACTGAGTATACAGATTTTGTCTCCTTTTATCATGGTGGAGCAACAGGAGATATAGATAATGATGGCGATCTTGACTTGGTAGTAGTTGAAGGTGGTAGGGGTAAATCATTAGTTTATCTTAATAATGGTGGTGTATTAAGCCCAAGTAGTGATTTGATGGATCAAGATTTGGCTAAGAGTATGTATAATGCTGAATTATATGATTTAAATAATGATGGATACCTAGATCTAATTATGGGTGGTCATGATTGGTGGAATCAATGGAGTACTTCATATGATACTCTTCCTTTAGTTGTTTACGGTGATGGAATAGATTTCATTGATAATGATTATATAAGGCTACCTGAAGCAAATGTTAATAGACAAGGGCTCGTTAGTAATTTTGAATTTTACGATTTAAATAATGATGGAAATGTTGAAATAATTTTAACAAGAACTGGGGATGGTCTTGGTGAAGAGCCAAATCTTCCATGGAATGAGAGAAACTTTTATAAAAACTGGTCTATACAAGTTCTAGAATTAAGTGGTAATGAGTATTTAGATAAAACTAATGAATTTATTGATTATTACTCTGGAACAGAACCATGGATAAAGTTTACCAAAATAAGGGATAAAGATAATGATGGAGTCATTGAAATGTTTAATAATGTAAATCAATATAATGATTTAGACAATTATTTAGAATGGAAAATTATTGGTGGTAAGCTTATAAAACAATAAATGTCCTATAATTAATATTATGTAAAACAGGATATGTATATCAAAGTTTGTATATTAGAGCATGATTATATCTACATCCCCTAACATTGGAAATAAAAAGATTACTGAAACATTAGGCATTGCTCGTGGAAATACCGTTAGATCAAGAAATGCTGCAAGAGATATATTTGCTGCATTAAAAAATATTGTCGGTGGTGAAATTGACGAGTATACAAAACTTCAAGCTCAAGCAAGAGAACAAGCAATTAGCAGAATGATTGCTAATGCTCAAGATCTTGATGCTGATGCTGTGGTAAATGTTAGGATAACGACTTCAATGATAATGCAAGGATGTTCAGAAATTATGGCATACGGAACAGCTGTTAAACTTTCTGATGATAACTCACCTCCTGTTTCAATAGCTTTATAATGAATGATTCAGAAATGATTTTTAGTATAGCAATTTGGCTTGTCATAATAGCCTCTTTAATTTATTTACTTATTAGAAAGATAATTAAAGAAGAAAATGAAGATTTTGAAAATAGAGACTATTAATCTTAGGATAGAATTTAAATAGTACTAATAATGAATGATAGACCAAACGATATAATTAAAATTAGACCTGTCTTAAATTTAAAAAAATCATCACAAATTACTGATGAAGAATCTTTTCAGAATGACACCTTAAGACCTATTATAAAGCTGCAATCTCCAGTTTTAATAGAAACTTACAGGAATTATATTATCAAACACAAAAATGTCTTTTACGAACTATCAAATGATAAAAAGCTAGACTATATTGAAAACTCTATAAATAAAAATCAAAAGTTTAGAAATCTTTTAAAAGGAATGATTATAGGATTATTCACAATCGAGGAGTACCATACTTATAAAAAAAATTCATCATCCTTAAATAAAAGAATGATGAATATTATTCTTAAAAGACTACAAGATAACTTGCAGATTTTTAAACTTGATTAGTTATTACCACCAAGAATTATTGGCATTCCATCTTCACCAGAACCAATAACAATAACTTTAGCATTAGGTGATTCAGATAATTTCAATGTTGCTTCAATTCCTTTTTCTTTAAGAATTCTATCAGTTAATGAAGCGCTTAAAATTCTATTTGCAATAGCTTTACCTTCAGCATCAATTCTTTGTCTCTCAGCTTCTTGTTCAGCTTTAACAAGTCTAAATTCATATTCTAAAGATTCTTGTTCTTGAACTAATTTTCTTTCAATACCTTCTTTAATAGCAGTTGGTAATGTAACATCTCTAACTAAAACAGAGTTTAGCTGAATATGTTGAGATAAAACATTATCACGTGTTTCTTCAAAAATTTCATTTTGAATTGCATCTCTTTTAGTTGAATATAATTGTTCAGGTGTATATCTTCCAACTACACTTCTTGCTACTGCTCTTATATTAGGAAGTAGAACTGAGTTTAAATAGTTTTCTCCTTTAGTTTGGTGTAAAAGACCAAGCTCATCATATAATGGTTGATATAAAATTGATATATCTAAACTTAT
>Ga0208971_1001534_pt1 | contig 13472 bp, 11 predicted proteins | sample AOAMet1_18_M0_10_2_FD_188229 | JGI IMG/M metagenome (GOLD analysis project Ga0208971, IMG submission 188229) | Ammonia-oxidizing marine microbial communities from Monterey Bay, California, USA - CAN11_18_M0_10 (SPAdes) | ecosystem: Environmental > Aquatic > Marine > Intertidal zone | place... | reverse complement strand
TACTGATTGTGTAAGTTTTCCTGAAATTAATTATGGTAATTTAAGAAGTCCTTTGTTGCGTTATTTTACAAAGAAATCCTATCAGTGGGCTAGTATAATACTTCCTGTTAGTGAATCATTAGTTTATACTGAAAATAATTATTTTTCTTCTGCTACTTTGAAGTTTGGTTACACGCATCATTTGTCAAACATTAATACTCTTTATAAAGTTATACCAAATGGCTTAATAACAGGAGATTGGAATGTAGTAAGTAAAGCTAAAATAGAGAATAGTTTTATTACAGTAATGACTTCTAATCAAACTGAAAGGAAAGGGGCTAACTTAATAGCTGAAGTTGCATATAAATCACCAAAATGTATTTTTTATATAGCTGGATGCGATAGAATTAAAGGAATTGATTCTTTGCCAAAAAATGTGATTTTTTTAGGAATGCTTTCTTCAGATGAGTTAAAAAATTACTATAATAAAACTCAATTTTATTTTCAACTATCAAACTTTGAAGGTTTTGGTGTTGCTTTATGTGAGGCAATGTTATGTGGCTGTATTCCAATTGTTTCAAATGTTAATTATTTACCAAATATTGTTGGTGATTCAGGCTTTGTATTGTTGAAAAGAAATTCAGAAATGTTATTTGGTTTAATGAATACAGCATTAAATTCTGATTTAATTAATTTAGAAGAAAAAGCAAGAAATCGAATTTTAGATAATTTTTCTGCTGAGAATAGACAAAGATTATTAATTTCGACTTTGAAAAATTGTTAATGAAAAACATTAAATATATACCAATAATTGATGAGTTAGCTACCTTTATTCTTAATAGGGCTAGAGCCTATAAAAAGAGAAGACTTTTGAAAAATAAAAATATTCATTCATCAGTTAGAATTGGTAATGATTGTTTGATAGATAAGAATGTTTATATAGCTGAAGGAACTTATATTGGTGGTGGCGGAAAGTTATATGCTGGAGTTGAATCTAAAATTGAAATTGGGAAGTATTGTGCTATTGGGTATAATGTGCATATAAAGGCTAGATCTCATGACCTGAAAAGACCAACTTCAACTGGATCGATTAAACATTTAAGGGTTGAAAAAGATATTAAAATTGGAGATTTTGTGTGGATTGGGGATAATGTATTTGTTAAAGAAGGGGTTAGTATTGCTTCACATGCAGTTATTGCTGCAAATAGTGTTGTAGTTAAAAACGTTAAAGAAAAAGAGATAGTTGGAGGAGTTCCAGCAAAACATATTAGGATTAATAATTCTTTAATCGACACCTATTAAAAGGATAGTAATATAAAAAATAATTTATGTTAATCACAATTCTTGGTCCTGATGGTACTGGAAAAACAACTTTAGCAAAATTAATAGCCGAAAAATATTTTAATATTGATTATATTTATTTTGGGAATAATTTAGAAAGCAGAAAGTATAAGTTTTTTAGTAATTTTATTTATGCTAATCAGAAGGGGAAAGTAAATACATTTTTGAAATACATTTTTATTTTTATTAATGATTTTTATTACTACAATTTAGCACGTAATAAAAATCTTATATCGGATAGATGTCCTATTGATAAATACATAGGAACAATTATTAAAGAAGATAAGTATAGAAATTTATTTCATAAGTTTACATTGAAATTATTTCCTAATCCAGATTATGTTATTTTATTGCAAGGTGATCCAGCTGTTTTATATAAAAGGAAAGAAGAAATATCAGAAAGTAAGATTATAAGTTATATTAGTTTGTATGAAGAATATATACAATCTAGAAATATAAATTTTCTTGTGATTGATACTACAAAAAATAACATTCAACAAACACTCAGCCTTGCATCAAAACAAATAGAAGAAGTATTAAGTGAGAGCTAAACTAGAATATATATTCTCGTATTTGGATAATAATGCTATTCAATATTTTCTGTTAAGACCAATTGATCTTAATAACCATATTGAGGATATTGATTTAATTATTCCAAAACAAGATTTTATGAAACTTATAAAGGTATTGGATAAAGACTCAAAAAAAGTTCATTTTAAATATTCAAATGCTAATGAATCAATTCAACTATTCGTAAATGATATTTTATTAGATATTAAATTTAACATTTGTTTTTTACCAAGGAAGAGTTTAATACTGAATGATAGTTTCCCATATTGTTCTGTTGTGATAAAAGAGAATAGATATATATACCCTACTATAGATGAAGATATACTCTTTACATTTTGGGCTTATCATTTGCTGCTTGACAAGGTGGACCCTAGCTTATCTTCTACTTATGTAATGTTTAAAAACTGTTTCGGATCTACTTGGGAGGCTTTAATTAAAAGTAATTTCTTTATTAAATGGACTAATTTGATATTTAGAGCGAATAGTGCCCAAGCATTACAATTAGTTGCGTTATTTTTTAGTAATAAAACAAATATTGTAAATAAAATTAATAATAAGAAACTACAAAAATTAGCAATTAAGAGTAATAGACTAGGTTTTAAATTTTATTTTGATAAATATTATTTTAAAATACTTAGGTTGTCAGGTTTTATTAAAAGAAAAAGGTCGTTACAGGAAATAAATATTAAGTGAATTATGAAGTTTAATTGTTTCCCTAAAAAACAAGGAATGTATCTTGTTTATTCTAATTATAAGGTTTTTAAATCTAGATTATTTAGCGATTTAATTTTACAGTCCTCCCCAAAGAATTCTATTTTTTATCGCATATTAAAATCAAGAATAGGGTTTTATATTTCATCTGTTTTTAAGTACTCAATTAAACTGCCTACTAATAATTTGAACTATATAGGAATTATTAAAGATGTTAGGTTGGTATTGTTTGAATTAGATGAAGATAATACTCCAATTAATGTCTGGAGAAAATCAGGAGATATGAGTTGGGTGAAAGAGAAGTTTATTGGCTTTCAGTTAATATCATTATATTCACTCGCTAATTTTAAGATAAAGTGTTTGCATATTGAAAAAGCTTTTAGTATTCACTGGAAAAATTTAAATAAAAACACTGTAGTTCATGGTGATTTTACACATTTTAATATTCTGGTAGATATTAATGAAAAAATTAATTTCATTGATGATAAGTCACATGTTAACTCTAGGTTATTTGATTTTTTTTATTTTTACTCTTATTTAGAGCAGTGTCTGGAAAGGTGTCAGACAATTACAAAAGTAGATAAGTCAATTATCTTAAATAAATTAGAAGAATTGATTATAAAGGTATGTAGTTATAATAGTCAAACTAGTTTTAATAATGATTGTAGCACTATTAAATTTCCTGAAAGTTGGGGATTAAGAAATGAAAATAAACAACTATATTTAGAAAGGTTTAAAGAAAGAATTCTAATTAGAATTAATTAGAAATTTACGCTTTCCCTTTTTCCCAATCCCAGGCAGATTTCATAGCTTTTTCTAGGCTTTCTTTGGCTTTCCATCCTAGTTTAGCTTTCACTAAGCTACCATTAGCATAGATCTGTTCTATATCACCATCACGCCTTGGGCCTATGGAATAGTTAATGCTTAAATTGTTAGTTTTTTCAAAAGCTTTAACGGCATCCAATACACTTACGCCAATTCCTGTGCCAACATTAAAAGCATGTTTTCCAGGATTGTTAACTAGAAAATCCATTGCTAGTACATGCGATTTGGCTAAATCCACTACATGAATGTAATCACGGATACAAGTTCCATCAGGGGTGTTGTAATCATCTCCAAATACAGTTATTTTTTCTCTTTTACCAATTGCTACTTCAGTTATGATAGGAACTAAATTACTGGGTTTGTCAGCTGAACAATCTCCAATTAAAGAAGAAGAGTGGGAACCAATAGGATTGAAATACCTAAGGGCAACACTGTTGCAAGTATCATCCTTTAGCATGCCTTCACAAATTTGCTTTGTTTCTCCATATGGAGATTCTGCTTTTTTAAAAGGTGCATTTTCATCAACCGGTAAAATATCAGGCATACCATATACAGTGCAAGAGGAGGAGAATATAATATTTTTCACTTCATTCTCTTGCATGCATTGTAATAGTACTTCCAATGAACCCATATTATTGTCGTAATACTTTTGCGGGTTTTGTACTGATTCTTCTACTGCTTTGTAGGCTGCAAAATGTATAGCGCCTTCAATAGTTCCTTCTTCAGTAAATACTTTATCCATACCAACTTTATCAGTACAGTCAGTATTATGCCATTTTATTTTATTACCTATAATTTTCTCAATTCCTTCAATATTTTGAGTGGAGGTGTTACATAGATTATCTACTATAATAGGAGTGTAACCTGCTGCAGTGAGTTCAACTACTGTATGTGAACCAATATACCCAGCACCTCCTGTTACTAGTATTTTTCTCATTAAAATGCTCTATTGATTCCGATTAACCATCTCATTTGTACAAAATCCTCATCAGATGCTGGTGCTCTGTTTAAGAAAAATGGCATATCAAATCTGATAACTAAAGGTCTTACAGTTTCAAGCGGACCAAAGTTTCTGAAAGTATATGTAAATCCGATTCCTGCATCTGCTCTTAAATCAGAAAAAGAAGTTTTGTAATTTTCCTTAGTTAAAACCTCATTACTAATTATACCAGCATCAGCAAAAAGGTAAGAAGCAATATTGTTTTTTCTAATAGAATATGGCAAATAAGCGGTAAAATCAATTTCAGTATTAAATGCAGCTCCACTTGTACCGTTATAGTTAAAAGATGCAATTGTTCCATCTTCATTAAACTCTGGAGCTAAGTATCCTGAGTAACCTCTTAAGTTTAACCCTCCTGCTGAATGAAAATAATTTGTTGTGTAGTCATAGTCCATAAAGTCAGCTGATACAATTCCTTCTGCTCTTGTAAATTTAGAATTCATCATTTCTTCATTATTAGCACCCGCTAATACTAGTTTGCTTTCTTCTGCCCAATTATTACCTGTTCCTAATTGAAAATAGGCTCTAGTTTTTATTTTTAGTTTTTCAATTTTATTGTTGTTGTTAGCAGTAAGGATAAGTTTGTTGTAATCGTAAGCACTTCCTAATGCTGATGTTTGTAGCTTTAAATTAAGTGTCCCTTTTCCGTAACTATAATCGTACTTGCGCTCTAAATCTATATCAATTCTATTGTTCATTTTTCGTAAATCCCAAGCTGAATTAATCAAGTAATTATCATTTACTCTGTATAAAGATAAAAAGTCAACTGTAAGTTTATTGTCTCCTTTACTGTCTGATTTTACCAAGCTAAGTTTGTTAGTGTATAAACCAGCTAAGAATTGAGTGTTAAGTTTTACTCTAGTATTTAAAGAAACTTTATCCAAGTTAGTGTTGTAGTTTAATCTGTAGGAATAGTAGTCATAATCATTAGGATTTGCAATACTATCTTTTTGTAAAGCTCCTGTATTAAACCAAACGCTCGCATCAAATAAATGATGATGTCTCATGTACCCTCCATTCAGGTTTAATCCCACTTTCATTCCATCATAATTATTCCACCATACATCTGGGCGGTATTTAATTTCATAATTTGTCCAATCTGGATATTGGTATAATTTATGGTCAAAACTAAATGTAGTATTGCATTTAGAATTATTGTCAGGCATGTAAGCGTCAGCTAATCTTCCACTTGGATCAATAATTACTTCTTCAATTCCTGAAGGAATATCTAAAGTAGTTGTATAATTAGGGTGAATTAAATCCCAACCATGCCATTTGTCTAATACGGTAGCATCAGTCTTTTTTACAAACCAGTTATTAGGTATATGGTAATCGTAGGACTTTCCATCTTTTGCAATTACTTTAAAATCAATTGGCATCTGCATTCTTGACTTTCTTTCAAAAGTTACTGTGTTTCCTTTTGCTTCTACTGAATAATCAATTCGTTTTGTTGATTCTAACCATTGATCAAAAAACCAGTTTAAATCTACTTTTGTATACTGAATAATTGTATTTCTAAAATCCTCAGTATATGGGTGCGCCATCTTCCAAGTATTAAAATAATGTTTCATAGCATCAAGGAACAATTCATCACCTAAAACATATTGAAGATTATAAAGCATTGATGCAGTTTTGTAATATACATGCCTGTAGCCACCACCATGGCTTAAAGCTCCATTAAAACAATCTGAATGAGTTGCAATTACAGGGTCATTGTATTTTGTTGCATCATTAATGTAAGCATAATAAACTCTGCTGTCAATTGCTTTTGTAGGCTTCTCAAAATGAGCTTTATATTTATCTGTGGTTTTGTTTGTAACTAAATAATCTCCATCAATTTTTATTAGACCCCATGCAGTTAAGAATTGAGTAAAGCCTTCATCTAATAATGCTCTGTAGGTTTCATTATTACCAACTTGTCCAAAGAACCAATTGTGCCCTATTTCATGAACTAGAAGTCCTCTGTAGCTAGGATCTTCACCGCTATCTAAAGTAAGCATAGGATATTCCATTCCTGATCTTGCGTCAGCAACAATCATTTTATGATATGTATATCTTCCAAAATCTTCTGAGAAAACCTTAATAATTTCTGCAGCATACTCAGCCGCATTCTGCCACCTACTTGCGTGTGGCTCTTGAGCTAAAGAATAACAAACTTTATCCTGCCACCAAGCTTCTCCAATACGGTAAGTTGGATCTGCTGTAAAGGAGAAGTCATGTACATTCTCTGCATGAAATTTCCATATCTTTCTTTCTCCTTTAATGTATGGTGTAATAACTGAAGGAGTAGAATTCCATGGCTTATCTTTAAAATTTTCTATATCTAGTTTTTCTCTTAATTCTTTTGGTAATACTTCATCTCTATTTAATAAAAAACCAGTAGCACCTACAACAAAATTAGAAGCAAAATCAAGCTCTACATCAAATCCACCAAAATTACCATAAAACTCTTTACCTAGATGTTGGTCTTTTGTCCAACCAAATTTTGCGTCATAAACACAAATTCTGGGGTACCAATGTACTCCATTATAGTGTTTGAATCCCCAAGAATTAAAAATAGCCATTCTTCTTCTAAGATCTCCACTATCAAAATAAGTTTTAAACTCAATATCAAAGGTGATACTGCTATTAGTCTTAAGAGTATTTGGTAAGTAAACTTTTAAAATGGTATTATCTAATTCTGTTTTTACATTTAGCCCATTAACAGTAATATCATTAATTATAGTTCCTAGTTTTTGAGCTTCATAGTCTCCATATTTTGGATCTTTTCCATTCTGAAATTGCAGTTCCTCAAGGTAAGAATCTGGCTGGAATGCATTTTGATATAAATGAAAATACACAACATCTAATTCATCTGGGGAATTATTGGTGTAAGTTAATTGCTGAGTAGCAGATATTATATCTGTTTCTTCATCAATCTTAGCTTTAATATTATAGTATACATCTTGCTGCCAATATGCTTTATGTGGCATTTTATTTTTCCAATAATTTGGGTTGTCAGCATTCTGATACGTGTTAGGAGTTGCTAAAGCATTGTATTTTTCTTGTGCAAATGATAATGAGCTAATAAAAAGAATAGCTACTAGTAAAATATTTCTCATGGTTGAATTTTTAAAGTGTGCAAATTTACAATTCCTATTCGGAAAATTGCTTGTTTTCTTTAGCATTTGAAATGCTGGCATTTAGTTCAAATCCTGTAAGTAGGATAATGGAATTAAAATACATCCAAATAAGGATAATCATTAGTGTACCAATAGACCCGTAAACCTTATTGTATTGCGCAAAATGATTGATATAATAGTTAAAACCTATTGAGGTAACAATAATTCCTAAAGTAGCTAGGATAGAACCTGCTGTAAAGAATTTCCATTTTCGTGTAGTAGCAGGCCCAAAATGAAATAAGATTGAAATACCTGAAAATAACATAGCGAGCATTACAAACCATTTTCCATATAGTATTAAGTCAGCCGAAAATTTACTTATGATTTCAAAGTCAGTAAGGTAGTTAACAGCCACTTTTCCGAATATGATAAGCCCAATCGTAATAATTAAGAGCAAAGCAAGGAAAAAAGTTAAGGTTATGGAAAGTGCCTTTTGCCTTAGTAATGAACGGTATTCATTAATGTGGTAAGAGGAATTAAAAGCCTCAATTAAGGAACTCATTCCGTTAGCAGAAAAGTAAAGTGCTAATATGAAACCAATAGAAAGTAATCCTCCTCTAGGGTTATTAATGATATCATCAAGTGTGTTAAAAGTAATTTCATTGGTTGATGGTGGTAAAACTACTGAAAGTAATTCTATGAGTGTTTCTTGCAATCCAGCAATGGGAATATAAGGGATAAGCGTAAAAAAAACAATAATGGAAGGAAAGAAGGCTAAGAAAAAATTGAAAGCCAAGGATGATGCTCTGGTTGTAATTGCTCCCTCCACTAATCCTTTCCAAAAGAAAATAGTTACATCATAAACACTAAGCCCAGCAAAACCTAATGGTTTTATTTTTTTAGCAATATTTATGATAAATTGGAACATTAAATTGCTTTTAGACTTAAGTCAAAGTTAAGTACAGAATGAGTTAGAGCTCCAACTGAAATAAAATCCACTCCACATTTTGCATATTTAGCAATTGTTTCTTCTGTTATTCCTCCACTAGATTCTGTTTGACATTTATTGTCAATAATCGTTACTGCTTCTTTGGTTGTTTTATAATCAAAATTATCCAATAGAATTCGTTTTACTCCACCTTGTTCAAGTATCTCATTTACTTCTGTTAAACTCCTGGCCTCTACAATTATATCAAGGTTTTTGTTGTTGTCAGCAAGGTAGGTTTTCGTTTTTTGTATTGCATTGGAAATTCCTCCTGAAAAGTCAATATGATTGTCTTTTATCATTATCATGTCATAAAGTCCAAACCTATGGTTTACACCACCTCCAATTTTAACAGCCCATTTTTCAATGGTACGGTTAAGGGGAGTAGTTTTTCTAGTGTCTAATAATTTGCAAGCAGTTCCAGAGATTAAGGTATTGAGGTAAGCTGTTTTGGTCGCAATTGCACTCATGTGTTGCATGCAATTAAGCGCTAATCGTTCTCCAGTTAATATTGAGATAGAATTTCCTTTTACAATAAAAGCAATATCACCAAATTTTACTCTATCCCCATCTTGTAGAAACTGCTCTATTTCTAGAGATAAATCCACTTCATTGAAAATCATTTTAGCTAATTCAATTCCTGCAATTATACCATCATCCTTTATTAATAAATGTGCTTTGCTAGTTGCACTAGCGGGAATACTAGCTAATGAAGTATGATCACCATCACCCACATCTTCCTTTAGGGCATTTTGTATAAAGTTTTTAAGGTCTTTCTCTGTCATACAATCAAAATTATTAATATTGCCAAAAATACAAAAAATGAAGATTGTATTACTCACTATCGGAAAGACATCAGAAAAGTATTTGATTGAGGGCATTGCTCAGTATCAAAAACGCTTGAAACATTATACGCAATTTGAGATGCTTGAAATTCCAAATCTTAAAAATGCTAAGAATTTTTCGAATGCTGAACTGATGAAAAAGGAGGGGGAGTTGATATTGAAGCAATTACAAAATTCTGATCATTTAGTGTTGTTGGACGATAAAGGAAAGGATTTTACTTCTCCTAAATTTGCACAGAAATTACAAAGCTGGATGCTGAGCGGAAAAAAGCGTTTGGTATTTGTTGTTGGAGGAGCTTATGGTTTTTCAGAAGATGTATATGCTAGAGGAAACGAAAAATTATCTTTGTCAAAAATGACTTTTTCGCACCAAATGGTACGCCTGTTTTTTGTAGAACAAATATATAGAGGATACACAATCTTGAATAACGAACCTTATCATCACGAATAAATGAAACTAGTCTTTGCAACAAACAATCCCAATAAATTATCTGAATTACAAGATTTAGTTCCTGAAGGAATTGAAATTTTGAGTTTAAAAGATATTAACTGTAATGAGGAATTACCTGAGACAAATCCTACTTTAGAAGGGAATGCTTTGCAGAAAGCAAAATATGTGTTTGATAATTATGGGTTTAATTGTTTTGCTGATGATACTGGTTTAGAAATTGAGGTTTTGGGTGGTGCTCCTGGAGTGTATTCTGCCCGTTATGCAGGGGAGGATTGCAAAGCAGAAGACAATATGCAAAAGGTGTTGGAGAAATTGGAACATGAGGACAACAGAAATGCAAAATTCCGAACGGTAATTGCACTGATTATAAAAGGGGAAGAAAACCTTTTTGAGGGTGAATGTTCAGGGAAGATTACAAAAACTAAAAGTGGGGCAGAAGGTTTTGGTTATGACCCAATTTTTATTCCTGAAGGACATGGAATTACTTTTGCTGAAATGTCAAAACAAGAAAAAGGAGCAATAAGCCACAGAGGCAAAGCAGTGAAGCAATTAGTTGGCTTTTTGCACCGCTAACCAATCTACTAAAACAAATTTAAAAAATTAATTTGATTTTCTGATTAGAAATTACTTTTAAAAATAATTATTGAGTAATTTTGTCATATGAAACAGTTTCTTATTTCTTTAGTATTTATATTATTCTTTTTTCATTCATCTGGACAAGTAGAATATCCTATCACAGAAAAAATAATAGTAACAGACGCTTATTTTGATATTGAGGTAGAAGATCCTTACAGATGGTTGGAAGACGACACGTCTCCTCAGGTGAAAGAATGGATTTCAAAACAAAATGAACTTACTTTCTCTTATTTAGAACAAATTCCACAAAGAAAAATTTTAAAAAACAGATTAGAAGAGCTATGGAATTATGAGAAAATTGGAACTCCTTTTAATGAGGGGAATTACACCTATTTTTATAAAAATAATGGGCTGCAAAATCAGTATGTTTTGTACAGAAAAAAAGGAGAGGAACAAGAGGAAGTATTTATTAATCCCAATCAATTTTCAGAAGATGGAACTATTTCTTTAGCTGGAATATCTTTTTCGGAAGATGGTAGTTTGTTGGCGTACTCCATTTCAGAAGGAGGATCAGATTGGAGGAAAGTAATTGTTATAGAAACAGAACGTAAAACTATGGTGGAAGACACCTTATTAGATGTAAAATTTTCTGGAATAAGTTGGAATGGGAATGAAGGTTTCTACTACTCTTCTTACGACAAACCTAAAAACTCAGTTTTATCGGATAAAACGGATAGACATAAATTATATTACCATCAACTAAATACTCTTCAAAAGGACGACAAAGTTATTTTTGGTCAGAAGGAAAAATTTAGATATGTAAGTGGGTATATCACCAGAGATCAGAATTATTTGGTTATTAGTGCATCCAAAGCAACCTCTGGTAATAATCTTTATGTTAAAGATAGAAATAAAGAAAACTCTGAAATTATTCAAATAACACATAATTTTGAGAGTAATAGTCGTATATCTCATAACATTGGAAGTAAGTTGTATATCTCTACTAATCTAAATGCTCCAAATAAAAAACTTATTATAGTAGATGCAAATGCTCCTCTAGTAGAAAATTGGATAGACTTTATTCTTGAAACTGAAAATGTATTGAATGTATCTAAAGGAGGAGGGTACTTTTTTGCAAAGTATTTTGCAGATGCAAACTCAAAAATACTACAATACAAGTATGATGGAGAATTGGTTAGAGAAGTAGAATTTTCTGGAAAAGGAAATGTAAGTGGATTTGGAGGTAAAGAAGATCAAAAAGAAATTTTCTATAATTTTAGTAATTATATTACTCCAAGATCTTCTTTTAAATACAATGTAGAAACTGGAGAATCTGAATTGTTTTGGTCTCCAAATATTGATTTTAATTCAGAAGATTTTATTTCCGAGCAACATTTTTTCATTTCTAAAGATGGTACAAAAGTGCCGATAAGTATTATGTATAAAAAAGGAATAAAATTAGATGGAACAAATCCTACTATTTTGTATGGTTATGGAGGATTTAATATTTCTTTAAAACCCTCTTTTTCGGTAACAAATGCTGTATGGTTAGAACAAGGAGGTATTTACGCAGTAGCAAATCTTAGAGGTGGTGGTGAATATGGTAAAGAGTGGCATGATGCAGGAACAAAAATGCAAAAACAAAATGTATTTGATGATTTTATCTCTGCAGCAGAATTTTTGATTAAAAACAACTATACAAGCTCTGATTATTTAGCGATTAGCGGAAGATCTAATGGAGGGTTATTAGTAGGAGCTTGCATGACTCAAAGACCAGAATTATTTAAAGTTGCGTTGCCTGCTGTTGGAGTATTAGACATGTTGAGGTACCATACTTTTACATCTGGCGCAGGATGGGCATACGATTACGGAACTTCTGAACAGAGTAAAGAAATGTTTGAATATTTACATAAGTATTCTCCAGTACATAATGTAAAAGAGGGAGTAGAATACCCTTCAACTTTAGTGCTAACAGGAGATCATGATGATAGGGTAGTTCCTGCACATAGTTTTAAGTTTGCGGCACATTTACAAGATAAACAAATAGGAAATAATCCAACATTAATAAGAATAGAGACTAATGCTGGACATGGATCAGGAACTCCCATTAGTAAGAGAATAGAAGAAGCCTCTGATGTAATAGGATTTGTTTTGTATAATATTCTCAATTAAGTTCTTTAATAAGGTTGTTTTGGGGTAGCAAGATTACAACCAACACTTATTTCACTAGATTACAGTAAACTTTGAAATTATTTATAAATTAGTCTCAATCAATCCTCTGATTTCCTCTGAAGAAGGTCTTGGAGCATCTAAGGAAATTACATTTCCATCAGTATCAAAAAGCATAAACCTTGGGATGCCATTAATAGCGTATGATTTTGTGATTTCTGTCCAGCCATTCGCCCATAATTGTACGCCCCCTAATTGTTTGTCAGCTACCATATTTAGCCAAGCTTCTTTGTCAGTATCAACAGACACGCTTAGGAAGGTAATGTTGTTATTGTGGTAGTCATGCTCCAAAGTTTTTAAAGCAGGAATTTCAGTCTTACATGGTCCGCACCAAGTAGCCCAGACATCCACATATACTAGGCTGCCTTTAAAAGTAGAAAGTGAAAACTCATTTCCTTCTTTATCAGGATAAGTAAAATCAATTGCAGGCTCTCCTATTTGAGGTAAGTTTGCAATAGCTTCAATTTTCTCAATATAATACTCAATCATTTTTACATTATTTTCTTTTTCGGCCGTTACGAATGCTTCATTGTTTACAATAGAAAGTTCTTGTTCTACTTTAGCAATATGTGTGTTTAAGTTAGTAATGAATTCCTCTTTTTCAGTTGAAAATAATTGACTATAGATATTCGCTTCTTCACTTAGTAAATATTTTTTAGCTAAATAGGAAGATTCAGAAGATCCTTCATAAATAATTGTCTCATCAAAAAGCTCAGTATCAATTGTCAAGTTAACACTTTCTCCTCCCTTCAAAAACATAGCAGTACTTTCTTCTCCATGAAAAAAGCTAAGGTAAGTTGCACTATCCAAATTAAAGGAAATATTAAAATGAGCATCTTCATTAAGGGTAGTGATGTAG
>Ga0208971_1001528_pt1 | contig 13540 bp, 12 predicted proteins | sample AOAMet1_18_M0_10_2_FD_188229 | JGI IMG/M metagenome (GOLD analysis project Ga0208971, IMG submission 188229) | Ammonia-oxidizing marine microbial communities from Monterey Bay, California, USA - CAN11_18_M0_10 (SPAdes) | ecosystem: Environmental > Aquatic > Marine > Intertidal zone | place... | reverse complement strand
ATGGTACTGGCGTATTCATACTTGATGAAAATATGCAGATGCCTGATGGAAGCACTATAGAATTCAAACCTGATGGGAATATGGAAATCTTAGATAAAAATTAAAGTTGTAAACTTTACAACAGCAGAAATGCTAAACTGCTGATATTACAAGGATTTTAAGATAGCGAGACACACAGAAATAAACCATAAATGTTGTAAAGATGTTGCAAAGACAGATTTTCTCCTCGCAAACCATTGCTACATAAGGGCTTGTAAAACTGCGACTATTGAGTGGGAATGAAACGATGCAAATTTTATTATCAATACATATCCTAGCTGGAACCATTGCTCTGTTTTGTGCTGCTATGGCAGTTTCATCTGAGAAAGGCAAAAAACTCCATGTGCTTTCAGGTAGAACATATTTCTGGTGCATGGTTGCTATCTTCTTAACAGCTATTCCAATGTCGATTATCACCAGCAACATCTTTTTATTTTTAATAGCGTTCTTTTCTTTCTATTTGGCTTTTTCAGGCATCCGCTTTGCTAGAAACAGAAAAGGTATAGCTACTACTTTGGATTGGATTGCTGTGGGATTGATGCTTTTATCCGGAGCGGGGATGTGGATACTGGCTGCAATTTACTTCATGAATAACAACTCTCAATACATACCTCTTTTAGTTTTTGGGTTTTTGGCTATTGTTTTGGGTTACGGTGATTTTAAGAGTCATAAGAACAAAACAGCCATCGGAAAAGAAAGAATAGGAAGACACTTGGGCAATATGATGGGTGGAACCATTGCAGTGATTACCGCTGTTTTAGTTGTGAATGTTAATATTGAGCCTGTGTGGATATGGTGGGTTCTTCCAACCGCATTGATAACCCCCGTTATTATTTGGTGGAAAATTAAAGTCATGAAATAAAGTTACACGCTGTGTAATAAGAGAATGAAAGTTTGTTGATATTGATGAGAAAATTAACTATCAGCAATCGATTATGGTAGATAGAGAGTTACACGAAAGTTACACGCTTTTATTTTCGTGCTTGTAGCCCTTTGTCTATAAGGCTCTGTAAATCAGCGACTATTGAGTGGGAGTAAAACAACGCGCTATAACCCCCGCTGGTGACTCACATTGACCTATTCGATCCAACGAGTCTTCCAATAACGCCGGCGAATGCCACAGAGCCCTCTGATCCTGGTCTGCCGAACTTGCGTTATGGCTAAGGTCTTGCGGTCATTGGCTTGCCGTAGAATGAGCGGTTTAGAGGGCCGACACCTGTTTAAAGGCGGCTAACAGGCCCAGACTTGGCCGAAGATGTTCTGAGAGATCGATATGGCACTCAAATCAACAATTTACAAAGCAAAGCTTAACGTTACCGATATGGATCGGCAGGTGTATCAGGAATTCCCGCTCACCATTGCCTGCCACCCTTCGGAAACCGAGGCTCGTATGATGCTGCGTATTTTGGCGTTTGCGATACATGCGGATGAGCGCTTGGAATTTGGTCGTGGTATCAGCACCGATAGCGAGCCTGATCTGTGGCAAAAGTCATTATCCGATGGTGTTGAACTCTGGATAGACTTAGGTACACCCGATGAAAATCGGTTGCGAAAGGCCAGTGCGCGCGCTGAGCGAGTGAAGCTCTTTGTCTATGGGGATCGGTCTGCATCGGTGTGGTGGTGTAAGCAAGAAACCGCGCTTAAGCGTTTTGACAATCTGAGTATTGTGAAGATTTCAGACGACTCCTTAGCGGCGCTGGCGGCGTTGGCCAGCAGTAATATGTCGCTGCAATGTGTGATTGATGACGGCCAAGTGGTGTTTAGCAGTGCAGACCATGACACGCTTATTGAGCTTGATCTGCAGGTACTAAAATCTCGAGTTTAGCTGCGCCTAGACACCAACTCCTATACACCAAGTAATGTGGCGTCATTTTAAGATTATGTGCGCTAAATTATAGCCCTGCCATTGAGTGCGAATAGGACGAAGTTCTCTAATCGTTGGATAATCCTATTGTGAATAGGGGTATGCGCGCGGAGTAAAGCTCTTGCTCTTCGATATGTCGGATGAAAGAAAGTAACTTCGTTCGGCGTTAGGATTTCAGATGCTACGACCACTTGCCAACGGTCTAACCTCCACCGTAAGTCAATCCAAACCTTGAGATGGCTTTGGCACTATGCGCCTCTTTTGCCGGTGGTGTGCAGTCGAGACTGTAATCCAGACCGGTCAAAAACTGGTCCAATTCGCCTTTTTTTAATCGGCACCAGTTTTGGAATGTACTAATATCGAACAGCACCCAAAACAGAGTTGTTTGTCCATGGAGAGTAAAGTGACACCTGAGCTGCGCGATGCGCCAATTTATCAGACGTTCAGCGAGCTGTTTGCTAAGGGCTTTACACTTGATACAACGACGTGGGTGTTTGTCTTAGCCATTCATGTCGCAGCGGTTGGACTTGGTGTGTGGGTTGGATTTGCTGCGTCGCAAGAGTGGGCATTGGTCGCGTTAGCCTGGGCTTCGGTGCATTTTGTTGTCGGTTCGTTGTCGACGACGGTTTATAGTCACCGACTGATTACGCACAACGCCGTTAAGACGGTCTCCGTGCCGGTGCACCTGTTCTTCTGCCTCTTCGGTCAAGTGCTTAGTGTGCAAGGCAGCGTTCGTCGCTGGTCGGCGAACCATGTCTTGCATCACGGAGTGGACCGTCACGGTAAAAAGGAGCTCGATCCGTACAGTGCGACTTGGTTTCCGGATACCCTGCGGAATTTTTTGTGGTCCCACACCCTAACGCATTTGTTTAATCATCCCGATTCTGAGGAGTACACAAGGGCACACAACGCCAAGCGGCACCCAGTGATTGTGTGGCAGGACAGGTATTACGGCGCGTTGATAGCGCTCTGGATCTTCTTGGTTCCCCTGGTTTTGGGGTCTTCTCTGGGCGGGTTGACAGGTGCCCTGTCATTACTCACGGGTTCCCTGGTGGGTAGCGTGGCGGTGCAGCACAACACGTGGACAGTTAACAGCGTGACCCACTTATGGGGCTGGACCAAAGGCCTTAAGAGCTCTGCAGTGAACAACTACATTTGGCTTGGGCCTATGGGCGAAGGTAATCATCACGCCGATCATCATGATTTTCCAAGGGACTATCGAAACGGATTCGGTTGGTCGGGATGGGTGTTGGACCCGACTCGCTATGCGATATTGGCGTTAAGAGGTTTGGGCTTGGTCAGCGGTCTTAATCACGCAAATCGACGTGACGAAGCTGAAATTATTTCGGCTCGGAAGCTGGCTAAGATTGACGAATTAAAGCGCTTAAATAAGGACGTTGCTGCATTCTATGGGCACTTGGAATCGACGGTGATGGAGCTGCGTAAAGAATGGTTGGACGCCGTAAGCCGTTGGGAAGCGCTGCGTACGGAATCAAAGCTCATGCAGCAAGCAAATGCGAGCTACGAGGAGCTGACACAAGAGATCCATCACACTAAGGTCTTGGTGAAAGCGCGCAAGCAGGCCTTTTTTGCCGCAGTAGAGCGTATTAATTCTCAGGCGTTTGATTTCGCGCGTTAGCGTCCGCCAGCGTGTGTAATCGCTCTGTCTTTAACAACGTGAGTGCTTGCAAAGTACACGCCCTGTATTTGTGTGGTGCATCGATGCAGGGTTGTGGGGGCCGGGCACCATCACTGACGCGATGCTTAGTCTGATAAACTGCGAGCAATTCACGAAAACGCAGGGAAATTCCTCGGGTGCATAAAGTCGCGTGGCTCGTCTCCGTTAGTCTGGTTGTTGCGGTCTATGCGTTTGCCGGATTTGCGGCGCGAGACGAAATCTACTATCTGTGTGGTAATTTCAAGCAAGGCGTTTCTTATTCGAGTGTCGTGAGACAGCTTGAGACGTCCAGCTTGTCTGATTACCTCCGGGAAGATGTGGATACGGCGGTCCGCATAGTTCACAGCAGCGCGCTTCACTTTCGCTCAGTCAAATGCACGATTCGGTTTGATTCTAACCAAGACGTGACTCGTTCCGCTTATTCCTGGGGTTGGTGATTTTCAATTACTCTGCGGCGATCCAGTACGTAACCACAAAAGGTTCCAAACATCGCTTTCGTGATATGTAAGGCTTGCACAAGATCAGTGCGGCGCATTTTTTTCCGCACCATACGGGTGCGCATTGGTGCCAAAAACCTAGTGAAAAACAGTCCCTCAACGGGTAGCATGCTCTGCTTTTCCAGTGTCTGAAAGAATTCTTTAAAGTTGGCATCTTTCGTGCAAGTTGCGCGGAGCAACAAACGATCAAAATCCACTCACCATCCCATCGAAGGCTTTGTTATGGCTCCCATGTTGCGACGATTTATCGCGGTAAACTTAGTTTCTATTGTGCTTATTCCTAGTGCGCTTAGTCAGAGCGCCCCAGTCTTTGAGGAGGTGCTGGTGACGGCAGAGAAGCGTTCTGAAAGTCTTCAGGACCTCTCCCAAGCGGTGACAGCGCTCACAGCCATGGAAGTAGAAGAGCGTCAGCTCACCTCCTTTGTAGATCTCAGCGCAATCGCGCCTGGCGTCAACGTCGCAAAAAATGAGGGGTTTAAGACCGTCATTACGATCAGAGGTATTGGTAACGAGGCCAATCAGAACGCGATTGCCAATCCTTCAGTGTCGTATCACCTCGATGGTGTGTACATCGCCTCTCCCTTCGCATTACAGACCGATTTTCTAGATCTTGAGCAAATCGAGGTTTTACGTGGTCCGCAGGGTACGTTGTTTGGACAAAACTCGACGGGTGGTGCCATCAATGTAGTCACAATGGATCCGGAGTTCGACGAGTTCAGTGGCACTGCGGACGTCAGCCTAGGGCAGTACAAAGGGGTCAGAGCACGGGCAAGCATGAACATTCCGCTGTCAGATACCCTCGCCGCGCGCGTGTCGCTGCTGAGAAACAATCACCAGGGTTTTACCGAAAACGTATCGAATGGCCAAGACCTTGACGATGCCGACAGCCTGTCGGCGCGAGTGAAACTTCTTTGGCAGCCCAGTGACACTGTGACGGTAAAATTGGGTGCTCAAATGTTTGAGGAAAACGTGAACGGCCAAGCACAGAAGGGCATTTACGACCCGACTGAAGGTGCACGCCGTCTTGCTCAAGACTCACTTTCTGCATACGAGCTCAGCTCTGACCTTTACAGTGCGACGGTCGAATGGGACCTGCCCAGCTTCACAGTGAAGTCAATCACCAGCTACCAAAGCGATGACATTAAAGTACTGCGCGACAACGATCGACATGATTTCGCCACACTGCCGCCGTTTTTCTTGCTGCAAAGCTACTTTGAGCCTGAGACGAATGATCAGACGACGACCACTCAGGAATTTAACTTGATCTCTGCATCGCCAGCTTTCGATCGCTTAGATTGGGTGGCCGGCGTTTTCTATCTCGATACAGAGGTGGATATAGCAATTACAGAGCGTCTTGATTTTGGTTTTGACGGTACCTTTGATCCATTTACCGTGGAAGATATTTTGACATTCGCGCCGGCTGATGCCGGTTTTATCTCAAATGCGAAGCCTAAGCGTGAGTCCTTGTCCGTGTACGGTCAAGGCACCTTAACGTTGAGCGAGACAACCCGTCTCATCGGCGGCCTGCGCTACACGCAAGACGAGGTCTACAGTGAAGTTACTAATTTCTACGGTCGTGGTGGCACAGACATTTTGGAAATTGACAGCAACGAAGTCACAGGCCGCCTTGCATTTGAGAAGGACTTTGACGATGTCACCTTGGGCTACGCGTCCTATACACGCGGTTTCAAGCCCGGTGGCTCGAACCTAACTTTTGGCCGAGAAGCGGTGGTGTCACCTATTGTGGTGTTGCCCACGTTTGAGCAGGAGACTATCGATGCTTACGAAGTGGGCCTGAAGACGGACCTCGATGACGGTCGTGTTCGTCTCAACGCCGCAGCGTTCATGTACTCCTATGAAAATCTTCAGTATCAGGCGACAGATCCCGAGGTGTTTCAGGGGGGTGTGGGTAATATCCCTGAGTCCGATATCTATGGCGCAGAACTTGAGCTGGGCGCGTTCTTAAGCGACTCAGTGCTGTTGGATGTGCGACTTGCGTGGTTGAGTACTGAAATTACGAAGAGTCATTTGGCATTGGATAACGTCGCCTCTGAAGCGGCAACCAATGCGCTACTGGCGCAAGGCGTGAGCTTATTCAGCCCTGAGGTCGAGGTGGCTCGTGCGGCTCAAATCACAGATGTTCGCGGTAATGTACTGCCCAAGACACCTCGATTAACCGGCAATATTGCATTGATCCACACGACGGCGATTGAGGGTTGGGGAGACGTTAAATCGAGTCTTAGCTTCACTTACCGAGGTGATTTTAAGCACCGTGTCTTTAATAACCCAACGACGGACAGTGTCCCCTCTTATCAAACGCTTGATGTACTTGTGAAGCTAACACCGGACGATGCGGACTGGCGAGTAGAGTTAATTGGCAAGAACATTACTGATGAGGCAGGGATTAACGCTCGGTTTACAGACGTCTTTGGTGTTGGCGCAACTGGCGATCAGTTCATCCAGCCACGTCAATTCATGGTTAGAGCGGGTTTCGACTTCTGAGTCTATGAGATGACATGGACCGATGGATCTAGGGTATACCTCAAGAAACATCACCAAAATTATGGCAGCGTTTCGCTGCCATTTTTGTTTCAGGTAGACGTTGAAGTTTGCCGGTAGCAATCACTGTCGCTCATGTGCAAACTTGGGCTCGATTTTCACAGTATAGGGCGGGGGATATGAGCGATTTTTTTAAGCTCCGAGAGCACGGTACATCGGTTCGGCGTGAGCTCATGGCGGGTGCGACCACGTTTACCGCCATGGCTTACATCCTTGTAGTAAACCCCCAAATCATGGCGTCGGCAGGAATCGATCAAGATGCGAGTTTTGTGGCGACCTGCCTTGCAGCCGCGATCAGCTGTTTGTTGATGGGGCTTTATGCCAACTGGCCTGTGGGTCTGGCACCGGGTATGGGGTTAAACGCGCTGTTTGCTTACACCATTGTGGGAGACTTGGGCTATCCATGGCAGACCGCGCTGGGTGCAGTTTTCATTTCGGGTGTCTTCTTCGTAATCATCAGCGTTACCCGAATTCGCGCCTGGATCATCATGAGTATTCCGAACGATCTGAAGATCGGTATGACTGCGGGCGTGGGTCTTTTTATAGGGATCATTGGCTTGCAGAACGGAGGCATCATTACCGACCACCCCGTCACCCTGGTCACAATGGGCGACTTCAGCCAGATTCCGACCGCACTTGCGGGGGTTAGTTTTCTCTTGGTGGCCGTATTGTCGGCTCGCTTGGCTGCTGGCGGCTTAATCTTAGGCATTTTGGCGGTCACGGTCATCGGTGTTTTACTGGGCGAAGTTGAGTACCGCGGAATAATGTCAGCGCCGCCGTCGATTGCACCACTCGTGGGGCAAATCGATATTGCCGCGGCACTCGACGTGTCATTGGTCAGCGTTATTTTTTCAATACTTATTGTTAACTTATTTGACACCACCGGGACACTTGTGGGCGTCGCGTCGAACGCTGAGTTGACCGATGAAGACGGCAATATTAGAAACTTTAATAAAGCCCTGAAGGCTGACAGCACTGCCAGTGTTCTGGGCGCATTGCTGGGTAATTCACCGGTTACGTCGTACGTCGAGAGCGCAGCAGGGGTTGCAGCCGGTGGACGAACAGGGTTGACGGCTTGCGCCGTAGGGGCCTTATTCTTGCTCGCCATTTTCTTTGCGCCGCTGGCGATGATGATCCCAAGTTTCGCGGTGGCGGGCGCGTTGGTCTATGTCGCTTTACTCATGTGCTCTGGGCTGGGACGTTTGAGCTGGGAGAATCCGATCGTACTCATTCCCGCATTACTGATCATGGTTATGATTCCGCTCACGTTCTCCATTGCCGATGGTATTGGGATTGGATTTATCAGTTATGTGGCGTTGAGCCTGCTTGCCTCTAAGGCACCTAAGGTCAGTTACGGGGCGTTGGTCATCGCTGCGCTGTTCATTGTTAAGTTCGTGCTGTTGTAAGCGCTTTAAGCGCGTGCAAACGGTGTATTACTCGTCGATATGGTCTTTGAGAATATCGTAGAGCACGGGCTTGTTTTCCATAAGCTCCAAGGTGCTCAATCCATGTATCTCATAGGGGTAGACCAGCCAATCGTCGGTCTCGTAGAGGTAGTAATCGGGCAGTAAATCGACCTGACGACGGCTGGGCTTGAAGTAGGGTGTAGCAACACGAATGTCAGAGGGGATGTTCTGACGCAGGAGAACCTGTAGACGGTCGATCACTGCGGCAATCGTTCGGCCCGTGTCGAATACGTCATCGACGATCAGCAGTTTGTCCTCGTGCGTCAAACGTTTCACCAGGTAGCTGAGTCCATAAACGTCGACGTGACCTTTTTGTTGATCGATACCTTGCTTGTACGACGAAGTCCTAATGGCGATGTTATCGGCCTGAATACCTGCGTAAGCGAGAATTTCTTGTACAGCGATACCGACAGGTGCGCCACCACGCCATATGGCGACGATAAAAGTCGGCTTGAAACCGCTGTTGACGATTTGAGTACCCAATTGAAACGAATCGTTCAATAATTGGTCAGCGGATAGGTAGGTCTTCGTCGAACTCATGAACGTAATCTGCGCAATCGCGAACGCGGTATGATATCAGCTAGTAATTAGTAGGAAGTAAGCCCTTGGATCAAATGATCAAAAAAATGTTTATCGAGGAAGAAACCCTCTTGAATGACGCGTTTCGTATGGGCGTCGCTGTATTTGAGAGTGGTTTTGCACCAACCTTCATCGTGGGGATCTGGCGAGGTGGCTCCTCGGTTGGAATTTACGTTCAGGAGTGTCTTCAGTTCCTCGGTGTAGAGAGCGATCACATCTCCATACGGACGTCTTACGCCGGTCTCTCCGAGTACCCCAAGTCCGTTGAGGACCCGTCGAGTATTCGGGTTCATGGGCTGCAGTACCTGCTCGAAAATTTAAACGCCACTGATCGTTTGCTGCTTGTGGATGACGTATTTAATTCAGGCTACAGCATTGAAGCGGTGCTTGAGCACCTGCAGCGAAAATTACGGCTCAACATGCCTTCAGACGTTCGCGTGGCGACCCCGTATTACAAGCCGGAGCGCAACAAGACGGGCAGGCACCCTGATTACTATGTGCACGAAGTGGATGACTGGTTAGTTCTGCCGTATGAGCTTCAAGGCCTAAGCACGGATGAACTTGAGGCGAGTAAGCCGTCAGCTGCTCGGATTTTAAAAACACTCGTCACTGACTCAGTGTCCAAAGTACTGACGTAATAACGCAGTTTTACGATTTACAGACTAATTTTGGTCGCTCTAGGCCATAAGCAGTGGCGTTAATTTCGGTCGACCATGTCTCTTCCGAGACGGCGCCAGGTGAGCACGAAAAACAGCGAACAGGCTAGGTAGAACGTGGACATAATCAGCATGGCTGATTGTAGGCTCTGTGCGTAAACGGTGCCGCAGACGCTTTGCAGGTTACTGCTCAACGCGCCAATAACCTTCGGATGACACTGGCTTCGTGTCAGCTCGTCGGCCGCAACACCAAGCTCGCTGACCCCGGTTACAAAGAAAATATCCGAGATGGCGCCAATAAAAAGAGGACCGAACCCGTAACCGATTAGGTTAACAACAAAAAGGAGCACGGCCGTTGCCATCGCCCGTACACGCATACTCACGACACCTTGCCCCACGGTGTACTGCGCCGCTAAATAGCCGTATTTCATGAAGCCGCCAATGATGAGGCCAATGGCGGCAAACAGGAGGTTTTCAGTGGTAAAGGCAAAAATATAAAACGGTACTGATGCGGCTAAGCCAATGGCGGGCACCCATGCGATTGCCCCTGGATATTTCCGATACAGTTTTGTGGCGAGCCAGCCTGTTGCGAAGGTGCCGATTGCCGACGACAACGACACGGGAGTGTTGATCCAAATCGCGGCCTCGCCGGTGGTTATTTCGTGTGCTCTTACGAGAAAAATCGACTGAAATGATGAGATTCCGTAACCGCAAAAGGCCGCAATGGTTGCGCCAGCGGTCATGTACCAGAACGCGGGCTTAGTCATGAGTTCCCGGACGGCCTCACGCAGTTCAACCTGTTCCTTTTCTTCCTTATCGCCAGGGTCTGTATAACCGCGTGGCGGTTCTTTGACCGTCAGATTGAAAATAAGCGCAATCAGTAAACCGGGGAGACCCACCACAAAAAAAGCCGTACGCCAGTCGAATGCGTCAGTCACCCAGCCGCCGATCAGGTTGGCGAACATGGTGCCCAGCGTGACTCCCATGGCGTAAACCCCCAGCGCTTGAGACCGGTCGCGGGGGGCGTAATAGTCGGCGATGAGGGAGTTGGCCGGCGGCGTACACCCGGCTTCACCAATGCCAACACCGACACGACACATGAGTAATACCCAGAACGCACCGATGGTGAGCGAACCGATGGTGATCTCGGTGGCAAGACCACAAAGGACAGTCATCAAGGACCAGAGCGCAATGCAGACGGTCATAATCCACACGCGGTGGCCGGTATCCGCATAGCGGGCCAGAGGAATACCGACAATTGTGTATAAAAGGGCGAAACCGAAACCCGTAAGAAGCCCAAACTGGGTGTCAGAAATGCCGAGCTCTGGCACAAGTTCTGGACCAACGACAGCGAGAAGACCTCGGTCGACGAAATTCAAAATGTAAATCAGCGTCAGCGCTGAAAGGACATAGCTGCGGTAACGCTTTGTGCCAAAACCGCCGGTGTTACTCTGCGCTGCATTTTCCTCGGACGCGGAGGCTGCTGTCATGGTCGAATTTCCCAAGCCGAATTAATGATTATTATTGACGATGACAGTCGTCACCGAATATCAGTCTACCGATATAGTGGCGTGGCGGCGAGCGGATTACACAACGGGAAATGTACTTACTGAGGCCTGCGATTCGGCCCTCGCTTTTTGTTTGAACTCCGGCGTCTGTTGGCCGGATTGCCGCCCGGTGAACGTTGATCTGGTTGGTGCGTAGAGGACTGAGAGGAGGATCTTTCCCCTTGCGGCTTTTTGGGTTTTTTAGGTTTTGCGGGTGGGCGAAGTTTTGACTCGGGCAAAGGTGTCTTTGGTTCATACCCCTCAACCAGGCTTCGTGGGAGTAATTGTTGAGTTAAACGCTCGATATCTTGTAGGAGGTGAATTTCATCGGCGCTGACCAGTGAGATTGCTTGTCCCGTTGCGCCCGCACGACCGGTGCGGCCGATACGATGAACGTAGTCTTGGGCGACTTCAGGCAGGTCAACATTGACGACTTGCGGGAGCTGTTCAATGTCTAGGCCACGCGCAGCGATGTCAGTCGCCACCAATACGCGTACGTTACCTGATTTGAAATTGGCGAGCGCGCGGGTACGAGCACCTTGGCTTTTATTACCGTGAATAGCAGCAGCCTGAATATTGTTCTTCTCCAGAAACTCCGCGATTCGATTAGCACCGTGCTTGGTTCTGCTGAACACCAAGACTTGCTCCCAGCGGTGCTTCTTTATCAGTTCAGCGAGTAAATGTCGTTTTTGATCTTTGTCGACTGGATGTACCCACTGCGTCACGCTGACCGCCGCGCTGTTGCGCGGCGTGACAGAAATCTCGACCGGGTCGTTCACAATCGTCTTTGCTAGCTGGCGAATGTCATCGGAGAACGTGGCCGAAAACATCAAATTTTGTCGTTGTTTGGGGAGGGTTTTCAATATCCTACGAATGTCGTGGATGAATCCCATATCTAACATTCGATCCGCTTCATCTAAAATGAGCACTTCAAGCTGATCAAAGGCGATCGCATTTTGCTGGTGCAGGTCTAATAAACGACCCGGAGTGGCAATAAGAACATCGGCGCCTTTTCTAAGCTTCATCATTTGAGGATTAATTTTAACGCCTCCAAAGACTACCGCTGAGCGCAAGTTCAGGTACTTACCGTAAGCTTCTACGTTTTCCGCGATTTGTGCAGCCAGTTCTCGAGTCGGTGTGAGCACGAGAGCACGGGCTTGATTCGATTTGGCGAGTGATCCTTGTGAGAGCTTTTGCAGCAGCGGCAATGTAAATCCGGCGGTCTTGCCCGTTCCCGTTTGTGCAGCGGCCATCACATCGTGCCCTTTAAGCACGGCTGGTATCGCTTCTGCCTGTATGGGCGAAGGGGTGGTGTACCCCTTGTCACTAACGGCTCTAAGTAAAGGATCTGATAAACCTAGCGTAGAAAAACTCATAGTGTCTCTTTTGGTTGTTGTGCTGTTGGGTATGAGGCTAAAACTGTGATGCGCACCGCTCTAAGGTGGCGATGTATGGATAAGTGTCTTACTAAAGCCGCTTGGCTTTAAAAACGATCATGACCACCTTGGTAGTTGAGGAGCCGGTATCTTTCTCTCAGCAGATTTTTCAAAACGGAAGAGTTACCGAAGGGCTTAGATCGCTTTAAAAAACGTCGGAATAATTAGAGCGTCCTTGTGTGGCGCGACGAGTATAAGCTAAATAGGATGTTTTGCGTGATTTGAATGATGCAGGGATAAAACTGAAGTACGCGACCTTACGCCCACACTGTGTCACCGATCTTAGGTTCGGTGCCTCCTAGCATTGCTGAAAGGACAATCGACGCTGAGAAGGCGGGTTGTGCAGGGGCTAACTCTCGTTGGCGTGCAATCAATCCCGAGTTTTCTTTAGACCGATCTTTGAGTACCAGACCTGAGGCGCATTTTCAGCGCTGCGATGGTAACTTGGCCACTGTCATCGGTATTGCAGTGGACTCTTAATGAAGGACCAATTGATCCTAGGGATTTGTTTAGGGCAGATATCTCTTTTGAAGCAATCGCTTTGCAGACCCATTTATGGGTTTTTGCTTGCGACGCTGATTACCGCTTTACCGGCAGGTGCTGAGGACTACCGGTATCACGTGGGTGATATTACGCGTGCACAGCTGTTTGAGGCGTACCCGACTTTTCAGGCCCAGTACGATGATTATGAGGTCGATGGCCTCTTATCTGTAATGGTGGCGGAGCTCCGTGTCGAGGTCTTATTTGCGACCTGGTGTCATGACAGTGAGAGAGAAGTACCGCGGCTATTAAAAATTTTAGAGACAGCAGGCGTTGAGTCTAGCGCAGTGGAACTGGTGGCACTCGACTTTAACAAAACCGAGCCAAAGGGGAGGGCGGTAAGCAAGGACTTACAATACACGCCAACCTTTATTTTTTCAGTACGTGATGAGGAGATCGGAAGGATTGTTGAACGCCCTGTTGGAACGCTTGAGACGGCCATTGAAAGCATAATGAGCCAGCTGAGGTGACGTGTCCCGATACTGTGGACTTTATATTGTTACGGCCCACAAAGCGGCTCACGGACCGTAAAATCACTCAGTATGAAATGTGTAAAGCTTAGCCGCCGCAGTCAGCAAACTGAGTGACATGCGGCTAGCATCGAACCTCGTCTACAACCGTGCGAAACGTTCTTTTTTTGGTGAGTTAGTAGCGTTTCGTATTTAACGTGTTGATCGCA
>Ga0208971_1001519_pt1 | contig 13610 bp, 7 predicted proteins | sample AOAMet1_18_M0_10_2_FD_188229 | JGI IMG/M metagenome (GOLD analysis project Ga0208971, IMG submission 188229) | Ammonia-oxidizing marine microbial communities from Monterey Bay, California, USA - CAN11_18_M0_10 (SPAdes) | ecosystem: Environmental > Aquatic > Marine > Intertidal zone | place... | reverse complement strand
AACATTGCCACTGAGCTCGAAAAACTAACGTCCCTTAAGGATCGCGGCGATCTTTCTCTTGATGAATTTACGAAAGCTAAAGAAAGACTGTTGTTTGGCGAATCAAAGATGCCGGCGAATGACGGTGAGGCGAATACTCTTCCACCTCCCCGAAAAAGTAAGGTTGCTGAGCCTAAGCTATATCTGCTAATCGCAGTTCTTTCAACTATTGCAGCAGCGCTATCCGGTGGATCAGTAATCATTAATCCGCGCCCGCTGGCAATAATAGCGTTTGCAGGATTTGCGATTGCTGCCTTTCTGAACTGGGGTTCTTTCGTTGGTTCTTTATATCGGAAAGCAAAGCCAGAGCGTTAGTCTCTAGAATCCCTGGGCGAACTACTACCCAAATTGGGACTGACGGTTGTCGGTCTTCGTAGCGTTGTGTTGTTCTTTTGGTCGTTATGTTGTGGGGATATTGGCGGCTGATAATTGCGAGAGCTTAATTTGTATCTACGGTGCCCGTTCTCCAATGATTCTTGTGTAAGACAGTTCAGTTGCCGATTCTTCCCCGAATCATTTTACGGTCTTGAGCGAATGGTTTGTTTCTTTGCTTTTTAAATTCTTGATCTCCTGCCATTATGGTAAAACGAAGGCTCGCTATTTGTGTAAGCTCACGAGGGAAAAACAGGATTTAGAATGCAATTTAAAATAACGCTAACTGTTTATTTGACAGCACTGTTTGCATTTATATTTGTCCATTCAGCTTCGGCCGAACAGAAGCCACCTAATGTATTGTTGATTTGCGTTGATGATTTACGACCCGAACTTGGTTGTTTTGGCGTCAACTATATTAACTCTCCAAACATTGATGAGTTTGCATCCAACGGGACTGTATTCCATCGGCATTACGTGCAATCTCCAACCTGTGGTGCTTCGCGATATACGTTATTGACTGGAACATACGGTGGTTCAAATAACGCAGCATTATTTACTAGAGCGGGGCTTGTAAAAGAGAATAACAAGGCAGTTACCCCCAGCATGCCGGCTTGGTTTCGCAAACATGGGTACACCACAGTGTCCGTTGGTAAGGTCTCTCACCATCCTGGCGGTTGGGGGGGCGATCGCTGGAATGATCCGGCAGTATTGGAAATGCCGGAAGCTTGGGATCGTCATTTGCTACCATCTGGAGCGTGGCAAGATCCGCGAGGTTGGATGCACGGTCTGGCTAATGGGGAAATTCGGGATGACTCTCGAACCAAATCCGGTGGTATTTCGATGGATGTGTTTCAAGCGGTAGACGGCGGGGATGAAATATATCCAGACGGGGTTTCAGTGGATGAGGCGTTGCGTCAAATGGATCATCTGGCAGCTGATTCAGACTCTCCGTTTTTCCTCGCGGTCGGAATATTAAGGCCTCATTTGCCTTTTGGGGCACCAGCAAAGTACCTTCAGCCATATGATTCAGTAACTTTACCCGTCATACCGCACCCCGAAAAACCGAATCGCCAAACGACTTGGCATCGCTCCGGCGAGTTCATGAAATACAATCGTTGGCAACGAAATCCCAATACTGATTTAGAGTTTGCGAATGATGTTCGGAAGCACTATGCAGCGTGCGTTTCGTACGCGGATGCTCAGGTCGGGCGGTTAATCGATCGTCTTGAAAAAACGGGTTCCGCGGACAATACGATTGTTGTTTTATGGGGAGACCATGGTTGGCACCTCGGGGAACATGCTATTTGGGGGAAACACTCGCTATTCGAGGAGTCGCTGAGATCGCCGTTGATAATTTCTGCGCCGGCGCTAGAGCAACACGGAGCGGCTACCAAGTCTATCGTTGAGACGTTGGATCTGTTTCCTACTCTTTGTGATCTGACTGGGCTTGAAACTCCAAAGTCTATTCAAGGAGTTTCCCTCGCTCCAATCTTGCGGGATCCGAACTGGAATGGGCGTCCAGCCATTTCGTATTTTAAGAAAGCGAAAACGATCCGTACTGAAAGCCATCGTTTGATTTTACACGACGATGGTTTTGTTGAACTCTATGACCATCGAACGCCCGAAAAGGAAACGGTCAATATCGCAGCGACTGAGCCAAAATTAGTAGCTCAATTGACGAAACAGCTTAAAACCCGATTGAGCCGTTAAGAGACTGGATAATTCACAAGGAAAAATTTGACTCAATTGCTATTTGATTCCGGGGTTTTCATACCAAACGACACCGAGCAGTTGTCGTTCCTCACAGGTGATAATGTCGAGGTCGCCGTCCGCGTCGAGATCGACTAATTCCATGCGGTCGAATTTGCATTCGGTTTTCGTGCCGATTGATTGCCAGTTGGAACTTGGAGTTTTGAGCCATAGTCCGTGTTGATCTTTCTTTTCACGATCAGCGGCAGTGTTCGCAGTCAAGACAATATTGTTTTGGCCAAATGTTCGAATGGCTTTTCCAAATGGAACGGAAATGGGATTTTGGTGTAACGTCTGGTTCCAAATGCCATTTTTTGTTTTGCGGAAGTCGATCCAGCTTGCTTGTCTGGTTGGAACTAAAATTCGATTCGGCGTCGCATCGATAAACATTGGCTCGTGCTCCGTCGCTCCGACCGGGTGCTCCTGCCATGTTTTGTTAAGGTCGCCATCATTGGGCTGCGCGAGCCAGCCAACACCCCGCGTGCGTGTTTTTCGGTCGCTAAACACGATGTCGATGTCGCCGTCCTGATCCATGTCAATATTTTGAATTGACATTATCCAGCCGCAATCACGAAGCTTTACAACCGACCATTGGTTCAGTTTTTTTACGTCCTCCGAGGGTTGGACCAATAGCGTTAACGTAGCTTTAGATCCCTTCGATCCAAGGACGATGCCTTGGCATGAGTCTCGCAATTGAATCGGCGTCGCGAACATCCATTGCTGCCCAGCGAGTTTGGGAACGGAACTGGTTGTCCAGTTGGCTGGATTTAAAATCTCTTCGTTGGGGTCGCCGGCTTGCCCGAAAGTTGGATTGCCATTGAACTTGTGGACGAGGACTTGTTTAAAACTACCTTCATGACAACTGATGACTTCTAGCATTCCGTCGCCATCCACGTCAAACGGAACGGCATCTTCCGGAGATTTGCCTTCGCCTATTTGACAAAATGGCCACCGTTGTTTTGATTTATCTGGCCCAGGGTTAAGGTATAGCCGAACGACACCGGATTCTTCCCAGCCAGTGACTATGTCGAGGTTTCCGTCCTGGTTAAAGTCGGCGAGTCGGACACCATCGGCTCCGATTCGCGAAGAATCAATGGTGTGTCTGCGCCATGGTTTGTCTGCGAGGCAAGCGGAACTGCCGTACAGGAATTGCAAGCCTAAGATGATGGCTATCGGGACCAGTTTGAATGGCGGTTGGTAATCCATGATGATCAACCTCAATTCGGTTTTTGCTGGATTAGAAAGTTTCTGAAGCGCTCGACTACGCGTCAGGAACGTCTGACGCTTTTGAGTTACTGCTGCTTGGCAGTTAGGTCTGAAAGGGATCTTTTAGCGAATGATTCGTATTTCTGCTCGATAAGCGTCGGAGTTGCAATTCCTTTGAAAAATTCGACGCCGTAACGAAGTTCAAGCGTATTTCCTGAAGCGACTTTAAACGTACCGGATCCTTTAGGTTTACCCAAAAAGTGATGCATTCCAAAGGGGTTTGCGGTGACCAATCCGTAGTCCCGTGCGTGCCACGTGGTTGGGTGGCGCAGATTGGATGGGTGATCGTACATTGCAATGCTCATCGGTGTCCCGTCGATCTCTCCGTAGTAGAGAAGCCATTTTGCTTGTTTGCCCCAAATTGCTTTGCCAGTGATTCCCTCACTGTTGATTGCTTTTCCAAACACCTCTTTCACTCCTGATTTTGGCTTCGCCGTCAAACGGAGATCTGGGTGGGTGCGGATGGCGAACAGACCTTCTTTGGTATCGTCAAACTCAAAGTCGCCGTGCGTGGCTTGGTATTTGATCAGGCAATTCATCCATCGACTCGATTCGTCACCACCAAACCAATAGGTTGTTTGGTCGGTAAGCAGGGGTTCAGTACTGCCGTTCTTTATCCATTGTGAGGTTGCTCGGAAAACGTTTGTCGGATTGCCTGCAAACTCAGTTTCAATTAGTTCACTAACAACCGTCCCACCTTTTTCAGACCAAAAATCAACACCGCTGATTTCATGAGAGATCCACATCGATTTGTGATGAGGGTGGTCTTTGCTTTCCCCTTTTGCATCCTCCTTCATCGGCCAGGTTCTCGTCATAGAGATCTGTCCAGGGCCATAGACCGGGTAGAAGATTGGTTTCCGATATTTAACAACGTCAAAGGTGGTAAATAACTTTCCGTCTAGGTCAACACTTACCTGATTCTGAGTCTTTTCGAATGACACAGTCGCGTCAATCTGATTCGCACGGACACCACTCAAAGTTGAGATGTCATGTTCTATTTGAAAGCACTGTCCTGTGACTGGATAAAGAACGCCGCAAAATATACTAAAAACAAACGTGCGGAAGATCATGGTTGCCTCAAGCTAGATTTAGTTTTTAGAAATCAAATAAATCGCACAGGCTTTACGCGGAAAAGAAACCGAATTTTTCCAGTTTCCTTCGTTGATGCCCACCAATGTTGTCGACTGAATAGTTTAGTCAAGTGACTTAATGGTAATGTTACGATACCAAACTGGATCGCCATGATCTTGAAAACAAAGATGGCCTTTGCTGTTTTTCCCGAACTTTTCCCAAGTCTTAAATTTGCTGGCGTTTACTTTTTCATTCCAGTCCGTGCTACCGATTTCAGCTTCAACAACCATTTTTCCATTGAGCCAGTGCTGGACTGAGTTGCCTTTCAAAACAATTTTGGAAGAGTTCCATTCACCGACTGGTTTCAGTGTTTTGTTGTTTGGGACGTACAAAGCGTAGAGTGCACCCGCACGATGGGACTCGAGTTTGCCGTCTTTATGTTTGTCGTCATCGAGGACTTGGTATTCCGGGCCAGACTTGTAGGGTTGTTTGTCACCTAAAGAGACGCGGTACATGACACCGCTATTTCCAGCTTCTGAGATTTTCCAATCAAATTCCAAAATGAAATCTCCAAACTCCTGTTTGGTAACAAGGTCACCACACTTGTTGCCGTCGAAGTGAAGAATTCCGTCCTTCATAGACCAACCAGGACCGATTTCCTTTGATTTGTAGCCGCGGAAATCGTTTAAGCTCAATTGCCTTACGCCAACGACGGCTCCTGTTGCTGCTTCGGCCTCATTCATAAATACACGCCAAGTGCCTTTCAGCTGTTGGCCACTAAGCCGCGCGTCGAACTCAAATTCGATTGTCTGGCCTTCACGTTCTACTTCGAAGCCAAACGCGACCGTGTCGCCTTTGATAGTGATGTTGGTCAGCTCGCGTTCGTTGCCGCTCTCAGTACCAACGTATTTACCGGTGTATTGAGAACCACTGTTTTTGAAAACTAAAGTACCTGCTCGATCGCCACGATCAGATTCGATTGAGATATCCCAGACACCGGTCAGGGTATGTTTGTGGCTCTGCTTATGAGCATCGGTCTGTGCTTCCGCAGCCAACTGAAAACCAACGGTGAGAATAAGGGCAAAAATTAGTGGTTTAAAAAGTTTGATTTGATTGGGGGTCACGTTTTGATCTCGAAAATTTGTGATTGGATATTCGCCTAATGAGTGGTTGGATGCTTTAGTATGGGAAACGTTGCTATTGCGGTGGTTCCTGAAATTAATCTGGCTGGCAATTTGTTTGTCTAAATTACTCAAATTAAACAGCAGTCATTGAGCTGAACTAAAGTAACTTCACCGATTGGAGCGATGGAGGAGTTAGGTGCAATCGTATTTGCAAGTAACTTTATATTGTTATGTATTGACGAAAGCAACTGATGGCGCTTCGGGAGGCAGGTTGCTCAACCGGTAGTTGGTTGGATGTAGATTCAAGCTCGTCGACGAATGTTGGCAATCAGGTCTGGATTTTTGAGACTCGTTGCAAGAATTTTGGGATAATTGTGATGTAGTTATCATTGATATGATCGTTTCGAGCGATGAGTAAAGTTGTTGTTGAATAACACTCTGTTTCATGGTCAGATAAAGCCTGCGTTAGCTGGTTAACAGTTATCGCTCAATCGGGTTTTGTGGTTCTTGCAACGCCCAGAAATCATTGCATCCAAACCGCAATCGATTAATTTTTTGTTGTCCTGTTTCCATTTTTGATGGCTCGCTATTCGCGATTCAATTAAGAGAAAATATGAAATTGCTTCTATCGATTACTTTAAGTCTTTTTGTCACTGTGTTTGGATTAGCCCAGCAAGCGGTAACGACGCCTCCTGAGTTGGCTGTTTCGGCTAAACCGGTGGACGACGTTGGAAGCCGTGCGACTCCTGTGGACCGTATTAAGGCGGCTAAGGGGTTTAAAGTTGAATTGATCTACTCAGTTCCTGGTGATACTTACGGTTCATGGGTCAATTTGTGTGCGGACGACAAAGGGCGGTTGTTAGTAAGTGATCAGTTCGGCGGGCTTTACCGGCTGACGCCTCCAGCTGCAGGGCAAAAATTAAAGGACGCTGATATCCATGCAGTTCCCGCAAACATTCGGGCAGTCAATGGGATGGCTTGGGCCCAAGGCTCACTGTACGTCGGTGTCAACGATTATGAGAAAAAGATTCCCTCCGGTCTGTACCGGATCAGCGACAGTAATAATGACGACCAACTCGACAAAGTTGACTGCTTACGTGCGATGGACGCGCGCGGTGACCACGGAGTCCATGCCGTTGTTCCGAGTCCCGATGGGAAGTCGATGTTCCTAGTGACCGGCAACACAACCAAGCCGACCGAATTTTCAGAAAATTCACAGGTGCCGCAGGTTTGGGGAGAAGATCACCTACTTGCTAGTTTCCCTGACGGTCGAGGCCATAATCGGGGCACATTAGCCCCGGGGGGAATTATTTATAAAGTTGACTGGGAAGGTAAATCCTTTGAGGCTTATGCTTCGGGATTCAGAAATATCTTTGACGCGGCCTTTAATCGTGACGGCGAATTATTTACCTATGATGCAGACATGGAATATGACTTTAATACTCCGTGGTATCGCCCCACGAGAATCTGCCACGTCGTAAGCGGTGGCGAGTTTGGTTGGCGTAATGGTGCCGGTAAACGCCCTGCTTTTTATGAAGACAACCTTCCTGCTGTGCTCGACATCGGGCCTGGATCACCAACGGGAACGACGTTTGGTTATGGGGCTAAGTTTCCACAGAAATACCAGGATGCGTTATACGCGCTGGATTGGAGTTGGGGGAAGTTGTACGCGGTTCATCTCGAGAGAAACGGATCGACGTATAAAGCGACCAAAGAGGAGTTTTTAACCGGCGCGCCGCTACCGATCACCGATGCAATTATCAATCCCGTCGATGGTGCGATGTACTTTACGATTGGAGGTCGGCGTGTCCAGTCCGGGCTATACCGAGTAACGTATGTGGGTGACGAGTCAACCGAATCAGTCGTTGCCAAGTCTCCGGCGAGTGAAGCGATGGAACTTCGCCGTTCACTAGAGCGGTTTCACGGTCGAATCGACCCAAAGGCTTTGGCGGAAGCTTGGCCCTGCTTGGCATCTGACGATCGCTTTATCAGCGCGGCAGCACGAACGGCATTGGAACATCAGCCAGTTGAGTCCTGGTCAGAGAAGGCGCTAACCGAATCCAATCCAACGACACAGGTTCAGGCGTTGCTTTCGTTGGCACGGGTTGCCGGGGTTTGTCCTCAACACCGAACTGACGACACGCCGCCAGTAGATACTGCGATGCGAGATAAAATTCTTTCGGCGGTGCTCAAGATTGACAACGCCGATCTTGATTTGCGAAACCAGTTAGTGATGCAGCGTCTCATTCAGATTGCCTTGAACCGATTTGGGGCACCGGACGAAGCAACTCGGAAAGCTTTGGCTGCAAAGTTGGATCCAATGTTTCCGTCGCAGTCAGATGATCTAAATTGGCTGCTGTGCGAAACATTGGCATGGCTTGAATCGCCGAATATCGCGGCCAAGGCGATGGCCATGATTCAGAAGGCTCCGACCCAGGAAGAGCAGATGCAATATGCAAGGTCGATCCGAATGTTGAAATCGGGTTGGACACCTGAATTACAAACCGCATATTTTGAATGGTTTATTAAAGCGGCAAATTATCGTGGCGGCGCTAGCTTTGAAAAGTTCATTCAATTTATTCGAGACGATGCCGTCGCTTCGCTTACGCGTTCCCAAAAGAAGTCGCTCAAGGCAATCCTTGCAAAGAAGCCTGTCAAAAAGAGTGCAATCGAAAATCTCGGTGAAATCTTTGAGGGGCGTGCCGCCAAAAAATGGACACTGGATGAGTTGTCCGTAGCGGCCCAGGGAGGCTTAAAGGATCGAGATTTTGATAACGGCCGAAAAATGTTCGCCGCCGCTGCCTGTTATGCTTGTCATCGATTCAAGAATCAGGGTGGGATGACAGGGCCAGATTTGACGACCGCTGGACGTCGTTACTCGGCACATGACTTACTCGATCAGGTGATTAACCCAAGCAAAGTGATCAACGATCAATTTTCGTCGGTCTCGGTGCTGACGGATGACGGCGTTATGCATAATGGTGTTATCGTCAATCTGGGCATTAGGAAAAACGCTTCTACGCTTGTTTTGAACACTGATTTGGCTGATCCCAACGAGCGGGTAACCATCGATAGAGACACTATCGAGGATTTGAGAGTTTCTAAGACGTCTCCTATGCCCAATGGGTTATTCGATCGTATGCAGGAAGATGAAATTCTTGACCTGATTGCGTATTTGTTGAGTGGTGGGGATGCGAAGCATGAGTTTTTCGCAAAGTGATGGACGCATGCGGTAGGGATCTACCGTTTAGTAGGATAGAAAAAATGAGCACCTCCTTTTGGGGTGTGAGTTTCTTTAGGAACTAAACTAAATCGTTGTGCAGGAGTTGAATTCGGACTATGCGTGATCAGTTGCATTTAAATCGTCGGCAATTTCTTCGTGGAACTGGAGTTGCGTTATCGATACCGCTGCTGGAAACATTTTCTGTTGCGAAAATTGGGGCGGAACCGATTCCGCGGAGAATGGTTTGCATTGGCAATTCGTTTGGAATGTACCAACCCCAGTTTTTTCCGAAAACCGCCGGGGCAGATTATCAACTGACTCCGCTTCTTAAGCCTCTTGAAAAACATCGCCAAGATTTTACCGTTTTTTCTCATTTGGATCATGGAATCAGGGGCGGGCACTATGCGATCCATTCGTTCTTGTCAGGGGTGAAATATTCGGATGCTGCAGCAATGCCCGCTGGAAATATTACCCTCGACCAGCGGATGGCTGAGGTTGTCGGAGTTGAAACTCGAGTTCCGTCTTTAACAGTTGGCTCGGAAAATGGATTGCATGGAGGGTGCATGATGTCCTGGACGCGAACGGGTGTTCGGGTTCCTCCAATACAAGGTCCCCGGGAGTTGTTTCAGAAGCTTTTTTTAAATGAAGGTAAATCCGGGAATGCCAAAGCGGTTGATCAGTTTGCGCTGCGTGGCTCCATTTTGGATGCGGTTCAAGGTGATGCGGAGAGTCTCGGTAAGCGAATCAGTGGCCGTGATCGTAAAAAACTGGATGAGTATTTTTCATCGGTGCGGGATGTCGAGCGGCGTATTCAGCAACGGGAACGGTGGCGAGCGGTGCCCAAACCTAAAGCCCCAATTGAACAGCCGCAGAATAAAAATTTAGTCGATGACATTCCCGAGCTTTACGAATTGATTGCTTTGGGCTTGGAGATCGATTCAACGCGAATCGCCAGCCTCGAATTGGCAGGAGCAAATTTCAATACGGGATTGCTTAACCTTAAAAAGGGGTACCATGCGTTATCGCACCATGGTCAGGATCCTGAGAATATCGCTGGACTCGTGAAACTGGAAACCTACCAGATGTTGCAGTTTTCGAAATTTCTTGATCGACTTAAATCGGTAAAGGGAGTTCACGGAGAAACCCTGCTGGACCAAACGGCTGTTCTTTTTGGTTCAGGTATGGGGAATGCGAACGCCCACACAAATTCGGATCTTCCCATCCTACTGGCGGGTGGCGGTTTCCGGTTGGGCGAACACCGAGTCATGCCGTCAATCAAAGCCGAGCGCGTTCCGCTTTGCAATCTATTTGTGTCTTTGCTCCAGCGAATGGGTGTTGAAGATGATCGGTTTGGGCATAGTACAGGAACGTTGACTGGTTTGGAGTTGGTTGGATGAATCTGTTTTGCCGGTGGAAGCAAAGCGTAAGCGCGGTGGCTTTATTGATTCCGTTATTGTTTTGGCAGATTGGCTTTAGCGCGAGTAACTTTAGTGCTCCAGAGATTGGAGGCAAAAGTGGCGTTCGGCTTGGCGCTAATTCGGGGGACTCGCCGGTCGTTGGTAAGTCTGACGAGGATTTTCCAAATCAGATGTTCGAGGATGAATCCGTCATGTCCGGTTCGACCAATGATCAATTCAACCGGTTGATCGTTCCGTTCTTGAAACAGCATTGCTACAAATGCCATGGTTCCAAAGAACGCGAGGCGGATCGTCGGTTTGATCTCTTAGAGTTTCCCTTGGCGGATGACGATGCCCTGATTGAATTTCAGGATGTGCTCGATCAATTAAACCTTGGTGAAATGCCCCCCAACAGTGAACCACAACCGGATGTGGCGGAAACGACCCAGGTAATTGACTGGCTGACGGCGGAAATCGCTAAGTTTCAAAACCTACGCCAAGGCACAGGAGGCGAGACTGTCCTGCGGCGGTTGAACCGGAGAGAGTACGTCAATACGGTGAGCGATCTTCTGCATCTAAATACCACCGGTTTTGATCCGACGGTAGGATTCCCGGCCGACCAAAAAATTGATCATCTGGATAATCAAGGTCACGCCCTTGTCACGTCAGGGTTCCTGCTCGACAAATATCTCGAGGCGGCTGATGAAATTATGGAGAAAGCCCTTCCGGGTTTGGTGAAGCCAGAGGTTCAGGAGTGGAGTTTTGCCGGTGGGTTTCAGCAGGGTGAGTTCACTGGATTTGTGACGGACGTTGAACTTCGTGAGAAAACCGAACGTTATCTGAGCAAACTTCGAGGAACTTTCCGGTCTCTTGCCAAGGTGACCGAGCCAAGTAGGGCAGCGGCTATTCGGGCTCGAGCTACAACCGAGTTTGAGAATATGGCAAACACTGCCGAGCAGATTCCAACGCAGATTCGACTTTATGAACATCCGCGTTCACAGAGACACGTTGGTAGTTACGGTTACGTGTCTGATTTTGCCAATGGTGTTCCGCACGACGGTTATTATCGGATTGTGCTTGAAGCCGAAGCGTTAAATCGCGTACCACCGTACGAAAAAAATTATGCTCAGACACGAACCGAAGAGCCTTTGATCCTCGGTCTAGTCACTGGAGATGTCAAAGAGGGACCACTTCATCTTCCCCAGAAAATTGAACCAGAGCTTGCTCGGTTTGAGTTAGCGGATGGTAAGCAAAAGGTTGAAGCTCGGGTCTGGCTCCATAAAGGGACGACGCCGCGATTTATTTACGTCAATGGAAGCAATCGTGCCCGGGGAGCTCATATCGAAATCGGCACAGTCTTGATGGAGCAAGCGGGACTGAAGCCACAAAAGGGTAATGATGCTTATGCCTATGGTTTGCAACACGCAAAATTACCCCAAATCAGGATTAATTCGGTATTTGTACGAGGCCCAATTTACGACAAATGGCCGACTCGAACTCAGGTAGAATTACTAGGAGGGACTTCGTTTGACCGATCGCGTACCAGAGCCAATGTGACGTCGTTTCTCACGAGAGCCTACCGCCGTAAACCTATTGAGGACGAGATAGGTCGAACCCTTCACGTCATTGAGGCACGAGAGTCGCAAGGTATAGCACCTCTTGCTGCTTACCGGGACGGTCTTAAGGCGGCACTTTGCTCGCCCGGTTTTCTTTATTTAGATGAACCGTTAATGGATACGGCTACGGGGAAGCGGTTGTCCGATTATGCAATAGCCGCTCGGCTTTCCTACTTTCTTTGGTCTTCGATGCCGGACGACAAACTTTTCTCGTTGGCCTCGGAGGGAAAACTCTCGAATCCAAAAGTTTTGGCGAATCAGTTCGATCGAATGCTGGCTGATCCAAAGTCAGATCGCTTTGTGAGTGATTTCCTTGCTTCCTGGCTAAATTTGGACGCACTGGGCAGCACTCCTCCATCGCTAAATGCGTTTAAGGAATATTACATTGACGATCTCGCGCCGGCGATGAAGAAGGAGACATTTTTGTTCACTCGACATCTCTTGGACGAAGAAATGTCGATTGACCGATTCATTAATTGTGATTTTACGTTTGTTAATGCTGGGTTGGCTCGCCTGTATAAATTAGACGTCGCTACCGATGGGAGTGCTTTTAAAAAGGTGAACACTGCAGGTGGACCACGCGGAGGGCTTCTCGGTCAGTCAAGTGTTCTTACGGTAACTGCCAACGGAATTGATACCTCACCCGTGGTTCGCGGAGTTTGGTTGTTAGAGAACATATTGGGAACACCACCCAACCCACCGCCTCCTGATGTTGAACCACTCGATCCGGATATTCGCGGCGCCGGGACTATTCGTGAGCAAATCGAAAAACATCGTAACAATCCCGCGTGTGCTTCCTGTCACAATAAAATTGATCCACTTGGGTTCGCGTTAGAGAATTTTGATGCCATCGGACGTTATCGAAGCAGCTATCGACAACGCGGGAAAGTTGATTCCTCTGGAATTTTACCTAACGGTGATTCGTTTGCCACGGTTAGCGAATTTAAGAATTGTCTTCTGAAACAGCGGAGCAAGTTCGCCAAAGCATTGACTAAGAAATTGATGACTTACTCGCTCGGCCGCCCCGTTGATATTTCGGATCGCCCAGAGATTGATGCGATCCTGACCGATCTGTCAAAAAATAATAATCAATTTAGGTATTTGATAAAACGAATTGTCTTGAGCGATACCTTTGTTCGACCCTAGTCGAATTGAGTCTGTCAGTTTGCTCTGCCCGCTTGGACGCTGTTTGAGCCAACCACTTTTCCTTTAGCGATCCTCGAGTGTTTGCTATTGGGAACCACCGCTATCGAGATTTACGTTTTTTGTGTTTAAGTAAAAACTCTATTGCGAGGGAGTCGGCCGTATCACGAATGTCCGTGCGAATATGATGCCCTTCGCCCTTCACTTTGCAGATGCCTACTTCGATACCTGATGGATTGGTATACGTGGAAACGCTCAACTTATCTCCATGCTTTTCCACAATGGGTTTCGGTTTGCATTGATTGAATTTCCGCCAGACATCAATTCGCCTGTCAGCTGAGTACATGGTCACCTTCGGATTTGACGATCCATTAAAGCTCTTATCTTGATCTCCAATGACTTGCATGATTGAAACCGGTTCGGTTTTTGTGGTTGGATCATGCGCGCCCTTCGCCATGCCACAGCTCATCGGGGACAAGGCGGCAAATAAGGATGTTTCCTTTGCCAGTCGGTAACAAAAAAGTCCACCGCTGGAATGTCCAGTCGCATAAATGGCTGCGGGGTCGGCAATTTTGTTCGTAATCAAGTTCTCAATTACTTTCGAAAC
>Ga0208971_1001517_pt1 | contig 13623 bp, 11 predicted proteins | sample AOAMet1_18_M0_10_2_FD_188229 | JGI IMG/M metagenome (GOLD analysis project Ga0208971, IMG submission 188229) | Ammonia-oxidizing marine microbial communities from Monterey Bay, California, USA - CAN11_18_M0_10 (SPAdes) | ecosystem: Environmental > Aquatic > Marine > Intertidal zone | place... | reverse complement strand
ATGGCATTTACAACCGAGGAAAGTGACCTTGCATCACAGTTTAACGGGTCGTATTCAATAGAAGCGAAATTAAATTCCCTTCCTTTTTCAAAATCAATTTTAACATTGGACACTCCTGCATGCGCTAAAAGTTCCTTTTTCACTTTTGCAACACATCCTACTTCACACATCATTCCAGTGATTTCTAACTGTGCAATTGTCTTTTCTGTAACGCCGACTTTTGCAACTTCTGAAAACAAAATCTCACCTTGATAAGGGGCCCCTCCACAATTCATCAAAAGGCTTAGGCTTATCATCGTGAGCACCGTGAAGAACAATGTAAATTTATTCATAAGTACAAAGATAGAGGTGAGTATCGCTGAAAGGGTGACGTACATTTGCCAAACTGTGCAAAACAAAGACTCATCGATTATGATTTTGGGGGCATTGCTCCTTCTGGCATTCATTTGGGGGAGTTCTTTTATTCTTATGAAAATTGCGCTCTTTGATTCAGCTGGAAATTCCGTTTACAGTGCGCTTGAGGTTGCCGCGCTCAGAATAGCTGTCGCAGGCATTGTATTACTGCCCATCACAATTCGACATTTGAAAAAGGTAGATCGGTCAAAGTGGTTTTCTATTCTTGCGATTGGGGTGTTTGGCAATATGCTTCCCGCCTATCTGTTTACATCAGCCCAAACCGAGATTCCTTCTGCCATCGCCGGCATGCTGAATGCACTTACACCTCTGTTTACTATGGTTGTTGCTGTGATTATTTTTAAAACCTTCATCTCGATGCGGCAAGTTTCGGGGCTGGCCATTGGATTACTTGGCGCATTGATGTTGGCAATAGGTGGTGATTTTGGAAAACTTGGCATCGAGAATGGAATAGAATGGTGGGCATGTGGCAGAGTTGTTTTTGCGACTTTATTTTATGGTTTCAGCGTTAACATCTTGAAGAACAAACTCCAAGATGTGCCCTCTCAAGCGATAGCCGCAATTGCACTCTTTTTTGTTTTGCCACCTGCCGCCGTTGTTCTTGCTTATTCCGATGTGAGCGCGACGCTTGTGAACAACCCGCATGGCCTAAATGGCATGGTTGCGGTAGTTGTTCTTGCAGCAATAGGAACGGCTGGCGCGCTCGTGCTTTTTAACGCGATCATTAAAAAGACAAACGCACTAACGGCTAGTTCTGTAACGTACATTATACCTGTATTTGCGGCGATGTGGGGATGGATTTATGGCGAGGAATTAACCATGATGCATTTGCTTGGTGGTGCGGTGATATTGTTTGGTGTAGCGCTCGTGAATGGAGTGGGTAAGAAAAAAGTTGGGCATTTCAACTGAAAGCCCTATCTTTGCGCACCCTTTTAGGTATAAATCTATTGGGTAAAATAATTTTCCATGTATGCAATCGTAGAGATAGCAGGGCACCAGTATAAGGTAGAGAAAGACCAACAGGTTTTCGTAAACCGCTTAGATGCTAAGGAAGGAGCGAAGATTCAGTTCGATCGCGTTCTCCTTACAGACAAAAGCGGCGACGTAACAGTTGGCGCCCCCGCTATAAACGGCCTAGCCGTTCATGCCACCGTTGAGAGGCATTTAAAAGGAGATAAGGTTCTTGTCTTCAAAAAGAAACGTCGTAAAGGATACCAGAAGCTGAATGGCTTCCGTCCTTACCTGACCGAGATCCGTGTCACGGATATCAAGAAGGCCGCGGCGAAGAAAGCAGCAGCTCCAAAGAAAGAAGCGGCTCCAAAGAAAGAAGCGGCTCCAAAGAAAAAAGCTGCATCGAAGAAAGAAGCAGTATCGAAAACAACAAAAGAAGCATAACAGGCCACTAGCCTAAAAACTCATATATCATGGCGCATAAAAAAGGTGCAGGTAGTTCGAAGAACGGACGTGAGTCACAGTCAAAACGACTTGGCGTAAAAATATTTGGTGGTCAATTCTGTATTGCGGGGAACATTCTTGTTCGTCAGCGCGGAACAGCTCACCACCCAGGAACAAACGTTGGAATCGGCAAGGATCACACCTTGTACGCACTCACTGACGGAATTGTTGAATTTCGCAAGAAACGCAACAACCGCTCGTTTGTGTCCATTGTCTCTCCACTAGAGGCTGTGGGAGCAGAAGCGTAATAGGATTTACTTCCTCAAACTCTTTAAGGACTCCCGTCCCCTTCGGGGCGGGAGTTTTTGTTTTAAAAACAGTTTTATTTTGGACTAAAACATCCGAAATTACCCTATAGAAAATGCTTACACTTACTTATTTACGAGAAAGACGCGAAAGCGTAATAAGCGCTCTCGCAAAAAGAGGCTTAGACGTCACCGAATCGGTGGACCGCATTTTGGCATTAGATGTGGAACGTCGTGTCATTCAAAAAGAGCTCGACGACACTTTGGCAGAAAGCAATACGCTTAGCCGCCAAATTGGGTTATTGATGCGCGAAGGAAAACGTGAAGAAGCTGAAGCGGTCAAGACAGCTACTTCAGGACTTAAGACACGCTCGGGGGAACTCAAGGAAAAAATGTCCGCACTGGAGAATGAGGTACATGAACTTCTTTCTCACCTGCCTAATACACCCAGTGACCTTGTTGTTGCAGGAAATTCAGACAAGGACAACGAACTTATAGAAAGTTGGGGTGAGTTGCCTGATCTCGGAAATCACAAGAAGCCACATTGGGACATCGCCAAGGAGAAAGATTTAATCGACTTCGATCTGGGCGCAAAAGTGACTGGAGCTGGCTTTCCTTTTTACAAAGGCAAGGGCGCAAAACTACAGCGTGGGCTTATACGTATGTTCCTTGACAAGGCAGATGAAGCAGGCTATACTGAATACATCCCGCCATTGATGATTAATGAAGACAGCGGGTTCGGAACAGGTCAGCTTCCTGACAAAGAGGGGCAGATGTACCACATGAAAGTCGATGATCTCTACATGATTCCAACTGCTGAGGTACCTCTGACGAATATTTACAGGAATACCTTGCTCAATGCCTCGGATCTTCCCATCAAACTTTGCGGCTACACACCTTGTTTCCGTCGTGAGGCTGGGTCTTATGGGAAAGACGTAAGGGGGCTAAATAGACTCCATCAATTTGACAAAGTTGAGATCGTACAAATACAACATCCTGACAAATCAGCTGAAACGTTAGATTCTATGGTAGATCACGTCAAGGGTCTGCTTGAGGCACTTGAACTCCCTTATAGGATCTTGCGTTTGTGTGCGGGTGACATGGGATTTACAGCGGCTACCACCTACGATTTCGAGGTGTGGAGTGCCGCACAAGAGATGTGGCTTGAAGTGAGCTCTGTATCGACATTTGAGACGTTTCAGGCGAACAGACTTAAGTGTCGATTTAAAGATGCAGAGGGCAAAAACCAACTCGTTCACACATTGAATGGATCGGCTTTGGCACTTCCAAGAATTGTAGCTGCCCTTCTTGAGAATCATCAAGATGCTGATGGCGTTAAAATACCTAAAGCATTGGTTCCTTATTTGGGATTTGATAAAATATAAAACTCCAATGAATAACAGCCGCCTCTCTTACCTTTCCCTCTTTTGTCTGGCGTCATCTCTCGTGTTGATTCAGGTTGGATGTGGTGAAAACAAAACGCAAGTTGAATTGGATAGGGCACTAGATAATGTGGAGCGGATTTCAAAAAAATTAGACCAAATCCCTATGGATTCTATTGTAAAGGTTAAGGATAGATTGAGTTCGGCAAAAGATGATATTCGATGGTTAGGGGTAGATAGCAATGTGGTTTTCGTAAAGGCAGATGTAAAGGTGATTGAAGGGTTGTCAAAAGCAAGTCGATTTTTAAAAGATGCCCCAAGCAGATATATCGGTCTCATGAATGAGATAGATCGTTGTAAAAAACAACTTTATAGCTTGCGAGAAGTGATTGAAGAAGGCGCAAACAGAGACGCACTGGGAGACACCATAGACGACAATTATATAAAGACCAATGCGCGTCTTGAAGTTGAAGCCGTTGCGACGCTTGAGGAATTGGTCGATGAAACAATTCGTTTAATAAGGCTAGGCCTTGAAGCAGATTCTGCTGGATGGGGAGCCATTGACAGTCTGCTCATGGCAAAAAAAGGGGAATGGGCACGTGGCGTGTCCGGAAATGAAACGGAGACAGGATTATGAAACATGCAAAGAGAATAATCTACGGACTGTGTTTGTTATGTACAGGACTGTCATTTTCTTCTGCCGATGTTTCAGCCCAAACCGATTTAGAACTCGCTGAGTTCTACTATAACGAAGGAAGTTACGAGCAAGCTCAACTCTACCTTGTTGAGATATACAAGCGCAACAAAACAAACGCTGTGTACCAAATGTATTATCAATCGCTCCTAGCAATGGACGATTTTGAAGGGGCAGAATCGCTTGTGAAGAAGCGTCTTAAACGGATGCACAAGAACAGCAAGAGCACAGCATACGTCGATTTGGGATCTCTGTACCTCAATTTCGACAAGGTCGATTTGGCACGGGAGGCGTTCGACAGTGCGCTCGAACTGCTCCAACCAGGAAAGAACCAAGCTGTGAGGTTAGCCAATGCATTCATAAAGCTTGACGAGCTTGACATGGCCTACATGACCTATCGCAAGGCGCAAGATTTAGGGACGACTGACTTTCATTACCAATTCGCGAACCTTCAAGGAATGCGAAGAGACTATCAAGGAATGGTGGAGAGTTTTTTAGAGCTTCTGCATAAAACACCCACATACTTAAGGACTGTTCAAAACAGTTTAAACAGAAACCTTCGCTTACAGACAGAACCTGAAAATGGAGAGATGGTAAGAACGGAGCTTCTTAAAGCAGCCCAGAGATATCCAGATGACACGATCTTTCCAGAAATGCTGGTGTGGTATTTTACACAAGAAAAAGATTTTTCATCCGCATTTATTCATGCCAGATCCTTAGATTTGAGAAGCAAGGGGGTCGGTTTAAATATCATGGCGTTGGGTAATACGGCCGCCTCAAACGACGACCTAGAGACAGCCATGGAGTGTTATGGCTATGTGGCGGCAAAAGGTGTCGGTTCTCCATATTTCTATACCGCAAGAAATGAACTGTTACAAGTCCGTTTTCATGCGCTCACAAAAGAAACCCCGCCAAATTTTGATGGTTTAACATTGTTAGAAGCCGACTATGCTGCGAGCATCAGAGATCTTGGGGTGAAGTCTGAAACCTCCATCATGCTGAAAAACCAAGCACACATCCTTGCTTTCTATCTTGACAGAGGAGATGAGGGAATGGCAATCATGGAAGAAGTATTGAACATCGCCGGCCTAAACACCAGGGTGGCCGCTGTATGCAAATTGGAACTCGGAGATATATATGTTTTTCAAGATCTGGTGTGGGACGCCTCACTCCTGTTCTCACAAGTCATTCTCGACTTTAAAGACGACCCTTTGGGACACGAAGCGAAATACAGAAATGCGCGAATCAGCTACTACACAGGTGATTTTACCTGGGCTCAAACCCAACTCAACGCGCTTAAAGCATCCACATCCAAACTCATCAGCAACGACGCGATCAACTTGAGTCTTTTGATTACGGACAACTTTAATTTAGATACAATCTTTGAACCGATGGAGATGTATGCCAGGGCCGACCTCCTCGTGATGCAGAGAAGATACGGTGAGGCTGTTTCGACATTAGATACGTTAATTGAGAATTGGCCTGGCCACGCCTTAGAAGATGAGATTTTAATGTTAAAAGGGGACCTTGCCCTTCAAAATGGTGAGGTAGACCGTGCCATAACATATTATCAAGAAGTGGCAGATTTACATTTCGATGACATCACAGGTGATGATGCGCTTTATAATCTAGCGGTGATCTATGATTTGACAATGAACGATTTGGTGAAAGCAGAAGAATTGTATGAAAAACTGCTTTTCGAATTCTCTGGATCTCTTCATGTAATAGAAGCCCGCAAGCGATACCGGGAACTCAAAGGAGAAGAAGTGGGAAGTATAGAGGGGTTTGAAAATCCTTTAGAAGAATCAATCTCTAAGCCATGATCCTCTACAACATTACCATTTCTGTAAATGCAGAATCGGCTTCGGAATGGCTCGAATACATGGTCAACGACCATATACCGTCTGTACTCGAAACAGGCCATTTCCGAGATTATAAATTGTGTCGTGTGGAAGGCGATGAGGAAGGTGGGAAGACCTTTGCTGTTCAGTACGTCGCTCATTCCCTCGCTTCTTTTAACACATACCAAACGGAATGCGCACCAGATCTACAGGCCGATTTCATGAGAAAATGGGGGACCAAAGCAGTCGCTTTTCGGACAATTTTACCCTTACTTCACGAAGGTAAGGCTGAGAAAGTCCAGACAGATAAAGCATGATTAAACCAAAAAAACATCTGGGTCAACACTTCCTGGTTGGACCGGGAATAGCGCATCGGATTGCGGGATCTGTCACGTGTCACAGAGAATGTCATTCTGTGTTAGAAGTAGGCCCTGGGACGGGCGCTTTGACAGTGCCCCTTTTGGACCGAGGAGACCTTGATCTTCATGTCGTAGAGTTGGACGAGGAAAGTGTTGAATTTTTAGTCACAGAAGAATTGCTGCCTTCAAATAGAGTTCATGGCGTGGATCTTTTGAGTTGGAATCCAGACCTCGCATTTCCCGATGGCGCACCTTTTATCGTGGCGGGGAATTTCCCTTACAATATTTCCTCTCAGATCCTATTTCAAGTCTTAGATTGGAGAGAGAGAGTCCCCGAAGTTGTGGGAATGTTCCAAAAAGAAGTTGCAAAAAGAATTGCCGAGGGCCCAGGCTCTCGGACTTATGGGATTTTAAGTGTGCTGTTGCAAACCTATTACGACATCGATTACCTCTTTACCGTAGACGAAGACGCATTCGATCCACCTCCCAGAGTGAAAAGTGGTGTGATCCGCCTCAGACGTAATGATTTAATTGACCCCGGATGTTCATTCTCTCATTTAAAACGAGTTGTAAAAGGAGCGTTCAACCAAAGACGTAAAACCCTCAGAAATGCCCTAATAAGCGCTGGATTTCAGGAGGCTTTGATTCCCGAGGAATTCTTGAAAAAACGTGCTGAACAACTCAGTCCTACAGATTTCCACAGACTCTCTGTGGCGCTTATACCCCGCTAAACCTTACTGACTTAACTTTGCAACTGATGGCTGACAAATGAGTTATAAAACTTAAACTAGGACTGAAGATGAATAAAACCATAACATTGGGGGAATTTATCATGGACAGGCAGGCCGCATTTCCGTTCGTGTCTGGTCAATTAACGCGTCTATTGACTGACATCGGGGTCGCTTCAAAAATTGTCAATCACCAAGTGAACAGAGCCGGGTTGGCGGGAATACTCGGGGAGTCAGGTGCCGTAAATATCCAAGATGAAGCACAGCAGAAGCTGGATGTTTTTGCAGACCAAACCTTTATGAGAATCCTCTCGGTTGGAGGGTCAGTCGCTGGAATTGGATCCGAAGAGCAGGATGAGCCCATTCTATGCGGAGACGAAGGAAAAACGGGAAAATACATCGTCCTAATCGATCCTTTAGATGGAAGCTCCAACGTGGATGTGAACGTAAGTATCGGAACTATTTTCAGTATTCAACGTCGCAAAACGCCGATGGGAGAACCCTTAACTGAGCAGGACTTCCTACAAGCAGGAACACATCAAATTGCCGCTGGATATATTCTGTATGGTTCTTCTACAATGCTTGTGTACACCACTGGAACTGGCGTCAATGGGTTTACACTCGATCCTGCTGTAGGAGAATTCTTTCTCTCTCATCCTGCGATGACATTTCCAGAAAAAGGTCGGATTTATTCTGTGAATGATGCTTTACTTGACAAATGTTCAATGCCCGCTCGCCGTTTTGTGGAGGGGTGCCGACAAACACGAGGTGCAAGGTTTAGGGCAAGGTATATTGGGTCTTTGGTGGCCGATTTTCATCGCAACCTCATACATGGTGGTATCTATCTCTACCCGTCCCTCATTAAAAAGCCAAACGGCAAGCTAAGATTGCTCTATGAATGTGCACCACTTGCGTTTATTGCTGAGCAGGCAGGTGGAATGGCGCTGGATGATGACGGAAGAGTCATGGACCGCATCCCCACCAAATTGCATCAGAGGGTACCTTATTACGTAGGAAATAAAAACCTCGTTCAGGCCTTTATGGCTTGTCAGCTCGCTGAGAAAAATCCTGCCATGGACACTGTCCCTCAGCGAGAAAACTAAGCTTATCTTTAGCGTCCTTGAAAAGCGCGATGAGACCCGACGATTTATTGAATTTCTACCGCAGAGATCCGCGGACAGGGAAACTTATGCGTGCGCTCGAAAACCAGGGTTCGAAAGTTGAACTGAAAGGTGTTGTAGGTTCTTCCCTGGCTTTCGTGGCAGCAGGCATTCTGGAACGGGAGTCTGAAAACAAGTTGGCCGGTAGCAGCGCACTTAACCACCATGTTTTCGTGCTTGAGGACAAAGAACATGCGGCCTATTTCATGAACGATTTGGCGCAAATCCTTGTTGCAAATCCACGCCCGATATTTCTTTTTCCCAGGTCTGCGCGTGTGCCATATCAGGAGGAGGTCACGGAAAATGCAAATGTCTCAATGCGAGCCGAGGTGTTAAACGAAATTAATGGTGGCCGTGAGGGATGCATTGTCGTCAGTTATCCTGGGGCGCTAAGTGAAAAAGTAATCACCCAGAAAGAATTAAGTTCGCAGACCTTTGGGCTAGCCTTGGGAGATAATTTTACGTTAGACTTCTTGGATGAGGTTTTTCTCGAGTACGGGTTTGAGAAGGTGGATTTTGTATATGAACCTGGACAATATGCGATGCGGGGAGGAATCGTAGATGTCTTCAGCTTTTCATTTGATCACCCATACAGGATAGAATTCTTCGGTGAAGAAATCGAGAGCATTCGCAAATTTGATCCCGTGTCACAGCTCAGTGTAAATAAACTGACGCGCGCAACGATTGTTCCAAATGTGGGAAACAAAAAACTGCACAAACACAATGAGGCGTTCTTCAGCTTTATCCCATCAAATTCCGTGGTATGGATGACCGATGTGAAAAGCTGTGAATTGGGATTAAAAAAAGAACTCGAAAAAGCCACCGCGCATTACGAGAGGTTGGTCGGTGAGACGAAGAGAACGCCGCCATCGGATCTCTACCTCGACCCTGATGTTTTTTTGGGGCTCATCCAAGATTTCTCAGTGGTAGAATTTGGCGGTGGGACTACTTTTACAGACCGCTTGACCATCGGGTATGGCATGACAGAGCAGCCCGTATTTAACAAGCATTTCGACATGATTGCTACGAACCTGATTGCGAATAACAGGAACGGATACGTAAATGTGATCGTCTCAGGTCAAGCAACTCAATTGGAACGGCTGCACGACATCTTCTCCGACAGGCAAGATGAGAATGGAGAGAAAAGTCCTGATGTACCCTATACGGCGATTCCTATGGAGCTCAGCCAGGGGTTTGTGGATAAGGACTTGAAAGTTTTGGTCTATACCGATCACCAACTTTTTGACAGGTATCACAGGTTCAGACTGAAGGACGGATTTAGAAAAAGCAAAGAAGCACTTACCATTAAAGAGATGATGGCTCTAGAGGTGGGTGATTTTGTGGTGCATATCGATCACGGAATTGGCGCGTTTTCAGGGCTACATAAGATTGAGGTCAATGGGAAGGAACAAGAGGCAATCAGACTTTCATATAAAGGAGGCGATGTACTCTATGTAAGTATTCATTCTCTACATCGCATCTCAAAATTCACTTCAAAAGAAGGGACAAAACCTTCTGTGAATAAACTCGGTACAGCGACTTGGTCGAAAACAAAAGCAAAAACAAAGACACGTGTTAAGCAAATCGCTTACGATCTACTGAATCTCTATGCCCAACGAAAAGCATCAGAGGGTTTTGCCTTTACACCAGACACGTATATGCAGCACGAGTTGGAGGCCAGCTTTATGTTTGAAGACACCCCAGACCAAAACGCCGCGACAAAAGCCGTGAAAGAGGACATGGAAAAGGTCGTGCCTATGGATAGGCTCATTTGTGGAGATGTCGGATTTGGGAAGACGGAAGTCGCAATACGCGCAGCTTTTAAAGCCGCCACGGATGGAAAACAAGTCGCGATACTTGTGCCTACCACCATTCTGTCGATGCAACATGCGCGTAGTTTTGCGCGTCGACTTAAGGATTTTCCTGTAACTGTAGACTATGTCAATCGATTTAAAACAGGCAAGGCTCTAAGCGAAACCCTCGCCAAAGTGGAATCTGGAGAGGTTGATATTTTAATCGGGACACATGCGCTTGTGGGGAAACGAATCAAGTTCAAGGACCTCGGACTACTCATCGTTGACGAGGAACAGAAGTTTGGTGTGGGCGTGAAGGACAAACTTAAAACGATGCGTGCAAACGTTGATACACTCACGTTGACCGCTACGCCCATTCCGAGAACACTGCAATTTTCACTTATGGGGGCAAGAGATTTGAGCATTATCCGCACCGCACCTCCCAATAGACATCCCGTTGAAACAATCGTTACTTCCTTTAATGAAGCGTTGATTCGAGACGCCATAAGTTATGAGGTGAGTCGCGGAGGTCAGGTTTATTTCGTTCACAACCGCGTCCAAAACATTAAAGATGTGGCGGGGATTATTCAACGCCTTTGTCCTGATGTACGCATAGGCATAGGTCATGGACAGATGGAAGGAAAGCAACTCGAAGACGTGATGGCACGCTTCATCGAAGGTGGATACGATGTTTTGGTGGCGACAACGATTATCGAAAGTGGAATCGACATTAGCAATGCAAACACCATCTTGATCAACGATGCACATAAGTTTGGTCTCAGTGACCTTCATCAACTTCGAGGGAGAGTAGGTCGGTCAAATCGCAAAGCATTTTGCTACCTCATGGCGCCGCCTTTAAGCTCTTTGCCTTCGGAGTCTAGAAAGCGATTGCAGGCGCTTGAGCAGTTTAGTGATCTGGGGAGTGGCGTCCAGATCGCCATGCGAGACCTAGATATACGTGGTGCAGGAGATTTACTGGGGGCGGAACAAAGCGGGTTTATTTCTGACATCGGTTTTGAAATGTACCAACGCATTCTGGCCGATGCTGTCAAGGAGCTTAAGGAAGAGAAGTTTAATGAACTCTTCGAAGAAGAAAGAAGAGAAACGGGAAAGTACGTGGAGGAGACCATTCTCGAAACAGATTTTTCTATTTTAATTCCAGACCACTATGTGAGTGACATCCCAGAGCGTATTTCTCTCTACAGAGAGCTCGATGGGCTGGACACAGAACTTGCTTTGGCTGTCTTTAAAGACAAGCTTGAGGATAGATTTGGCGCACTGCCAGAAGAAACTGAAGAACTCCTCATTACAATGCGATTGAGATGGGTTTCTAGAATCCTAGGAATGGAAAAGGTCATACTGAAGTCTGGAAAATTGATCGCTGCATTTGTAAGTGAAGAAGACAGTCCCTACTTCCAGGGGCCCATGTTTGCACGTGTGCTGAACTACCTCAAAGACAACACTCGAAATGCAAGTATGTACCAACGCAATGGAGCGCTTCGACTGAAAATAGAAAACATCAATTCAATACGCCTGGCCCTCGGAATTTTTGAAGACATGGCTGGCATGAGTGCCGCGGAAGCCGCAGACATGACAAGCGGAAGAAAAGCTGCCGAAATTGCATTAAAACGCAGTAAAGAGGAGAAAAATGCAGAAAAAAGCACTTAAAATGACAAAAACATTAACTTTCCACACATTGGATGACTTCCTTGAAGGGCAGGTTTTTGTCATTGACAAGCCTTTGGAATGGACGAGCTTCGATGTGGTCAATAAAGTTCGCGGAACGATTCGTCACACCTTTGATATTCGAAAAATCAAGGTCGGACACGCAGGCACACTAGATCCTCTTGCGTCAGGCGTATTAATCATTTGTACAGGGCGAAAAACAAAGACGATAGACCTTATTCAGGCTGGAGAGAAAACATATACTGGGACGATACGACTCGGGGTGACCACGCCTTCTTTCGATGCTGAAACAGAGGTAGACAACTGGGGCGATATTTCGCGAATAGAAGCGCTTGATGCGAGATCTATTGTGGAAGCTGCAGCGCAAAATCTTGTCGGCAATTTGGAACAAATGCCGCCACAATATTCGGCAAAAAAGGTGGATGGCGTGACCGCCTATAAAGCGGCGAGAAAAGGTAAAACCGTCGCGCTTCAACCCAAGGCTGTCACGGTCGTGTCTTTTGATCTCAATTCTTTTACCCAAGAGAAAATAAATGGGGTAAACAACAGCTCCCATCCAGTGGTTGATGTGGCGTTCGAAATTGTTTGCTCAAAAGGAACTTACATAAGGGCAATCGCAAGAGACCTTGGAGAAATCTTGCAAGTAGGTGGAACTTTAACCTCATTAAGGCGCACAAAAAGTGGAAACTTTGATGTCGAAAATGCATGGGATTTAAATGAATTACTTGAAACTGTCAAGTCTTGCGCACCGGCAACAAAAAATGAGTGAAAACACTTGACTTACATACTGTTTTTGATTAGTTTCGCGCGCCGACCTCAAAGCGTCACAAAAACCCTACTCCCATGGCTCAACGTATGAAGCTTTCGCATTTTCAATTCGACCTTCCGAAAGATCAAATTGCACAATACCCGCTAGAAAATCGTGACGACAGCCGCATGATGATCGTGGATAAAAAGACAGGTAAGTTTGAACATAAGATGTTCAAAGACATTATCGACATTTACGATGAGGGAGATGTGTTTGTCGCAAATGACACTAAGGTTTTTCCCGCTCGTTTATATGGCAACAAGGAGAAGACAGGGGCTGTCATAGAGGTGTTTTTACTTCGTGAATTGAACGAGGAAAGCAGACTTTGGGATGTCCTCGTGGATCCTGCCCGTAAAATACGGATCGGAAATAAACTCTATTTCGGTGACAACGATGAACTCGTTGCTGAAGTCATCGACAACACCACTTCTCGCGGTCGAACGCTTCGCTTCTTGTTTGAAGGAACATCCGCGGAGTTTATGGCAAAAATCGTATCACTGGGCGAGACACCTCTGCCCCGCTACATAGATCGTGGAACTGAGGATATTGACATCGAAAGATTCCAAACCATTTATGCCAAAACTGAAGGTGCAGTAGCTGCGCCTACCGCTGGGCTTCATTTCTCAAAGCAGCTTTTAAAGCGTTTGGAAATTAAAGGTATAGACATGTCATTTATCACGCTACATATCGGTTTAGGAACATTTAGAGAGGTCCAAGTTGAAGACATTACAAAGCACAAAGTCGACAGTGAGCAATTGATCATCGGAAACGATTGTGTCAACCGTGTGAACCAAGCAAAAAAGGAAGGCCGTCAGATATGCGCGATTGGCACTACTGCAATGCGCGCGATGGAGACTTCTGTAAGTACCACACAAACCCTGAAACCATTTAAGGGATGGACAAATAAGTTCATCTATCCAAAATACGACTTCAGTGTTGCAGACAGCTTACTCACAAACTTCCACACACCGCAATCGACCCTCCTGATGCTTCAATCGGCATTTACAGGACATGAGCTTATTATGGAGGCATACAATGAGGCAATCAAAGAGGGCTAC
>Ga0208971_1001511_pt1 | contig 13645 bp, 13 predicted proteins | sample AOAMet1_18_M0_10_2_FD_188229 | JGI IMG/M metagenome (GOLD analysis project Ga0208971, IMG submission 188229) | Ammonia-oxidizing marine microbial communities from Monterey Bay, California, USA - CAN11_18_M0_10 (SPAdes) | ecosystem: Environmental > Aquatic > Marine > Intertidal zone | place... | reverse complement strand
TCCACTCTTCTCTGTCCGGTAGAAGATTAGCCGCGTCCCGAACAACTCAAGCCTGATGATCCCTCCTCCTCTGTGTCCGGCAGAGGTAGCCATAGGGGTTAATAACCTGATATACTCACTTATGAATAGACGGATTAATAATAGCGGGCCCTCAGTAAACGGATTCTAGGAGGGACTCTGAATAAACGGATTTTAAACAAATGGATTCTACACAAGTGGACTATGACGCAAACATGTATTGTCGAGTCGCTCAAAAAGGCGATCTTGCCGGCATAAATAAGGTTATTACCGACGCTGTGATGATCTGGCCGGTGTCTGCGCGCTCTAAAAAGCTGATTATTCCAGTGCTCTGTTACACCGAAAATGATTTGGACTACTACCAGGTTTTTGTTTGGATCGACAGGCATCAAATTGTTGGTGCGGTACTTTGGGATTCGAAAAGAACCATAGATACCTGCCGAGGATATGCCAGTCTGTTACACGGCATTTATGTCTCCCCCAATCTGCAGGGGCAGGGGATTGGCAAGGCGCTGTTGGCTGAGGTGAAAGACTCAGCGAAAGCCTCAGAGATCTCTCCCGATGGCCTGTTGGTTAAAGCTGAACGGGTTTCAGTGAGCTTCTTCGAGCACTGCGGTCTCGAGCGAATCACGACCACTTCTCCCGGAGACTACCCCTACCAATTTTGGTGCCCTCTCTAGAGATACTCTCAGATACAGCCACCTAACGCGGCGTGATTTACGCCAAGCTGGTTTGCAAAAACTCAGTGAGCAGATGCATGGCCTCATTCTTCCTGCTGCGCGCCGAACTAATCAAACTAATACCCACCTCACCGAGTTCCGGAAAGCGCACCGATGGCGGGAGTATTTTTAGATTATCAGGCACCGTGCTTTTGGCTAACACCGTGACACCCAAGCCCTCCTGAATAGCATATTGGATACCGGTTAAATCCGGAATAGTGTAGACAACCTGCCACGGCTGATTGCTCTGGTCTAACCTTGTGATAGCACGGTTTCTATAGATACAGCCCTGAGCGGCAACAATTAGCGGCACCACGCTGGCTTTGCCTATGGGTTGATCGGCGCTGGCCACCCAGACTAATTCATCGGTCTTGACCAGGTTAGAGTCAGTGTTGGATGGATTGTCCTCAAGGGCCAAAATCAAATCATGACTGGCCTTGCCACTCTTAGATAATAGGTTCTTGCTCAGCTCACAATTAACTTCCAGTGTCACATTGGGATAAGCCTTGGCAAATCGGCTGACAATTTTAGGCATCAATACCGTGGCAAACTCACTGGGAATCCCAAGGCGAATTTTGCCCTCCACGGTACTTTTTGACAGCTGACTGATGGCCAGATCATTGAGGCTGAGTATCTGGCTGGCATAGCCATAAAGGTGCTCTCCAGCTTCACTGAGCTCGAGGGTTTTGCCATTGCGCAGCAACAACTGTTCATCTACCAGTTCTTCAAGACGTTGCATCTGCAAGCTGATCGCTGGCTGAGAGCGACCGAGCAATTCACCGGCCTTGGTAAAGCTACCCAGTTGCGCCACCGAGACAAAGGCGCGCAGCAGATCCATAGGTAAGTTTTTCATCTGAAGATCTCCAGAAAGACATGGTCAAAGTATTTAAAATATTAATACTAATATTATAGCTATTAATTTAACAAATTGTCGCCCAAGGCTTAAAATGGCAACTTAACAGTGTTACTTATCCTTTAATACCAATGTAACTTAATCTCGGCGCGTTACTTTTTTCACTCTTTAGAGAATGAGGCTTATGTCGACAGATTCCGCTATTTCCAAAACCGTATTCTATGACTATCACCTTGCTGCCGGTGGCAAAATGGTGCCCTTTGCCGGCTACCTGATGCCGGTGCAATATAGCAGTGGCATCATGCAAGAGCACCTGCACTGCAGAGACGCTGCCGGTCTGTTTGACGTCTCGCATATGGGTCAGATTATTGTCGAAGGAGAAGGGGCCGCACAGGCGCTGGAAAAGCTGATGCCAGTGGATCTTGAATCTCTGGCGATTAATCAGCAGACCTACGCCACCCTGACCAATGAGCAGGGCGGTGTGATGGATGATTTGATTGTTACCCGCTGGGCCGAGAATACCTTTTTTCTGATTGTTAATGCCGGTTGCAAGATGCAGGATCTCGAGCATATCCGCAGCCATCTGCCGGGATTTGATATCCGTTATCTCGGCGAACAGGGCCTGTTAGCACTGCAGGGTTTGCGCGCCACAGAGATTATGGCGGCGCTATCCCCAGAGGCCAACAAGCTGCTGTTTATGAACGGTTGTCACGGCACCATTGATGGCATCGACTGTTATATCACCCGCTCTGGTTACACCGGCGAAGATGGTTTTGAAATTTCCGTAGATCCCTGTGATGCCCACAGACTGGCCGACATACTGCTCAGTTATGAGTTGGTGAATTGGATTGGTCTGGGCGCGCGGGACTCACTGCGCCTAGAGGCAGGGCTCTGCCTCTACGGTCACGATATGAACGAGAGCACCTCACCAGTAGAAGCGGGCATTATCTGGAGCATCAGCAAATCACGGCGCGCCGATGGTAGCAAAGCCGGTGGTTTTTTGGGTGCCGAAACTATCTTGGGGCAGATCGCCAATGGCGTCACTAAAAAGCGTGTTGGCTTTTTAGTCGATGGCCGCGCCCCAGTTCGCGAAGGTGCAGAGATTGTAGATCAGGCTGGCAATATAGTCGGTGCGATCACCAGTGGCGGCTTTGGCCCGACTCTGCAGGCACCGGTTGCTATGGGCTATGTGACTATCGATCTAGCCCCAGTAGGCACCAAGCTCAATGCAATGGTACGCGGCAGATCACTGCCGATTACCGTGACCAAAATGCCCCTGGTTGAACAGCGCTATTTTCGCGGTTAATGCCCCGCTATTTAAATGCTCGCCTTAGCCACTAGCCATATTTATGGAGAACAAAGACATGTTACAGAAGACACGCAGCTTGACTGATTTGGAAAATGCCGCCGAGTTTATCGCTCGCCATATTGGCCCCAGTGCCGATGACCAGCAGCAAATGCTCCGCTCGTTGGGCTGCAACAGCTTGGAGGAATTAACCAGCCAGGTGGTTCCGGAAGCTATCGCCATGGGCGAGGCTCTGGATATAGTCGATGGCTGCAGCGAAGCCCAGGCACTGGCCGAACTGCGTGAAATCGCCGCCCATAACAAAGTCTTCCGCAGCTTTATTGGTCAGGGTTATTACAACACTATAACGCCCAATGTGGTGCAGCGTAATATTCTCGAAAACCCCGCTTGGTATACGGCTTATACCCCTTATCAGCCGGAGATTTCTCAGGGCCGTTTAGAAGCCCTAATCAACTTCCAAACCATGATCACCGACCTCACTGGCATGGAACTGTCCAATGCCTCGATGCTCGATGAGGGGACAGCCGCAGCGGAGGCCATGTCGCTCTGTCAGCGCATGTCCAAGTCCAAATCAATGCGCTTTTTTGTCGACATTGACTGTCTGCCACAGACCATCGAAGTGATTAAAACCCGTGCCGAACCAGTGGGCATTGAGGTAATTGTTGGCAACCCAGATAAACTGCCCAGTGACCTATTTGGTGCACTGTTTCAATACCCGGGTGCCAGTGGTGAAATTCGCAACTACCGCGAAGTAATTCAGCAGGTGCAACAGCAGGGCGCGCTGGTGGTAATGGCCGCCGATATTCTCAGCCTAGTATTACTGGAGTCCCCCGGCTCCCTAGGCGCGGATGTGGTTATCGGCTCAACCCAGCGCTTTGGTGTACCCCTCGGATTTGGTGGGCCGCACGCCGCCTATATGTCGACTCGGGAAGCCTATAAGCGCAACCTGCCGGGACGTTTGGTGGGCCTTTCCCAAGATGCCAATGGCGAGCCAGCCTATCGCTTAGCACTGCAGACCCGCGAGCAACATATCCGCCGTGAAAAGGCCACCTCAAATATCTGTACTGCTCAGGTCTTGCTCGCGGTTATCGCCGGTATGTATGCCGTCTACCACGGCCCCGGTGGACTGCAGCGCATTGCTCGGCGGGTTAACCTAATGACTTCTGTATTGGCTCAGGGTTTAGCGCTCCACGGCATCAAGCCGACCAACAGGCACTGGTTTGATACCTTGACCCTAGACACAGGTAACCGAACGGAAGAGATTCTCCAAACTGCCGCAGCTCATGAAGTGAACCTGCGCCGCATCGATGAAAACACTTTGGGTGTGTCACTGGATGAAACCGTAACCCGCAGCGATATCAGCCTGCTGTGGACGATCTTGATCGGCGAGCACAATATCGATATCGACGATCTTGCCGATCAGGCGATTGATTCACTGCCTGGCGAGTTGATCCGCACCGAGAGCTTCCTGACTCATCCAACCTTTAATCGCTATCATTCTGAGACTGAAATGCTGCGCTACCTGCGCAAACTTTCAGATAAGGACATTGCTCTAGATCGCGCAATGATCCCCCTCGGCTCCTGCACCATGAAGCTCAATGCCACTGCCGAGATGCTGCCAATCACCTGGCCGGAATTCTCCACCATGCACCCCTTTGCCCCAGCCGATCAAACTCAGGGCTATCGCCTGATGATCGACCAACTCGAGGATATGCTCTGTGCCTCCACCGGTTACGATGCCATGTCACTGCAGCCCAACGCTGGCTCACAGGGTGAGTACGCGGGACTGCTGGCAATCCGTGGTTACCATGAAAGCCGCGGTGATATGGATCGCAATGTCTGCCTGATCCCCAGTTCAGCCCACGGTACCAACCCCGCCTCAGCACAGATGTGTGGTATGAAAGTAGTGGTGGTTAAATGTGATGATCAGGGCAATGTCGATGTCGACGACCTAGCCGTCAAAGCCGCCATTCACTCGGAAAAACTCTCCGCGATAATGGTTACCTACCCCTCGACCCACGGTGTATTTGAGGAGCGCATTGGCGAGATCTGCGAAATCGTTCATGACCACGGCGGCCAAGTCTATATTGATGGTGCCAACCTCAATGCCATGGTCGGCGTCTGTCAGCCGGGTAAATTCGGCGGTGATGTATCGCATCTCAACCTGCATAAAACCTTTTGTATTCCCCACGGTGGCGGTGGCCCTGGCGTTGGCCCCATCGGCGTAGGCGCTCACCTAGCACCTTTTATGCCGCGAGAAACTGCAGACGGGGAACGCCAAGGCGCACAGGTGTCAGCCGCCCCTTACGGCAGCGCCAGCATCTTGCCGATCACCTGGATGTATATCCGCATGATGGGTCGCAGCGGCCTCAAGCAAGCCACCGAAATGGCCATTCTCAATGCCAACTATATCGCCACCCGCCTGCATGAGGATTATGAAATTCTCTACACCGGTGCCCAGGGACGTATAGCCCACGAATGTATCCTCGATGTGCGTTCAATTAAAGACGACGTGGGTATCAGCGTTGACGATATCGCCAAGCGACTAATCGACTACGGCTTCCACGCTCCAACCATGTCATTCCCAGTTGCCGGCACCCTGATGATCGAGCCAACGGAAAGCGAATCAAAAGCCGAGATCGACCGCTTCTGTGATGCCATGATCGCCATCAAGCATGAAATCAATCAGGTTGCAGCAGGGCAGCTAGAGCTTGCTGACAACCCATTGGTCCATGCTCCTCACACCGCTGCCATAGTAGGCGCTGACGAGTGGACACGGAGTTATAGCCGCAGTCAGGCAGCCTATCCAGTGAGTTCACTGCGGGAAAACAAATACTGGCCACCAGTAGGCCGTCTCGACCATGTATTTGGCGACCGCAATTTGATTTGCTCCTGCCCCTCGATCTCTGATTACGACACCGACGAAGTTTAGGTCGTAGCAGAGAAACATCTCCATACAGGCCAGTCTCGATTGCATTTGCGGGACTGGTTGTGTACAGTTCCGGCGCTCTCCAAAGAGGTGTCCACGTGGCATTCTTTAGAATAGTGCGCAGCAACGAGCATGCCGTGCTCCTGATGAGTTTATAGAACAGAAAACGGCAGCAGTTTATGGAGAGGTGTCCGAGTGGCTGACCAAATGCGAAGGCATTTGGGACGCACGTAGGGCGGTCTCGCAGAGACAAGAGTTATGGCTATGCCATAGCTCGCAGCAACGAGCACGCCGTGCTCCTGAAGAGTTTATAGAACAGAAAACGGCAGCAGTTTATGGAGAGGTGTCCGAGTGGCTGAAGGAGCACGCCTGGAAAGTGTGTAAGCGTTTATAGCGTTTCGAGGGTTCGAATCCCTCTCTCTCCGCCAAAAACAATCCCCCGCATCGCAGATGCGGGGGATTTTTTTTGCACAGTGAGAAGGGTGAGACCCCTAGCCGGTTCGACAAAACGCGAAGGCGTTTTGGACACCAAAGGCGGTCCGTAGCACTTGTTAGCAAGCTTAAGCTTGCTAACAATCAATCCCTCAAGTTTAGTACTCCAAACCATCACAGATGCGGGGGATTGTTTTTGCCTTAAGAGGTCTTCATACAACTAGCTATTCCCTTCCTAAGTCCTTTCATTTGGTATAGGATCTGCGGCTCCCATTTAGATAACGTTGAATTAGATATGAATATTCTTAATAAATTTACCGCCATCTTCTGTTTGTTAACTTTGTTTGTTTCCATCTCAGCATGCGCAAAGTCTGAAGAAGAGGATATAGGGTTTTGGACAAACGAAGATTGTAAAAAAACTAGTGACGCAGCAGGGTTGTTTTTATATATGTCTGGAGAATTATTAAAAACCGCAGACAAAGAAAGAAAATCAGGACGCGAGGAAAAGTCAGAAAAGTCATATTCAGCGGCATTGTTTTTTTCGGAGTTATCCGGGAATGCAGCAAAGAATTTTGAGGTATTCTGTAAGAAGTAACGGTAGATAACAAAACTGTTGGTCTGAACTTAATTGACCAAAGCTGAATAGTCCATCCAGTCAAATCAGGTGAGAGGTAAGACGTTGTTGAACCTATAGAAAAGGGCTATCAGTAAAATAAAATGTCTATATAAATCAACTACGTATTTTTTGAAGGCACTTTATGCGCTAATCTGCGTCAGGCTGCCTCTAAGAGTATCTGTCTGAAGGGCGTATTCTGCTAAACCTGCATCATCACTCGGCGCCTTTCTACCATAGTACTCCGTTGATAGGCGGGGACAGCGGCATCAGGGATCTTATTAGCGAGGGCGTTTTCAGTCATGGTACCGTCAAAAGTGGTCTTGTCTGCGGTGTAATCGCGAAAAGTAGAGCTGAAACCGTGCATTGATATGCTGCGTCCTTGTTTATCCTGCCAGTTATGGGTCTTATTCATAGGTTTCAATACTGAGGACATGCCAGCTTGTGATAAGTGCCATCCGTTTGAGAGGTTAGGGGATACGTATTCGCTTGTCTTTATGCTGCTCAGTATATTGAGTTTTCAGATCACGTCCTTTGATAGAGGTATCCTGCGTTGTTTTTTCCTATCATTCGTCTGGCTGGAACGATCCCCAGCCCCTCGGCTAATTCGATCTCATTCCATTGAGCTTGCGGGGTTTCAGTTGTTCTTGTAGCGCAGAGTATGCAGACCTCTTGCGCTCTTGTGATAGTAGCCTCCAAGCGAGCTCTTGCACGATCTGCTGTCGCTGTATTCTCATTCCAGATCGGTTCCAGCAGCTTAAGCCATGTTTTGTGCTCAATCTATCCGTTATTGCATAGGTTTGGTTTCTCGCATATGATAAAGACCATTATGAAAAGGGATCACATGATCGTTTTTGAAATTGGAATTACAAGGATTCATTAGTTGAATCAGTTATGGTGAAAAATTATGGTAAACAAAATATTTCTTAAGGCCGCAGTACTTTTCGCGATCATTATGGCTACAGGCTGTACTTCTATCCCTCCTGTTGATTTCACTATCCAAGATGTTGGCGTTGTAGATGCCAGAAAAAATATTGAATTAAAGTCTCTCACAGTGGGTTTTGCCCCTAAGGCGCAGCAGAGTAAGGTTGAAGCCAATGCCACTATTCCCCCTCTTTGGAAAGAATCACTAACAGATGCAATGAATCGCTCATTGATCTTCAAGGACGATATGCCAACAAAAGTGAATTTGTCAGTTCGCATCACTGAGTTTGATATTCCTGCAGCTGGTGTCGCTATGACTACAAAAGTCAGTGCCATTTATGAGATTGTGGATAGGGGTACAGGAGACCTTTTGTTTACACAAAAAATATCAAGCGAAGGTGTAGTCCCTTTTGATTATGCTTTTATGGGGGTTGTTCGTGCGGTGGAATCTTGGAATCGCGCAGTTAGAAATAATATTGCTGATTTTATAAATGTACTTAGTGACTCTGATCTTTCTCAGCCCGTTTTTGAAAGATGAATAAGGGCGCAAGAGTCGTTCGTTTTCTAATACTCAATTTAATTTTGGTTATCATTGGCGGTTGTGCGCCAGTTAATGATGGTATTGGTAGGTACAGGGTTGAGAGCGTCGGAAACGCTCATCGGTCTGTCGAGGCTGTCGTTTTGGCTTCAAAGCCCGTGATAATTCTTGAGCAGAGTTCTGGAGCTGGTGCAAGAGCCGGTGGCGCTATTGGCGGCGCACTCGCCGCTGAAAATTCGGATAATGCTGCAGTGATTATTGCTGGTATTGTTGCGGGCGCGATAATCGGTAACAGTGCTGAGGTTAGTGGCAAAACATATGGAGGTCATGAATATGTTATTGAGACAAAACGAGGCGTTTTGCTTACCGTGGCCCAAATTGATGCCAGCTCCAATGTCTTCTCGGTCAATGATAAGGTCATTCTTGTGTACGGACATCCTCATCGGCTAATAGAGGATCCTCGATGAATAAGAAGCTAGTTTATATCACGCTTTTTGCCCTGTCTGCCGCACTGTTTCTCTACGTCTATGCACCCTTTATGCTTTGATCACCCTTCAAAATCCCCTGTCGCTGCGCTCTATCGGGATGAGGCTAATGTAGTGAGGGGGCAAACACAATAAACTCACTATTTTAATCCAACGCTGTCATTTCGAACCCATGCGAGAGATCTAATATGCCGCCAGTAGGCCCTTATTTATAGTGTTACAAATTGGGCATGGACTTAAACGGGCGCTATTGAATCTCAGGTTTTGCGGTTTCGAGCTTTGCTCTCCTGAGGTCTGCCGTCTCGAAAGCCTGCATAATCCTGTTATCCACAACGCAGATTAAGGTCTTATTGAACGGACTCTTGGATAGCTCCTCCGCCGCAATACTTGCGGCGAGATCCGTGGGCCATTTATACACCCCTGTACCCATAGCGACAAAGGCAATACTCCGGGCTGAAGAAACCTCAGCAGAGACGGCTAGAGCATTGAAATATGCTGCTCTGAGCTGTTCAGCTTCACCTCTCAAGCCATCATAAAATCTAGGGCAAACCGTATGTACCACATACTTAGCGGCAAGCTTGAATGCCGGGCTGATAATAGCCTGTCCAATATCCAGAGGGGCGAAAGGCTTTACATATTCCTCAAGTTCTCGGCCAGCTGCTTTGTGAATAACTCCCGAAACACCGCTGCCAGCCAATAATGAAGGATTGGCAGACATAACTATTATGTCTGCATCTACATCTAGAATACTCGCCTTAACCACCTCGATAATATCTCGCTCCTCTTACTGCATCTGATTGGCATCTAACCTGGTCCACCGCAGAATACACTGTACACCAAGTCTCTAGCTGGACTATTGCCGAGTAAGGGTAGTTAGGAAGTGGGGCCTGAGTGTAGACGGAGTTTGGACAGATCGATTCCAGAATATTATAGTCGATATTTAATCAGACTCTACCCCGACAAGCTATTTGCCCTGTCAGAGTGATAAACTGCCACTCAGATTTTAGTGATAAAAATAGATGTTAAGCCATTTTTTGTAGGACAAAATCGAGGCCCAGAGTATGCCAGATCACGATGATATTCCAGACTACCATGGCTCTTCAGTGCCAGCGTCTACCGCGCTACCCGAGCAGGGCAGCAGGCTAAATGTACTGTTGGTTACTCGGGGGCACCCATTTGACCGAGATACATTCTTTGATATTTTTGAAAGCAATCCTGATATTCAGTACTCCAATGTGGAGCATCCAGCAGCTCAATTTATGTACAACCCAGAGATGGCGGAAAAATTCGACTGCTATGTGCAATATGATATGCCCGGTGTGCAATTTGGCGCCGATGGCCCAGAGTATTCGGAGCCCCCAGAGTTTTATAAAGAGGGCCTGCGGGAGATGGGCGAGGCCGGCTGCCCACTGGTTATCATGCACCATGCCGCGGCTGCCTGGCCTGCTTGGCCGGAGTGGGCTGAGATTGTTGGAGGCCAATTTCTCTATACCCCGATGCAGTCTCGCGGAATTGAGCAGCCGGATAGCGGCTACAATATAGATGTATCTCACAGGGTAAGTCCGGCGATGGATCACCCTATCACCCGTGGCATAGAACCTTTCGAAATAGTCGATGAGGTATATCTTTCGGAAGTGTTTGAGGATTCGGTGATTCCCCTTTTCACCTCCAATTGGACATTTAGCCGCGACCATTTTTACTCGGCAGCCAATGCAGTGATTGATGGTCAGCTAAATTCCAATGCTGGCTGGGATCACAAGGATGGGTCAAATTTGGTTGGCTGGATCAAGGCATATAAAAATTCCCCTGTGGTCTACCTGCAATTTGGCGACGGCCCTGCAGCTTATAAAAACCCCAATTTTAGGCGCATTCTGGCCCAGGCGATTCAGTGGGCATCTAGCGCTGAGGCGAGGGCTTGGGCAACTGAGATAAACAGCACTCGAGACAAACAAAAAACTTAGATCAGCGCCGATAAATACAGAGGCAAGCCTCAAGGCCTGCAAGGGCAAGGTGAAAATCCAAATCGGTAGCATTAGAATAAAAACAAGCAACATAAAAATGCTAAAAAAACACTAAAAAAGTACACTAAAAAAGTGCAATTAAAAAGTACAATAAAAATAAGAAAAACTACAATGAAAAAAATCCTAAAAATTACCGGCCTCCTCATCGCAGGTCTGATTCTCCTCGCACTACTCTGGCTGGCCAATTTACTCCTTCAACCTGTAGACAAAATTAGAGTTTATTTTTCACTGGGCCCGGAGCCACAGGTACTAATGCAGGGTGCTTTTGAGTACCGAGATCTGAATAAAAATAATCGCCTAGATAGGTATGAGGACAGCCGCCAATCTGCCCAGGTAAGAGCGGAGAATCTAATCAGCCTGATGACCCTGGAAGAAAAAGTCGGCCAGATGTTTCATCCTGCAATCACCATTAAACCGGATATTCCATTGCTGATGTTTCATTTCGCGATGGGTCGTGTGGATGTCGATGCGGCTGAGGTACTCGACAAACATATCAGTCACTTTAATTTTTATGGCAAGCCAACCCCTATGGAGATTGCCACCAAACTCAACAGTCTGCAAAAAGTAGCCGCCAGAACCCGTTTGGGTATCCCGTTAACTTTTAGCTCCGACCCTCTCCATGAAGCGTCTCGAGGGGGCGGTATAGCTGCATTCTCTGTCGATGGGTTTTCCGCTTGGCCTTCCCAGCTGGGTTTTGCTGCAGCCAGAGATGTGGAACTGACACGTCAATTTGGTCAGATAGCGGCTGCTGAATATCGAGCTGTTGGCTTGCGCACGGCACTGCACCCTATGGCGGATCTTGCGACGGAGCCCCGCTGGCCGCGAAACTTTGGCACCTTTGGTTCCAATGCGGATTTATCCAGCGAACTGACTAGCGCTTATATGCTCGGCTTTCAGGGGGAATCCCTGTCGAGTGATTCAGTGCTGTCGATGGTTAAGCACTTTCCCGGTGGCGGCCCTCAAGAATTTGGTCTTGACCCCCATCTGCCCAGTGGCAAGCGCCAAATCTATCCCGGGGATAATTTTGACTACCATCTCAAGCCTTTTAAAAAAGCCATCGACAATGGTCTTAAAGTGATCATGCCTTATTACGGTATCCCCATAGGCCAGACCGATGAAGATGTAGCTATGGGCTTTAATAAAATGATTCTTACGGATTTACTCCGGGACGACTTAGGTTTTACTGGAGTGGTCTGTGCCGACTGGGGGATTGTGTCCAGTCGAAATTGGGGGGTTGAGGATCTGACTATCAAACAGCGCTATAAAAAATCTCTCGATGCGGGAATGGATCAGTACGGCGGTGAGAGCGATACCCAATCAGTGGTCGAACTAGTCCGAGAAGGACAGATATCGGAGGCACGAATTAATCTCTCTGTGCAGCGTATTCTGGTTAACAAATTTGAGCTGGGACTATTTGAAGAGTCCCTAGTCGATGAGCAAGCATTGCCAGATCGAGTTAATAAGCAAGACTATATTCAGGCCGGTCTCGATGCTCAGCGCAAGTCGATGGTACTGTTGAATAACAAGCAGATGCTGCCTTTGACCGCGGGTCAGAAAATATTTGTCGACGGGCTGAGTGCAGACGATGCTGCGCGCTATGGCGCTGTGGTGGAGAGTCCAGAGCAGGCGGATGTGATTATTCTCTATCTGGATACTGTCTTTAACGGTAATCAGGCGCCAGGATCCGAAGAGATGATTGATCAGCTATTAAGCAGCATCCTGCCTGATGGCGACTTGGATTTTGATAGGACTCTGCTGGATAAAGTGCAGCGCTATGCCAGTTACGACAATCTGATTACCGTGGTGGATTTAAATCGTCCCGCCATCTTGACTGAGTTGGATCTGCATAGTCAGGCATTGATTGGCACATTTGGGGTCTATGATTCGGTGGTTTTTGAAATGATTTTTGGGGCGTTTAACCCTGGGGGGAAATTGCCCTTTGAAATCCCTCGCTCTATGGATGCAGTGTTAAATCAAAAAGAGGATTTGCCCGATGATTCAGAGGCGCCTCTGTTTATCTATGGCCATGGCCTGAGTTATTAAGGCATTAACTCATTCTTCCATAAACTGCCGATCCAGTATTGAGGGCGCTACAGTGAGAGATTGTTTAAATATTTCTACTTGCTGAAGCACCTCTAAAGCCCTCTGAGGACTGTCCTTAGCAATATTATTAGTCTCACCTATATCGCTGTTTAGATCCACAAGCATAGCCGGCTGGTGCAGCTCACGAGCCGGCTTTCTGCCATAAGCTCCCTGAGTAACAAAGTGCAGCTTGTGATCTCCGTGCCGAAAGGCTCTTAATTCTGAGCCGCTGTAATAGGGCACAGTTGTTCTTGGGCTGGTCGCGCCGGTTTTGAGGGTAGGGCTGAGATCCAAACTGTCAGAGGCCGTGGCTTGATAACCAAATCCTGCGAGCGCGGTAAAGGTCGCAAACAGGTCTGTTTGACTTCCCAGATCGTCGATAACCCCCTGATTGATATCTGGCCCACTAAAAACAGTCATAACGCGCATGCCACCCTCAAAGGTGGTGGCTTTGCCATTTCTCAGTGGCGTCGCCGTTCCGGCGTGGGATCCATAGATTAACCAGGGACCATTGTCGCTGGTAAAAACAATATAGGTGCTGTCATCAATGGCTAATTCTTCTGTGGCTGCAATAATATTTTCCAGACTCCAATCAATCTCTTCAATCACATCGCCATAAATTCCAGCTTTGCTCTTGCCAGCAAATTCTGCCGATCTGAAAAGCGGCACATGGGGCATGCTATGAGCCAGATAGAGGAAAAAGGGCTTATTCGCGGTCACGGCTT
>Ga0208971_1001500_pt1 | contig 13724 bp, 8 predicted proteins | sample AOAMet1_18_M0_10_2_FD_188229 | JGI IMG/M metagenome (GOLD analysis project Ga0208971, IMG submission 188229) | Ammonia-oxidizing marine microbial communities from Monterey Bay, California, USA - CAN11_18_M0_10 (SPAdes) | ecosystem: Environmental > Aquatic > Marine > Intertidal zone | place... | reverse complement strand
CAGCGTTGCTTAAAAACTTAAAGGCAAAGCCGATTTCAATCAATCCTAAAACAACTTTTACAGTATTCAACCATCCGCCTGATGTGGGAAGAGAGTTAAGATATCCTGGGAAGGCACTGAAAAACATAAAAGGGAGTGCCAAAGCGATAGAAAATCCGAGCATCACTGCAGTAGGCGCTTCGAATGAACCTGTAGCAGCACCTGCTAGCGCGCCTCCAATAAGTGGGCCTGTGCAAGAAAACGAAACGATTGCCAATGTAGCTGCCATAAAGAAAATACCTATTATCCCTCCTCTGTCTGAAGCCGCATCTGCTTTGTTCGCCCAACTTTGAGGCAGCTGAATTTCGAAATACCCCAAGAAGCTGATTCCAAAAACGAGTAGAAGCACGAACAATCCAACATTAAAATATGGATCGGTGGAAATCACATTCATGATGTCAACGCCGAAAGTTGCTGTAAGTAGAAGTCCAAGTGCGGTATATATGAATATGATGAAGAAGCCATAAATCAAGGCGTTTTTTATACCTGCAGCTTTGGTTTTACTTGTCTTCGTAAAGAAGCTTACTGTCATCGGAATTAAAGGGAATACGCACGGTGTAAAAAGAGCCGCAAATCCCAACCCGAAGCCCATTAAGAAAATCCAAATCAATCCTCCTTCATCTTGACTGTCTTCTTCTCCGTGACTGTCTTCTTCTCCGTGATTGTCTTCTTCACAAAGGTGTTTGGATGGTGGACATAGGTCAGGTCTAGAAACAGCAGGATTTAATTCTGAAAGCGGGAGTGCATAGTAAACATCGGTGGGAGGGAGGCACTTGGTGGCGTCACAAACCATGTACAATAGCGATCCTTTTAAGGTGTCTGTAGATGCTAAATCAGCCAGGTTGACGAGCGAACTCCAGTACACCTCCTCTTTAAAATATTTAAGATCCATCATGAAGTTTGGATCGTATGCCAAGTAGGGTTCGCACTCTGTAACGCCTTCGATTGTTTCGTTCCCTTCGTTATAAAAGGCTGTCGCAATAGGTCCGTCATCACTGTCTAAAAACTGTGAATAGATATGCCAGCAAGGGTCGAGAGAAGCGTTATAAATAACTTCGATTTGGCCTTCTACAGCTGTTTCATAGAGGTTGATCTCCCAAGAAATTGGGTCCTCGATTTGAGCTGAAATACTCATGTTTATTATGCAAAAAATTGCAAGTAAAGCTGTATGAATGCGGTTCATAATCTCATTTTTCTTGAGTGATAAAGATAAACGTATCTTTTTAATTACGCGCCTCTTTAAGATTTATAGGGATTTCCCTGTAATTTTGAACTTACGCTGTAGGTGTGGCCTCTAAGATAAGTTTTTTTGACCCTTCAGTAAGTTGGACATTTCTTGATATTCTAGATTTTGCGCCACTCTCACTTGATACGAAAGCCCACAATATTTGACCGCTTGAATCAGCCAAAACGCGCGCGTTTTTTCTTGAAATATGAGGGATCTTCCACTGCGTCAGGAGGTCACTAAGATTGACAGTTCCAGACATACCACTAGGTTCTAATTTGTCACCCTCTCTCCATAAGCGCCAAAGAAGCGGGTATTTTAAAGCGTCCAAATCAATCCATAGAATGTTTGGCTGGGCAGGTGGAACCGAGATTTTATTATTTATTTCACTCCGCCAACTAAGACTTTCGCAACGTCCCGCTTCTGAAGAGATTTCGCATTCAGAATTTACGTCTGAAGTGGGGTGTTCCAACGAGATGTTTCGCAACAAGATGAAATCCCTTTCACGCGTCAGCGCATCAGACTCATAAGTCATCTCGGCGCCTATTGATGCTTGGCCTAAAGTGTAGGCTTCTTTTCTTGCCCTGTAGGGCCAATGTCTCTCAGCTAGCAACCGGTCGAACACTTGTTCTCCCCACGACGAATCCCACAAAGCCTTAAGGTTAATGCGACAGATTTCTCCATCATATGCATTGAATTCGATGTCTGAAAACCTCACAATATCACGTGTGGCATCACTGATCGAGCTTTCTACGGCAATTGCTTGTGACCTTAATCTATCGGCCCATTCGGCGATGTGAGTGACGGAGCCAGGACGGATGGATTCTAGCAATGGCAATACCTCGTTTCGGATTCGATTTCTCAAATACTTGGGACTTTGATTTGATTTGTCCTCTCTGAAAGGGACACTATCCAGAGCGACCCACGCCTCAATTTCTTCTTGTCTCCAGCTTAGAAAAGGTCGAATAACGTTCACGTTTCTCGGAGACATGCCTCCCAAAGAAGAAGGGGAAACACCTCTGAGAAGTTGAATCAGTAGCGTTTCAGTTTGGTCTTTCAAATGGTGCGCCACGGCGACACAGGCTGCACCTCGCGCTATTCTTAATTCCTCAAACCAAGCATATCTTAGACGCCTTGCTGCATCCTGTAATCCATCTCCTTTCCGAGTCGCCTCCGCTTCAGCGGGCAATTGTTTGATGTGGTGCACGACGCCATTTGCGTCACACCAATCCTGAACATTTTTTGCATCCGCCTGACTGTCCGCGCCTCTCAATTGAAAATTCACGTGCGCAACCTCAAATTTAGCGCCTGCTTTTAACAGTGCATTGGCGAGGCACATCGAATCCACTCCGCCACTACATGCTGCAATAATGAGTTCCCCGTCCACAACCTGGCATTTTGTCAAATCCTTTTCAAATCGGGAAATAAGATGGTGGCGCGTTTTCATGTGTGGTGAGTGTAAAGTTAAGGTTTACAAGCGTATACTGTGGTTAAATTGATAGAGGAATCCATTTGAAGGACTCATTTATTGCTTACTGCCTTGACAATCGCATCAGCCTTGAGCATGCATTCGTCGTATTCTTCATGCGCGTCGCTAAGTGATGTAATCGCTCCCCCGACATTTGCGACCAGCATCTCTGTCTTTGAATTGTGAAAAAGTGATCGAATAAGAACATTGAAGTCAAAATCACCTGACGGGGTGATATAGCCAATTGAACCGGAATAAATGCCTCTGCCTTCTAGCTCGATTCGGTCTATGTGCTTCATGGCCGATATTTTCGGTGCGCCTGTCATAGATCCCATCGGAAATGTCGCGCGTAAGATGTCAGAAATCCCCTTGTCTTCAAGGATTGTGCATTCAATGGTGGACACCATTTGGTGTACAGTTTGGAAAGAATGAATGCCACAAAGCTCAGTGACTTCTACAGTCGCTTTCTGCGCGATACGGCTAAGGTCGTTACGGACGAGGTCGACGATCATTACGTTTTCTGCGCGTTCTTTTTCGCTACTTTGAAGCGCATCGATAAGTGCATTGTCTTCTTTAGCCGAACGTCCTCTTCGAACGGTGCCTTTAATCGGTTGAGACATTAAACGGTCTCCTTCACGTTTTAAAAACCGTTCAGGGCTGCCACTCATAATGCGCGCAGACCTGCATTGTAAGTAACCGCTAAAAGGGGCCTGTGTCAGTTTTTGTAATCGGCAGAAAAGAGGCCAGCTTGCATGAGGAGAAGCTTTGCCTTTGAGAGGCATGCATAGGTTTAATTCATACACATCTCCGTTTTGGATAAGGTGTTTTACGTCGTCGAATGCCTGTAAGTATTTGCCTTTATCCCAAGACCAAACCATTTCCCCCATCTCTCCCCTGTCTTTCATCTCTCCCTTTTGTTGGATGGCTTGAAGCGCTTTTTTTGCTCTGGGGTCATTGATGTCACCACTTAAAACCTCGACGGAGGCATCAGAAAACTGAATGACGATTTCCGGTTCCCACCAGGCAAGTACAGGGTGCCCTAAAGCGTCCGTATTTCGAGTCTCTAGGTTTTCTATGTCGTTTTTTAAATCATACCCAAACCACCCAAATGTCCATGCGCTTCCTTCCTTTGAAAATGTCTCTAAAGCATCGGGGATTCCCGGCTCTGAAGTTTTGAAAACAAGTTCACGCTTGACGCCTAAACCTAATAAACATGAACGATTTGGGGATTGATCAAAAAGCAGAACAACGTGAGATTCACTTTCACATAGGCTACTTAAATCGGGGATGTGCACGAAGCTGACGTATAGGGATTAAACGTGAAGTGCCCTATCTCCTGTAGCAGCTAGGGCAGCCTCTTTCAGGGCCTCAGTGTAGGTGGGATGGGCATGACTCATGCGTGAGATGTCTTCAGCGGAAGCTCGAAACTCCATGGCCACGACTGCTTCAGCGATCATATCTGCAGCTCTCGGGCCGATCATGTGAACCCCTAAGATCTCATCACTCTCAGCGTGTGCAAGGACTTTCACTAAGCCATCTGTATCCATGCTCGCACGCGCTCGGCCACTGGCTTTAAAAGGGAAAGACCCCACCTTGTAGTTGACCCCCTCCGCTTTCAGTTGCTCTTCAGTACGACCGACTGAGGCTACTTCTGGCCAAGTATATACGACGCCCGGAATGAGATTGTAATCGATGTGTGGATGCTCACCGTTGATTATTTCTGCGACGAAAACACCTTCTTCTTCAGCTTTGTGCGCGAGCATAGCACCTTTAATGACGTCCCCAATTGCGAAAATATGAGGTTGCGTGGTTCGGAGTTTCTCGTCGACGGGAATCATGCCACGCTCATCCGTCGTGATCCCAGCAGCTTCGAGGTTGAGCCCATTTGTAAATGCTTTACGTCCCACACTTACAAGGCAGTATTCAGCTTTGAACGTCAATTCTTCTCCTTTTTTATTGTCGGCCTTAATGGTGACGCTTTTTCCTGCGGCTTTGACTTCTTTGACACCGGTTTTGAGATGAAATTTGATGCCTAATTTTTTCAAAGAACGAAGAAGTTCTTTCCCCATAGTCCGATCCATCGATGCGATCAAGGAGTCCATGTATTCGATCACGGTGACTTCCGTTCCTAAGCGTGCATAGACAGACCCTAGCTCAAGGCCGATCACACCTCCTCCGATCACCACCAAAGATTTTGGAAGTTTGGCAAGAGAAAGGGCTTCTGTTGAAGTGATTATTCGCTTTTTATCAATGTCGATAAATGGAAGTGTACTTGGTTTTGAGCCCGTTGCAATGATGACATGTTTTGCCGCCAAGTTGTATGTGTCTGATTTTAAAGGAGTCACTGAAATCGTATGGGCATCTACAAAAGCGCCCATGCCATGATGGACATCAATGTTGTTTTTCTTCATGAGGAAATCAATCCCGGCTGTCGTTTGATTAACGACCTCTCCCTTGCGACTGATCATTTGAGGGAAGTCGATCGAAAGGCTACCTACCCCTATCCCATGTGCAGAAAACTGCTCCTTCGCTTGGTGATAATGTTCAGAACTGTCGAGCAATGCTTTCGATGGAATACACCCTACATTCAAGCATGTTCCACCCAATGTTGCGTATTTCTCTATTAAAGCAGTTCGGTTCCCCAATTGAGCAGATCGGATCGCAGCTACGTAGCCTCCAGGACCACTTCCAATAACAATGACGTCGTAGGTTTCCATTTCAGATGAGAAATTGATAGAATTATTGCAAATAGATGACAAAGGTAGCCAACTCTGGCTTGCTCTGTTGTTTCTTTGCGGGGCTTATGTGGTCAAAATTAGCATCATTCATTTTACGGTATCGTTTTCTAGTGCTTGTTGCATTAGGATGTGCGACAGTTTCTATAGGAACATACATTCCTGAACTACGCCTTATCTATTCATTTGAGGGTCTTCTGCCTAAGACGGATTCCACTTATCTCGATCATCAAAGGTTTCTCAAGCATTTCGGAGCCGAGGGAAACCTGCTAGTGATCGGGGTTGAAGATTCATCACTTTTTAAGTCAGAAGGACTTCAGAATTGGTTCGAACTTTCTGAAGATATTCGAGATATTAGGGTTGATCTTGAGGGTGTGCCGACCGTAATTATCGACTCTGTTTTTACGGTATTCAATGCCTTTTCGGTTCAAAAGGACACTTCAGATGCGACTTTAAAGGTTATTCCTCTAACCTCTAGTTTGACTCGGGGTGGCCCCTCGATGTCTCAAGACAGTGTAGACATACTTTATGATCAGTTGAGAAACTTACCTTTTTTTGAGGGTGTTCTTCATTCTGAAAATACGGGCGCAATTTTAATGATGGTCTTTCTAGACCCTTATTTGTTTAATTCTAAAGACAGAGGCACTGTCGTTGAGGACATCACAAAACTGGTAGACGATTGGCAGATAAAAACGGGTACCAGAACTTATATAAGTGGACTCCCTTTTGTGAGGATCCAAATGACAAACAAAGTCAAGGGTGAAATAGGTTTGTTAATCGGCGGCGCTCTTTTCGTTACTTTTCTTTTGTTACTTCTGTTTTTTAGGAATTTTGTCACGGCAGTTGTTTGTTTAAGTGTTGTTGCAATAGGTGTGGTTTGGTCTGTGGGTTCAATCGCGTTTTTCGATTATCCCTTAACACTTTTAATGTCCCTTATCCCTCCTTTGATCATCGTCATAGGCGTGCCCAACTGTATCTACCTGGTCAATAAATATCACGCTGAATTTAAAAAGCATGGGAATAAGGCCATGGCTCTGCAGCGAATGATTACGAAAGTCGGGAACGCGACGCTTCTCACGAATATCACAACTGCGTTGGGATTTGCGACATTCATGTTTACCCAAAGTGAGATATTAAAGCATTTCGGTACGATTGCCGCCTTAAATATATTGGGTGTTTTTGTGATAAGCATTTCTGTGATCCCTACTTTGCTCTCACTTCTTCCTCCTCCGGCGCCCCGCCAAACCTCACACCTTGACCGTAAATGGGTGTATAAAGTGGTTCAGGTATTCATTCATTTCGTCCAAAATAAACGGAGGGCCGTGTATCTCGTGTCACTTCTGCTATTGGCTTTTTCTATTGCCGGAATGCTGCAAGTTCATACTACGGGAAACATCGTCGACGACCTTCCTAAAAACGACAGAGTGCTGATTGATCTCGCTTGGCTAGAAGATAATTTTAACGGTGTCATGCCTTTTGAAATGCTCATCGATTGCGGTGTGGAAGGCGATGCACTCTCATTGCGCAACCTAAAAAAGTTGGAGCGTATGCAGCGATTGCTTGCTGAATACCCTGAATTCAGTAAAAGTATGTCAGCTGTAGATGCGACCAAATTTGCAATGCAAGGGCTGAATAACGGTAAAAAGTCTGGGTATCGCCTCCCGATTTCTAACAATGAAAAGATGAAACTTCGGTCGTATACACGACGCACCGAAGAAAAAACAAACGGGAGTGGTGATGCGGCGAGTGTGACGAGAAATTTCTTGGATTCTTCGAAAACGATTACCCGAATATCTGCTCAAATTGCAGACATTGGCACCCTTGAAATGGATGAGCTGATGACTGATTTACGTCCACGAATAGATTCTATTTTTCCACCATCAAAATACAAGATAACGCTGACGGGTACCAGCATCGTTTTCCTTGAAGGAACCCACTATCTCGTAAAAAACCTATCGATCAGTATTTCGCTTGCGATTTTCCTAATCGCATTAGTCATGGCGCTCCTGTTTAAATCGGCCAGGATGGTGTTTATCGCACTTATTCCTAACATTATGCCGCTCTTGTTTACAGCTGGGATTATGGGTTGGACTGGGATTGCAATTAAACCTTCGACCATTCTTGTGTTCTCCATCGCATTTGGAATTTCAATAGATGACACAATACACTTTTTGGCCAAATACAGGCAAGAACTCACCCGTCTGAATTGGAACATCAAAAGGGCAGTTATTTTAGCTGTGGAAGAAACGGGTGTGAGTATGATGTACACTTCAGTCGTTCTTTTCAGTGGATTTATGATGTTTACGCTATCTGACTTTGATGGGACACGTTCCTTAGGCTTGCTTGTAAGCGTGACGCTTTTGGTTGCGATGTTTGCCAACCTCCTCCTCCTTCCTTCATTGCTTTTAAGCTTTGAACAATTCGTGACCACGAAAGCTTTTCAAGAGCCTTTGATGCATATCATTGACGAAGAGGAAGACATTGAACTTGAGAAATTGAGGATAGACTATGGCATCACCCCAGGGAAAGGAGATGAAAAGCATGAAGAGATTTTGAAAAGAAGGCCAAAATCTGATAACTTGGAGTCATGAATCGAAACGCATGAAGGGAATAATTCTAGCAGGAGGGAGTGGGACGCGGCTTTGGCCATTGACAAAGGCGGTAAGTAAACAACTTATGCCTGTGTTTGACAAACCCATGATCTACTATCCGATATCGACACTGATGCTTGCGGGAATCAGAGAAATACTGATCATTACAACCCCGGAAGATTCAGCATCTTTCAAAAGATTATTGGGAGATGGTACCGCGTTGGGGTGCACTTTTGAGTATGCCATTCAGGAGGTTCCAAACGGGCTTGCGCAAGCTTTTGTGATCGGAGAAAAATTTATTGGTGAGAGTAGCGTAGCCCTGATTTTAGGGGACAATATTTTTCACGGCAATCATTTTGGCCGAACGATGCGTGCGAACACGTCCATTGAAGGCGCGCTCATTTATGCCTACTATGTTCGAGACCCAGAGCGATATGGAGTTGTTGATTTTGACGATGAAGGCAACGCTTTAAGCTTGGAGGAGAAGCCGTCTGAGCCACGCTCAAACTTTGCCATTCCTGGATTGTATTTCTATGACAACAAAGTCATTGATATTGCAAAAAACTTAACGCCTAGCAAGCGAGGGGAGTATGAAATAACAGATGTCAATAAGGCGTACCTCAAGTTGGGGGCGCTTAAAGTGAGTAAGCTAGATAGGAGTATGGCTTGGCTAGATACAGGGACGCATGAAAGTTTACATGCGGCCTCGCAGTACGTGAAAGTCATCGAACAAAGACAAGGACTCAAGATCGGAAGTATTGAGGAGGTGGCATGGCGAATGGGGTATGTCACTGATGATGACCTGCGTGTTTTGGCTAAGCCCCTTTGCAAAAGTGGATATGGAGATTATTTGCTTGCTCAGCTTGCTAAAAAGGAAAAATAATGGTCAAATCGGAAGCGCTACATGATTTTTTCAGTGCTGGTTTAGAGAAGTTTTTGTCAGATTATCCGACAGACAATCTTTACGCCCCCATCCACTACTTATTGAATATTAGTGGCAAACGAATCAGACCTTTGCTCGCTCTTTCTGTGTGTGAAGCCGAAGGTTCTTCACTTGACAAAGCCATGCCTGTGGCTGTGGCTGTTGAGTTGTTTCACAATTTCACCCTAATGCATGATGACATTATGGATTGCGCTCCCTTACGCCGCGGTCAATCAACGGTGCATGAAAAATTTGGTGAAAACGCTGCAATTTTAAGTGGTGACGCCATGTTTTCTTTGGCATTCACCTCTCTTGGAAACTCACCTCAAGGTTCTCTGCGAGAGGCTTTCAAGATTTTCAACAAAACAGCACGGCAGGTTTGTGAAGGTCAGCAGTCAGACATGGATTTTGAAGAACAGGAAGCGGTGGCGATCGATGATTACCTCGAGATGATTCGATTGAAAACGTCCGTTCTGTTGGCTGCTGCTTGTGCACTTGGTGCTATTTCTGCGGGTGCGACACCTGAAAGGGTTGAGCTATGGTACAGATACGGTGAAAAGATGGGCCTTGCATTCCAGATCCAGGACGATATTCTAGACACTTTCGGCAATGCGTTGAAAACTGGAAAGAAAGTAGGGGGTGATATCGCTGCAGAAAAGAAGACCTTTATTTGGCTTTACACGCAGCAAAAAGGCGCCTTGTCCCCTGATTTTCTCTCGCAGCTTCATGGCCAAGAAAAAATAGATAAGGTTAGAGAAGCGATGCAGGAAGTAGGGGCTGATGTGGCGGCACAAAAGAAAATGAATGTTTACGCTGAGGAAGCGATATCGGCGTTGTCAGCGCTGGGTTTAGATTCCGAAAAGCGGATGTTTTTTGCCGGCTTAGTAAGTTCCGTGATGAAAAGATCCTCGTGACTTTCTCTAGTGAGATCAGTCTTCCCGAGGGAATCTCCTTGCCTGCAGGCATGTTATTTGTTGAATTTCAACAAGCTGTCTTTGCACAAATCGTAAAAGACTTTCAACTTGATGAGAAAGAAACACAAGCGCCTTTTAATGTGTGGATGGAGAATGCAATACGGTCAAATCCAGATCGAATACACGCATCTTTTTATCGCCTCGATTTAGGTGAGGAAACGGTGAGTAATGCACTTAAAATCGAGGATTCCTCTATGCGCTCAACATTGCTCGCAGAACAGTCTATTCAAAGAGCCGTTTTAAAGGTTCTGACGAGATTTAATTACGCGTTGAAAAATCGCCTAAATAGTAAAAAAAAGTGACGCTCAATCGATTTATGCTATGTAACTTCGCTTCTCGTGTTTGGACTTAATTCGATGCCGTGGATCCTTTATCATTTTTAAATAATATTGAGCCTAAACAATTGGACGTTTTGTACGCTCAATACCTCAACAATCCAGAATCTGTTGACCGTTCATGGCGGCTCTTCTTTGCAGGATTCGATTTGGCAAATTCTCATTTCGGTGATGAAGCAGCGAACCCCCAAACCATCAAGGAATTCAGTGTTATCAATCTCATTCATGGATATAGAACACGGGGTCACCTTTTCACGTCTACAAACCCAGTGCGAGAGCGCCGCACTTACACGCCGAACCTTGAGCTTTCGCATTTCGATCTTGATGCTTCTGATTTAGAGACAGTCTTTCAGGCCGGGGGAGAAATTGGTTTGGGTTCAGCAAAGCTTAAGGACATTATTGCCCACCTTGAAGAGACCTACTGCAACAGCATTAGTATTGAGTATATGTACATTCGCGAGCCCAAGCGAGTGGATTGGATACGCCAGAACATTGAATTGAATAACCGTAAAAAATTCAATAAAAAAGAGCAGCTTCATATTCTCAAGAAAATTAGTCAAGCGACTTTATTCGAGGAGTTTCTTCAGAAGAAATTTGTGGGCCAAAAACGTTTTTCACTCGAAGGTGGAGAATCTCTAATCCCCGCTTTAGACACCCTTATTGAAAAAGGGACGGAACACGGTGTAAAAGAAGTTGTCATAGGGATGGCGCACAGGGGAAGGTTAAGTACCCTGGCTCATATTTTAGGAAAGCCTTATATGGATATTTTCAGTGAGTTTCAGGGCAAGGAATACGCTGGAGACGATGGCTTTGAGGGCGATGTGAAGTATCATTTGGGACATTCTAGAACTCAGAAAGCGGATACTGGCGCAGACGTTCACATTACACTTGCCCCAAACCCATCTCACCTTGAAGCGGTTGATCCTGTGGTCTTAGGAATGTCTCGTGCTTTAATTGATGAACTTGGCGGCGACGAGAATGCAGTGCTACCGATACTTGTACATGGAGACGCTGCGATTGCCGGTCAGGGTATTGTTTACGAAGTGGCCCAAATGGCGGGCTTGAAGGGATACCGTACCGGAGGCACAGTTCATATCATCGTCAATAACCAAATCGGTTTTACGACAAACTATCTTGACGCACGCACTTCGACGTATTGCACTGACGTGGGGAAGGTGACACAGAGTTTAATCTTTCATGTGAATGCAGATGACCCTGAAGCTGTTGTTCAGGTAATGAACATTGCGCTATCCTATCGCCAAACGTTCCACAGGGATGTTTTCATCGACTTACTTGGATACCGCAAATACGGCCACAACGAAGGAGATGAGCCCAAGTTTACTCAGCCTAAGCTCTACAAAGCCATCGCATCACACCCTTCCCCTTACGCGATGTATTTGTCTCACCTCATCTCCATAGGAACCATTACTTCTGAAGAGGGGAATGCGCTTAAGCAAAGCCAGATCGACCAAATGGAGGAAGGTTTTGCGATTGCGAAAGAGAAGGACACAAATCAAGTGAAGGATTTCCTCTCTGGTATTTGGGCTGACTATAGACGCGCTTCAGCAGAAGACCTCAGCACATCTCAAGATACAAGTTGCCCAGAGAAGAAAATCCGCGCTTTAGGGAGTAAAATAAGCATGTTGCCTGAGGGTAAAAAGTTTTTCAGGAAAGTAGATAAGCTTCTCAAGGACAGAAAAAAGATGCTCGATTCGGACCGCCTAGATTGGGGGATGGCTGAATTGCTCGCCTATGCGTCCCTCTTGGTTGAAGGCTATCCTGTAAGGATTTCAGGTCAGGATGTGGAGCGTGGAACGTTCTCTCATCGTCACGCAGTCCTAAAGACTGAGGACACTGAAGAAGAAGTAATATTGCTTAATAATCTTGAGAAAGGTCAAGCACAGTTGTCAATCTACAATTCCCTACTTTCTGAATATGCTGTTTCCGGTTTTGATTTCGGATACGCATTTGCGAGACCTAAATGTTTGACAATTTGGGAGGCTCAATTTGGAGATTTTAACAACGGCGCTCAAATTATTTGGGATCAATTCCTCAGTGCGGCAGAGGACAAGTGGAGAACGATGAATGGACTGACAATCCTTCTTCCTCACGGATATGAAGGAATGGGGTCCGAGCACAGTTCAGGCCGCTTGGAGCGTTTTTTAACGCTTGCTTCGGGGGACAATATCATTGTTACAAACTGCACAACACCCGCTCAGATGTTTCACCTTCTGAGAAGACAAGTCTTACGTCCATTTCGTAAACCTTTGGTTGCATTTACCCCAAAGAAACTGCTTCGCTATCCGAAAGCCATATCGACCGTTTCGGAACTCGCAAAAGGTAAGTTTCATGAAATTCTAGACGATCCCCGCATGTTAAAAGGGTCCGATGCAAAAAAGGTCGATACCGTTGTCTTGTGTTCGGGCAAGATCTTCTACGAACTCTTAGAGCGCTTCGAAGAATCTGAGCAGGATAAGAAACGTACGTCTAATATTGCCGTCATTCGGATTGAACAATTGCACCCCTTCCCTCAGGATGCCTTACACCTTTTACTTAAACGGTATGGCAATCATCCGAAAGTGGTTTGGCTGCAAGAGGAGCCAAGGAATATGGGGGCGTGGCCGTTTATTTCAATGCACTATCAGGGAGATATTGTAGAGGCCATCGCTAGACCCGCTAGTGGAACGACTGCAGCGGGCTCACAAGTAATATATGCTCGTAAACATCACGTTATCATGGATTCTGTGATGAAATACGCCTGTAAATAATTAAGAATCATGCCCATACTTGAAATGAAAGTGCCCAGTCCGGGTGAGAGTATATCAGAAGTGGAAATTGCTGCTTGGCTCGTAAACGATGGTGACTATGTTGAAAAGGATCAGCCCATTGCTGAAGTCGATTCAGACAAAGCCACGCTTGAGCTTCCAGCAGAAATGGCAGGGGTGATTACATTAAAAGTAGAAGAAGGAGATGTTGTACCCGTAGGTGATGTTTGTTGTCTCATTGACACTGATGCAAAACGTCCAGCCGGAATGGACAAACCTGCAGAGGCACCTGTACCTGTGACACCCGTAGAGGCCCCTGTACCTGTGACACCAGCAGTTATCCCTTCTGCTGAATCCCCAGATCAGCCAGCTGTTGCTTCAGTTTCTCAAAAAAGCCATCCAGAGGGCATTCCATCTCCTGCGGCCAAAAAGATGATGGCCGACAAAGGGATCTCTTCAGGTTCAATAACAGGATCCGGTAGAGATGGAAGGATTCTGAAACAAGATGTTATTTCAGCTCTGGCAGCAGGATTTGATCCTTCATCTGCCTCTGCTCAAGGTGGATGGACAGGGTCTCGGGATGTCCGAACTGAACGCATGTCAATGTTGAGACGGAAGGTCGCCGAACGACTCGTTGGTGTGAAAAATGAGACTGCCATGCTGACCACTT
>Ga0208971_1001497_pt1 | contig 13751 bp, 14 predicted proteins | sample AOAMet1_18_M0_10_2_FD_188229 | JGI IMG/M metagenome (GOLD analysis project Ga0208971, IMG submission 188229) | Ammonia-oxidizing marine microbial communities from Monterey Bay, California, USA - CAN11_18_M0_10 (SPAdes) | ecosystem: Environmental > Aquatic > Marine > Intertidal zone | place... | reverse complement strand
ATAAACATGCATGACGGTGGCACATATTTGGCCATGGAAGGTCCCCAGTTTTCCACCCTTGCTGAAAGCAAAATGTACCGCGAGGTGTGGGGCGCCGACGTTATTGGCATGACGAATATGCCAGAGGCCAAACTGGCCCGAGAAGCTGAGCTTTGTTATGCCTCGGTTGCGATGATCACGGATTACGACAGTTGGCATCCTGACCATGGCGAAGTCGATGTAACGCAGATAATTGCAACCCTTATGGGCAATGCCGACAAAGCCCGTGGTTTGGTCGCAGGTTTGCCCTCACTATTGGGCGCAGATCGTGCGGATTGTCCCGATGGTTGTGACAAAGCCCTAGAATTTGCGATCATTACCCAACCCGACCATCGTGATCCTGAATTGATGGGAAAACTTGATGCCGTTGCAGGGCGTGTACTTGGGTAACACGATGAAACAACCACTACTTGCAATCGCACGTCGTGCATATTTGCTTCCAATTCTTGAGGCAGTCAGATTTGCGGTTTTGTGGCTAAAGACACACAAGAGAAACGCCCAATTCAAGAAAGAAAAACCCGATTTTGTGTGCCCGTCAACATGGTGGATGCACGACATGTACGCCCATACAGATTTGGATGTATATTATGAATCTGGTGTAACGCACGCGACGGTATTGATCGATTTGCTGAGGCGCCATCTTGGTGATGAGGAATTTGATGTGGCGGATTGGGGTTGCGGCATGGCGCGCGTAACGCGGCATCTGGGGGATAAGCATCGCGTGGTTGCCTTTGATGCAAACAAGGCTGCTACCGATTGGATCACTGCAAAATTACCTAACATATCTGCGTATGCTCATGGTCCATTGCCCCCGCTGCCCGTTGATGACAGCTGTTTGGATGCAATCTATGCAATCTCGGTTTTGACCCATTTACCAAAGGCAGATGCCCAAGCATGGTTAACTGAGGTTTCGCGTGTTTTACGACCGCGCGGGATTTTCGTTTGCACTGTTCATGGGGTTGGCCAAGTTCAATCTTTAACTCACTCAGAGCGGGCAAAATTTGACTTAGGTACACCCATTTATCGTGGCAATGTGAAACGGGGATCACGAAATTACGCCACGTATTTGCCTGAAGAATTCCTGCGGGAAGAGCTTTTTGCAGATTTTTCCATCGAAGAAGGTCCAAAACAAGAATTCGGCCAAGAATTGTGGGTGTTGCGCAAAAACTGACTCTATAATGCCTTCTGAATATTCCCATGTCCATTTCTCATTGGCGTGATTTATAACTGCGCCGTTGCCATATTAAGAAAAGCGAAGAACCTATGAAAACTGTCAAAGATTACATCCGCACCATCCCTGATTTTCCACACGAGGGGATCATGTTTCGTGATGTAACGACCCTGTTCAGTGATCCACGTGGATTTCGCATGGCTATTGACCAAATGCTGCATCCTTATGCGGGCATTCAAATTGACAAGGTCGTAGGGCTTGAGGCGCGTGGGTTCATTTTGGGCGGCGCGATTGCGCATCAATTGTCGTTGGGTTTTGTGCCGATCCGCAAGGCCGGCAAACTGCCTGGTAAATGCATATCCCAAGATTACAAATTAGAATACGGCGAGGCAGTGATGGAAATTCACGATGACGCTTTGCAACCTGGCGAAAAAGTACTGATGGTCGACGATCTTCTCGCAACCGGTGGCACGGCAGAAGCTGGCATTAAGCTGGTTGAAAAATTAGGTGCAGAGGTCATTTCTTGTGCGTTCATCATCGATCTGCCAGAGCTGGGCGGGCGAAAACTATTGGAAAAAATGGGCCAAGACGTTTCGGTTCTGTGTGACTTTAGCGGAATGTAAATACAGGTAACCATTTGGTAACCAAGATACATTAACCATCATTAGGCTGCTACATCGCAGATGCCGCTTGCAAACTTGGCATTCTCCAAAGGACGCCCTGCTTCCCCAAAGCAGGGCGTTTTTTAACGACGCAACATCACGTTAGGGTTCATGATACCCTTGGGATCAAGCGCGGTTTTTATTGCTCGCATCATTGCCAGTTTCGCGGGGTCGCCATAGCGTTCCAATTCCCCCACCTTCATTCGACCAACACCATGTTCCGCACTAAATGATCCTTCACGTTCAGCGACAAGATCGTGAATTACACGGCTAACTTTGGGGGCAATCGCTTTGTAGTCGTCCCGATTGCCACCCTTCGGTGGATAGACGTTGTAATGAAGGTTCCCATCGCCAAGATGCCCAAAACAATTGATCCGAAACTCGCCCAATTCGGCCAGTTTACCTGGGGCAATGTTGGTAAATTCGGCAATCGCACTAAGGGGCAAAGAAATGTCATGACTTGCGATTGCACCAATTAACCTGTTTGCCTCAGGAATGCTTTCTCGCACATTCCAAATCTGATCGGCCTGCGCCTGATTTTGCGCAATAACGCCATCAAGAACCAAACCAGCTGCGAAACCAGCCTCAAACAAGGCCTCTATGCCTTGGCTGGCGCTGTTTTCTTGAAACAAGCCAACATCCACCAAAACCGACCATTTTGGCGCAATTTCAAACGGTTGGCGAATATGTGGTATTTTTTCGTGTAAAAACTGCAGCCCTGTTTCGTTGATCAATTCAAATGCACTGATGCCCTGACCTAAAATATCCCCCGCCAAAGCATAAAGCGATAAAGCAGCAGTCGGATCAGGCACGACCATCAAAGCCGTGGCCCGAGAACGCGGTCTTGGGAACAATTTTAAAGTCGCAGCTGTAATCACACCCAAACTGCCTTCTGCACCGATTAACAAATTCCGTAAATCATATCCGGTGTTATCTTTGCGTAATCGCGTAAGACCGTTGAAAATTTGGCCATCAGGCATTACCGCCTCAATGCCCAACGTCAACTCGCGCGCATTGCCGTATCGCAAAACATTTAGTCCACCTGCATTGCTGGAAAGGTTGCCGCCAATACGGGCCGAACCCTGTGACGCCAAGGAGAGTGGGAACAAGCGATCTTTTTCTTCAGCCGCCGCCTGTGCATCAGCAAGGATAACCCCCGCCTCAACCACCATCGTATTTTCAAAAGGATAGATTGCGCGCACTCTATTCATACGCTCCAGACTTAGAACAATAGGGTTTTCTAATTCTTCTGATACTTGCCCCCCGACAAGGCCAGTGCCCCCGCCATAAGGAATTACGGCAACCCCCGCCGCTGCCGCTGCGGATACAATGATCGAAACGTGTTCAGTATTTTCAGGACAAAGCAGTTCACCGCGACCTTTAAATTTACCACGAGGTTCGCGCAGATAGTTTTCACTAATTTCCTTAAAGACCCGCGCTGGAAGTTGCGCGCGAAGGGGATTTAAAAACTTTTCGTCGGCTGGCGTATACATTTATGGCCCTAATTGTGAACTAATTTTAGGTTCGTTTGGAACACTACGTTCTGCAAGCATTTTATGCCCGTCGTGGCGTTATCATTAAGAATACCCGCCAAGACACATTGTTGCTCAGTTGGCGTCACTACGGCCACGACGATCATTCCGCAAATTGGCATATAAGACATGGGTTCGCCAACGGCCTGCAATTTGCAGATAGCTTTGCGCAACGCCTTCGTATTTAAATCCTGATTTTTCCAAAACACCCCGACTGGGTTTGTTTTCAGGTAAACACGCGGCCTCTATCCGGCTTAGATCCAGATCGGAAAAGGCATAATGCACCACGGCTGCAATTGCTTCGCGCATATAGCCTTGCCGCGCATATTGTGCACCAACCCAATACCCTAACGTTCCCGTTTGGGATGGGCCTCGGCGAACATAATCCAATGTAATTCCACCAAGTAACGCGCCATCGTGACGTTCCATTAACAAGGGCACACCAGTTTGCGCTTTTACAGATCGCTGCGCCCAGTAAACGCGGTTGGTAAATGAACGACGTGTTAAATGATCCGCTGACCAAGTTGGTTCCCACGGTGTTAAAAAATCAGCACTTGCGCGGCGAAGTGCGACCCAAGAACGATAATCGCTGTGGTGCGGCAACCGTAATCGCATTCGTTCACAATCGAGGCGCAACTTTAGATGGGATCGACCAAACATGGTTTAAGACGCCAAGCGCCGTTTAAGGCCGTCCAAATCTGGGGCGTCTGCCGCCATCGGGCCATAAAGTGCCAGTGCAATTTCATTACCGTGAGCCATTTTTTCGGCAAAACCACGAACGTCGGTCGCATTGACCGCATCTATCCGTTCAACAATTTCGTCTAAATCTGGAATACGGTCCCAAATAGCCAACATCCGCGCCAAACGTTCAGCACGATTTGATGGGCTTTCAAGCCCCATTAGCATTCCGGCCTTCATCTGTGTGCGTGCACGTGCGATTTCCACCTCGGATATGTCAGTGGCTGCTCGTTTTAATTCATCCACCGTTAGGGTGGCAAGATCATCAATATCATCACCACTTGTGCCAGCATAAATCGTCATCATGCCCGTATCAGCATAGGACCCTGCTTGTGCAAAAATCGTATAACAAAGCCCACGTTTTTCGCGTACCTCTTGGAACAGACGCGAGGACATGCCACCACCCAACGCCGAAGCATAAATTTGCGATGTATAAACATCGTCGTCCATATAGCTGGGACACTGAAGCGCCAAAGCGAAGTGGACCTGTTCCAAATCCTTCACTTCGCGTCGTTCCCCACTGTGAAATTTTGCAGGCTCAAATTGCAACTTGGATCTCTGTGGCATGTCACCAAACAAGGCTTCGGCTTGGCGTACAATTTCATCATGATCAACCGCACCAGCCACCGCCAAAATCATTTGATCAGCGCGGTAGTGATCCGTAACAAAATTGGCCAAATCCGCCTGATCAAAACTGCGAACACGTTCGGCGGGGCCTAGTATTGTGCGCCCAATCGGTTGATCAGGGTAAGCCGCGTCTTGCAACCAATCAAAGATAAGGTCATCCGGCGTATCGAGTGCCTGACCGATCTCTTGCAAGATCACACCACGTTCGATTTCGATTTCTTTTTCGTCAAAAGTTGGGTTGCGCAAAATATCGGCTATTACATCAACGGCAAGTGGGACATCATTTTCCAATACACGCGCATAAAATGCGGTTACTTCGCGGGTAGTATAAGCATTGATATAACCACCCACGTCTTCGATTTCTTCGGCAATTTGCAATGCGGTTCTGCGTGCTGTGCCCTTGAACGCCATGTGTTCAAGAAAATGCGCAATGCCATTTTGTTCAATGCGCTCATGACGACCACCTGCATTCACCCACACCCCAACAGAAGCAGATTTCATGCCAGGCATTGCCTCGGTTACAATGCGAAAACCATTGGGCAACGTGTGAATTTGAGGCTTCATGCAGTCATCGCTTTGCGGATCAATTCTTGTAAAGTCGGCAAGTCATTTGGCACGCGTGTCACACGTTCTTCGCGATCGAAAAGATCGGCCATTCGTGGCGGTAATGCGGGGTAAATTCCGCTTGCTTTTTCTACGGCATCTGGGAATTTCGCAGGATGCGCTGTGGCAAGAGTTATCATCGGCGTGTCACCCAAATTTTCATTCGCGACCTTCACCCCAACCGCCGAGTGCGGGCAAAGCAATTCGCCCGTGGCGACCCGCGCAGAACTGATGGTTGCCAAAGTCTCGTCCTCAGAGGCGCGGCCCGATTTGAAGACCGATTTTAGGGCTTCAAACGCACCTTGTGACACTTTGAAACCACCTTCGTTTTTTAGTTCATCCATGATCTGTGTGACCGCATCACCGTCACGGTCATAAGCATAGAACAACGCGCGTTCAAAATTTGAAGAAACTTGAATATCCATTGAGGGGCTGATTGAGGCCTTCACGCCATCGGTTCGATAATCGCCCGTCGTTAGGCAACGATGCAGAATGTCGTTTTGATTGGTGGCGATCACCAGCTGTTCAATTGGCAAACCCATTTGCTGGGCGATGTAGCCTGCAAAAACATCACCAAAATTACCTGTCGGCACGGTAAAGCTTACCTTGCGATCAGGTGCACCCAGTGAAACTGCCGAAGTGAAATAATAAACAACCTGCGCCAAAACACGGGCAAAGTTGATAGAGTTGACACCAGCCAAGCGCACACCATCACGAAAGTCAAAATCATTGAACATATCTTTGACACGGGCTTGGCAATCGTCAAAGTCGCCGTCCATAGCCAACGCTTGGACATTAGCCTCGCTTGGCGTTGTCATTTGGCGGCGTTGAACATCTGATACACGACCATGGGGAAACAGAATAAACACATTAACAGCATCTAGCCCTTTAAAGGCCTCAATCGCTGCCGAGCCTGTATCGCCAGATGTTGCGCCAACGATGGTCACTTTTTCACCGCGCCGCTTTAGGGCGATCTGAAACAACTGCCCGATTAATTGCATCGCGAAATCTTTAAATGCCAAGGTCGGACCGTGGAACAGTTCTAGCAAAAAGTGGTTTGATCCAAGTTGCACCAAGGGCGCACGCGCATCATGACCAAATCCCGCATAAGCCGCTGCGATCGCGCCTTTGAATTCATCATCTGTAAAGCTGTCGCCTAGAAATGGTTTCATCACGGCGAAAGCAACGTCCTCATAGGATTTGCCGGCAAGGGCCGCGATTTCATCCCTACTCATTGTTGGAATGGTTTCGGGAACATAAAGGCCGCCATCGCGGGCAAGACCCGTTAGCATCGCCTCTTCAAAGGTAAGTTCAGGGGCTTGGCCACGGGTAGAAACATATTTCATCGGTTGTTCTTTCAAACAGTTTTGCGGCGGATGCGCAGGATTAGATAGGCGGTCATACTGACCCAAACGAGGGCCATTAAAAACCACGTAATTGCATATTCCAGATGATCATTGGAAATACTAGAGGAAGTCACCGGTAAGGGTGTTATTAGCCCAGAGTCTGGTGAGGATGAGCGCGCAATGATCAAAACAGGTTCCGTTTTTAAGGCTGCTGCCATTTTGTCTACATCACGGGCAAACCACATGCCGCTAGCGGGATCGGGCGCTGGTGTGTAGCTGTCTGTTTCGTCTGGCCAATGTACGTTACCTGTAACGACCAAAGACGTGGCAGGCCGCGCGGCATCAACGTCAGTTTGACGAATAAAGCCACGATCCAACATCACACGACGATCATCGATATCAAACGAGGTTATCACGCGAAATCCTGGTCCTTGTTTGGATTGCGATGTCAGAACCAAAATCTCCTCCGTGCCAGTCGTTCCTTTGACGAACACCGGCAAATACTTATCCGCTACAGGATCAAGATCCAGCGGCAGGGCAACAGGGTCCGCCACAATGCGCGCGTCGATTTGGGCAAGGATGCCGTTTTTCCATGCCATGCGTTGAACTTGCCAAACGCAAAGCGACAGCAAAATCGCGGCACCAATGACACCTAAGGCAGCAGGGAAGATCAGTTGTTTTTGCATTGCGTTTTCTTAGCCTAAAACAATTCTATATTTCACAAACAAAAAGCGCGGGACCATGCCCCGCGCCTTATATTATTCTAAACGTCGGAAGCGGTTAACCGCCCCAGATGTATACAGCTGCGAAAAGGAACAACCAAACAACATCAACAAAGTGCCAGTACCAAGCCGCGGCTTCAAAGCCAATATGGCGTTCTGGTGTAAAGTGACCGCGCTGAAGGCGTAGCAAGCAGATGAACAAAAAGATCGTTCCGATGATAACGTGCGCACCGTGGAAACCAGTCGCCATGAAGAATGTCGCGCCATAGATGTTGCCGCTAAAGCTGAATGCCGCGTGGCCGTACTCATAGCCCTGAAAGACGGTGAAGATTGCGCCCAGAACGATGGCAATGATCAAACCATTGCGAACATCTACGCGGTTGTTTTCATGAACCAAAGCGTGGTGCGCCCAAGTCGCCGCACAACCAGAACAAAGCAAAATCAACGTGTTGATCAGTGGCAAGTGCCAAGGGTCAAATGTTTCAATACCGGCTGGTGGCCAAACACCATCAACAATCGGGCTTAGCGGGCCCATTGGGTACATAGCGTGTTTGAAGAATGTCCAGAACCATGCGGCAAAGAACATAATTTCGGACGTGATAAAGAAGATAAAGCCGTAACGCAGACCAATTGAAACAACTGGTGTGTGATCGCCAACTTCGCTTTCAGTAATCACATCGGACCACCACGCATACATCACGTATAGAACGCCAACCAAACCAATAAAGAAAAGGTAAGGTGTCATTTCGCTCATCCACAAAACGGCGCCAACCAACATGGCAAAGCCGCTGACTGCGCCGACAAACGGCCAGACGCTGGGGTTCAAGATGTGATAGTCGTGGTTTTTTTCGTGTGCCATGGTTAGGTCCCTCTGTTGGGGCTTAGTTTATAGGGTTCTGCGGGGTCAGAGCAAGGCTTGCTTGCTCTAACGGAAGCTCAGTTTCGTAAAAAGTATAAGATAGTGTGATGCTAGGCAGGCCTGCCGCCTCAACATCGTCAAGAATTGTTGGATCGACAAAGAACGAAACAGGCATTTGCACTGTTTCACCAGGCTGAAGAACCTGCATTTCAAAGCAGAAACAATCGATTTTGGTGAAGTATGCGCCAGCCGCGTATGGAGCGACATTAAAGGATGCGGTACCGGCGATAACACGATCTGTAGGATTGTGCGCCTCATAAAAGGCAAGGCCAGTTTCGCCAATGCGAATATCCATTGTGCGTACGACAGGTTTGAATTGCCACTTCATATCCGCATCAACATTTGCGTCAAAACGAATTTCGACGGTTTGATCCAGAACGACATCGGAACCGACGTCTGCACGTAAAGTTGCACCGCCGAAACCAGTTACACTGCAGAACCAGTTATAAAACGGCACACTTGCCCATGCCAACGCGCCCATTGTCAGAACAACGGCGGCAAGCTGTGTTGCTGTTTTATTTGCAGGTGTCATCATCCGCTGATGCCAGTCTGACTGCTGGCGCTTGCGGGATCAAAACGATCCTTTAGGCCAACGCCCGTTACTTTGGCAATTGTCAGACCAAATACAACGGCAACAAAGCTGACCAACAAAAGGCCAACGCCTAGATTGCGGCCAAAACGGCGTTTGTGCATTTCATGTTCGGTTTTCATGCCCAACCTCCCAAGCCATACGCCGCCAAGCCTTTTTCGACCAACAGCGCGGTGAAGTGTAGAAACAAGTAAAAAATGGTGAATTTAAAGAATTTACGTTCAGCGGCATGCTCATCCGCCTCGGTCACTTCTTCATTGCGACGGAATATTTTCCATCCACCCAGAATGAAGATCGCGTTCATGATTACCGCAGCAGCCAAATAGAACGGGCCACCGATCGATGTGAAACCAAGCCCAACAGCAATCGGCGCGAGAACCAAAGAATAGATCAGGATTTGTTTGCGTGTTTCTTTGCGACCGTGGGTAACGGTCAACATTGGCACGCCAGCCTTTGCATAATCTGTTTTTACAAACAGGGCCAACGCCCAAAAATGCGGAGGTGTCCAAAAGAAAATTAGCGCGAACATCAAAACCGCTTCTAATGAAACAGACCCTGTTGCCGCTACCCATCCAACCATGGGAGGAAATGCACCAGCCGCGCCACCAATTACGATGTTTTGCGGCGTCCAACGCTTTAACCACATTGTGTAAACAACGGCATAAAAGAAAATGGTAAAGGCAAGCAAAGCTGCCGCTGCGATATTTGCGGCAAGTCCCAACATTATAACGGAAATTACAGACAACCACATGCCCAACTGCAAGGCTTCGCCCGGCTGAACGCGACCCGATGGAATCGGGCGTGTTTGGGTACGTTTCATCACATTGTCGATGTCGGCGTCCCACCACATGTTCAATGCACCAGATGCACCCGCACCAATTGCGATGAACAGAATGGATGAAAACGCCACCATGGGGTGAACTGAAACTGGTGCAACCACCAAGCCAACGAAGGCGGTGAAAACCACAAGCGACATCACCCGCGGCTTAAACAGCGCGACGTAATCGCCAAAGCTGGCCTCGCCTACTGGCGTGGATGATGAAAGATCGCTCATGTTTTTGTCCTGTGGCGGGGGCTGAAGGTTATTGGCCATCGGCACCCGCGCTTTTCTTAGTTAGAGGCGACTTGAACAGCAGAAGGCGCAACGATACCGGCGAATTCTTCTTTCGCGCCAATCAACCATGCGTCGTACTGTTCTTGGGTCACAGCCTTGACTGTGATTGGCATATAGGCGTGTTCTTTACCGCAAAGCTCTGAACACTGACCGAAGTAAATGCCCTCTTTGCCTGGATCAACATTGAACCAAAGCTGCGCCAAACGACCTGGAACGCCATCTTGTTTCACACCGAACGCTGGCATTGCCCATGAGTGGATCACGTCAGCACCGGTAACTTGCAAAACAATTGTTTTACCTGTCGGCACAACAATCGCGTTGTCTGTCGCCAGCAACCATTCGTCTTCGGCATAGCCATATTCAGCCAGCTCATCTTTTTGCAACATGAAGCTTTCGAAACCGAATTCTTCATCAACATAATCATAACCCCAGTACCACTGGTAACCTGTTGCCTTGATTGTGATGTCGCCCTTGGGGATTTCTTGCTGATTGAACAAAACCGGCAAAGAGAATGAACCGATAACCACAAGAATCAGCACAGGGATCAAAGTCCAAGCAACCTCAAGTGGTGAGTTGTGGGTAAATGTTGCAGGTGTAGGGTTTGCGCGCTTGTTATAGCGAATAATCACCCAAACCAGTAAAGCCGTAACAAACAGCGAGATGATTGTGATGATCCACAACAAGAAGTTGTCTAGCCAGATGATATCACGCATCAAACTAGTGGCAGGTGCCTGAAAGTTAATGCCCTTGTCATGCGGCTTACCCAACGATTGCAACCCTTCCAGACCGGCTTGCGCCCATACTGAAGAAGTTGAGATCAGGGTGAACAGCGCTGTCGACAGGCCAGTTACCAAGCTTTTATTTCGCATCTTTGGCTCCCATAAACCGAAATATCGGTATGTAATCTAAAGGAATGCACGCCCTAAGACGGAATCCCCATTGTTCCTTTAGAGGGGAAGAACCATATTACAGGTCATGAAACAAGTCTTGCCAGCGCGGCATTGCGCCGCTCATAGCAAAAAAAATGTGAATAAGGACCCAAGATGGACAAAACAATCAGCCCTTTTCGGCCTTTTGAAAGTAAAATCGACCCAGATGTCGCACTTTCAATTCTAAAAACAGCTTTGAATGGTGCTGATGATGGTGAACTTTTCTTGGAAAGATCCCGTTCAGAGGTACTTTCGCTTGATGACGGGCGCGTAAAAACCGCCAGTTATGATGCCGCCGAGGGTTTTGGCCTGCGCGCAGTCAAAGGTGAAACCGCAGGTTACGCGCATTCAACCGAAATTTCTGAAAATGCCTTGCGCCGCGCCGCCGAAACAGCACGCCTTGCCGTGGGTGATGGCGGGGGAACCATGTCAGACACCCCAAACGCGACCAACAGGCGATTGTATTCCGATACTGATCCAATGTCGCAGGCCAGTTTTCCAGTTAAAATCGATATTCTACGTGAAATTGATGCTTATGCTCGGTCTCTAGACAAAAGAGTGATCCAAGTTTCCGCCACTTTGGCTGCGTCTTTGCAAGAAGTCGAAATTTTACGTGTCGATGGTCAACCGATACGCGATGTGCGTCCTATGTCGCGTCTAAACATCTCTATTATGGTCGAAGAGTCTGGTCGCCGCGAAAGTGGTATGGCGGGCGGCGGTGGCCGTGCGGGACTAACAGGATTGATTGATCCAGCCCATTGGAAAGCCACCGCAAACGAGGCCTTGCGCATTGCATTGGTTAATCTTGGTGCAGAACCTGCCCCCGCTGGCGTGATGGACATCGTTCTTGGTGCGGGTTGGCCCGGAATATTGCTGCATGAGGCAGTTGGTCATGGATTGGAAGGTGATTTCAACCGCAAACAAACCTCTGCATTTGCAGGTTTAATGGGACAACGCGTGGCATCCAAAGGTGTTACTGTTCTTGATGACGGCACAATTCCTGATCGTCGCGGATCTATCAGTATTGACGACGAGGGCACGCCCAGCGCCAAAAACACATTGATTGAAGACGGTATTTTGGTCGGATACATGCAAGATCGCCAAAACGCTCGCCTTATGGGTGTTGAACCCACAGGTAACGGACGACGTCAATCTTATGCTCATGCCCCCATGCCACGCATGACCAACACATATATGTTGTCTGGCACCGATAACCCCAGCGACATCGTCGCTGATTTGCGCGATGGAATTTACGCGGTTGGATTTGGCGGTGGCCAAGTTGACATCACAAATGGCAAATTCGTCTTTTCTTGTACCGAGGCATATCGTGTTAAGAACGGCAAAATCGGTGCTGCTGTAAAAGGGGCCACTTTGATTGGCGATGGGCCAACAGCGTTGAACCACATTACGGCCATCGGGAACGATATGGCGCTTGATCCCGGCATTGGGAATTGCGGCAAAGCGGGGCAATGGGTGCCTGTTGGCGTTGGTCAACCGACACTTGCCATAAGCGGGTTAACCGTTGGTGGTAGCGCGGCATGATCCGCAAATGCGAAGACGTAGATTTTGAACCATTAGCCCAGCTTTGGGCTGATGGATGGAATGAATCACATCTTGAACATACCCCCCCTGACTTGACGGCCCTGCGCACTTTGCCTGATTTTTTGCGACGCTTGCGTGAAATGGGTGATGATCTAAGAGTTTGTGGTCCAGTTGGTGCACCATCTGGATTTTGCGCCGTAAAGAAAAATGAAATCTATCAAATATATGTGGCTAAATCTGCGCGTGGTAGCGGTGTTGCCAAATCATTATTACATGACGGTGAGGCAAGAATTGCGGCCCGTGGATATAAAGAAGCCAAGCTGGACGTTATCATTCCAAATACCAATGCTCAAAAGTTTTACGAAAAAAACGGATGGCTAAATCGCGGCATTGAGGTTGTAGATCTGGATACTTCTGCTGGTGTTTACCCTCTTCGACTATATGTTTTTGTAAAACCGCTTGCGTAAAAACTGTTGTCGTTAAATCGCGATTAACCAATCCCTGCCAGCCTTGGGTCATCTGCTTATGAAACTTTTGACTCAATAAAGGCTGCCCCTTTATGACACACGATCTTTTTGGCCCTGCGCCGATTCTTCCGCCAAAATCGGCGGATGAAACCATTCGTTGGTTGCAACTGTACCGATCCCGTCGGGTTGGGCCTGCCACGTTTTATCGCCTGATGACGGAACATGGGTCAGCTGGGGCCGCTTTGCTTGCCTTGCCAGAAGTGGCGCGCGCATCGGGTGTTAAAAACTATGCATGTTGTGATCCAATGTTGGCCGAGCAAGAATATCGCGCAGGGATGCGTGCGGGTTTTTCGCTGATTTGTGCCGGCTCACCGCATTACCCAATTGGCTTTGCGCGTTTATCAGAGGCACCACCTTTGTTTTGGGCACATGGCCGTCTTGAATTTCTATCCCGTCCTTTGCTGTCAATTGTTGGTGCAAGAAACGCATCATCATTGGGTACACGCATGGCCCGCAAGCTGGCCGATGATTTGGGGCGAGCGGGTTTTGTCGTGGTTTCTGGTTTGGCGCGTGGCGTGGACGCTGCCGCCCATCTTGGCGCCCTACCCCATGGTACAATCGCCGTCGTTGCTGGCGGTGTCGATGTTGTTTATCCAGCCGAGAATACAGATTTGGCCGCGAACATTTCCCGCGACGGGTTAGTAATTTCTGAACAACCGTTGGGGCTTCAACCACAAGCGCGGCATTTCCC
>Ga0208971_1001488_pt1 | contig 13786 bp, 8 predicted proteins | sample AOAMet1_18_M0_10_2_FD_188229 | JGI IMG/M metagenome (GOLD analysis project Ga0208971, IMG submission 188229) | Ammonia-oxidizing marine microbial communities from Monterey Bay, California, USA - CAN11_18_M0_10 (SPAdes) | ecosystem: Environmental > Aquatic > Marine > Intertidal zone | place... | reverse complement strand
AAAATGGACGCCGCCCGAGAAGTGTATCCTTCGGCAAGCGCCGTGGCGTATTGGTCATTGAGACCCTCAATCTGAACGGGGTAATCGTAAACCCCTTCGCTGCGAAGTTCGGCAAGCCTTTCTTCCATTTTGGCAATGCCCTCTTGGTGCCCCAAAAGGGACTGTTTGGCATACCGAAATGCTTCACTGGCTCGGTTGTTTCGGAGTTGGTTGGAGACAGAGTCTGTGAGGTTTGCAATGTCGTTGGCGATGTCTTTGGCCATCACAGGGTCGGTGTCAAACACATTGATTTGAATCGAACCATAACGGGTCAGTGCAGCGTCGACTTTACCTCCGTAGACCTTGGCCATGTTGGCATTGGCACCGGGCTCACCTTTGACAATGTTGAAGTGGTCCCAGAGGTTGTACTTCTCGATGATTCGTCTGCGAATTCGATCTGAGTTTAAAATCTGCAGCAAGCGCTCAGCGTCTTCAGTCTCGCCATACGCCAGAATGTCTTCTCGCTTTTCTGACTCGTAAAATTGAGCGCCAATGGACTGTTGCGGGAGGGCAAACAAAACCACGGATGACTTGAATTCCGGCTCAATGAGAAAGGAGCCAACCGCGCTGGCCAAGGCACCCATGATCCCGGCAGAAATAAGGGGCCAACGCCAGTTCCAAATCCGGCGCAGCAGCGCCTCTTCCATGTTGGGGTCCTGGGAGTTGTTCATCGCTTTGGAGTTGAAGGCACCTTTGGAATGCAATATGCAGCCTAAAGAACCTCAATCAGGGTGCAAAGATTGTGCAAAGGCGCTCTTTTTGTCATGGGTCGGCAACCTTAGTTTCGCTGCAATGGCTGTGATTGCAATCAATACCCGTTTGGTGGTCCCTGGGAGGCTCGATGGAATCGGTTGGTTCACGCTAGAAACCGTGCAAAGAATGGTGTCGGCGCATCCCGAACACGACTTCCATCTCATTTTTGACCGAAACCCGCCCGCGGACCTCTTCCCAGGCAAAAACGTCACGGTGCATTGGGTTTGGCCGCCCGCCCGCCGTCCGTTCTTGGTGAATTGGTGGATGGACCGAAGCATTCCACGTTTGCTCAAGAAGATCCAGGCTGATTTGTTCCTCTCCCCCGATGGATTTCTAAGTCGTAAAACACGTGTTCCGCAAGTGGCCGTGCAGCATGACTTGAATTTTGAGCACCACCCTGAGTGGCTTCCCGCATCGGTTTCAAAGCATTACCGCTGGCGTTTTCCAGATGCTGCGCAGCGGGCAGTGCGATTGGCCACGGTGAGTCAGTTCAGTGCGAAAGACATTTCGGAACGGTACAGCATCCCAGCGGACCGCATCGATGTGGTTTACAATGGAGCGGCAACAGCCTATCATCAGCCGCTCGGGGTCAATCCCAAACAAGCGGCTGCGGCCATTCGCAGGCGGATGACAGGGGGACAGCCCTTTTTTGTTTTCGTGGGGACGCAGCATCCAAGGAAGAACTTGGAGGGCCTTTTAAAAGCATTTCAATCATACCGAGAGAAGGGCGGAACATGGGATTTGCTTTTGGTGGGCACGCCGATGTGGCGCCGACGGAGGTTCAATGCCAAAGACATTTTGGCGGCGGCCCCGGAGCATGTAGCGAAGCACGTTCACCGTTCTGGCTGGTTGCCACAGTTGGACCTCGCAGCGGTATTGGCGGCTTCAGGGGCCTTGGTGTTCATCCCCTGGTTTGAAGGGTTTGGCATCCCGTTGATTGAGGCATTTTCTGCAGGGACACCCACCATTCACAGCGACCGCACGTCATTGCCGGAAGTTTCTCAGGGGTCGGGTTTGGCTGTTGACCCTTCCGATACCGAGGCCGTGTCCATTGCGATGAAACGAATGGAGGATGAGCCTGCGCTTCGGGAAAGCCTGATTGAAAAAGGCAAGGACCGGGCAGATGATTTTAGTTGGGACAGGACGGCTCAGTTGCTCTGGTCTTGCTTGGTTCGGGCAGCCAAGGATTCCGGCATGGAATGGCAAGACAATTCAAAGGTCGAGCGATGAAACCGGCGTCGCTTTCGGAATTTTTGATGAAGGGTCGATTGGAAGCGGGGGTGGATGAGGCTGGTCGTGGTTGTCTGGCTGGCCCCGTTACCGCTGCGGCTGTCATTCCAGGTCCCGCAGGGATGGGTTGGCTTGCGGCTGGGTTGGACGACAGCAAGCGCCTCAGCTTGGCTGCCCGAGATGCACTCCGGGAGCAAATCGAAAAGGAGGCCTTGGCTTGGGCTGTGGGTTGGGCCACTGTTGAGGAAATAGAGCGGGTCAACATCTTACAGGCGACTTACCTGGCCATGCACAGGGCGATTGACGGCTTGGGGGCGGCGCCTGCCCATTTGTTGATTGACGGAAATCGGTTTCGGCCACATGAGATTGACCACACCTGCGAGATTAAAGGGGATGGTCGGTTCATGTCCATTGCGGCAGCCAGCATTTTAGCCAAGACCCACCGAGATGAACGGATGCATGAGCTTGCTGCGGAATTCCCGAAATACGGTTGGGGCTCGAACATGGGTTATCCAACCCCAGCCCACAAGAAAGCCATTCAGGAATGGGGACATTGTTCGCATCATCGCAAAACTTTTCGCGGCGTTCGGGGGTCATTATTCTCCGACTGACCGAGCCACGCTTCCGCCCATCTTTATATCACGTTACCATCATGTTAACCATGAGTGCTGCGGCTGGGGAAGGGGTTGAAGTCACGTAATTTTGCTTCAAACCATAAGCCATCGCTATGCGCTCAATTTTCCTGACGATTGCAGTTTTGCTGACTGCTGCTCTTTCTGCTCAAACGGCCCATCTGGCCATGCTGGCAGACCCTACAGACGCCGCAAACGCGCGTTTTGTCAAGATTGCCAACAATTCTGGATCCCCCGTGGACTTGACAGGATGGTACTTGAAACGTTGGACCAACGATAGCTCGACCCCTCAATCCAGCCAAATTGACCTCTCCGAGACCGGCGTGCTCAATGACGGCAGTTGCATTTACGTTGCGGCGTCCGCCTCTGGATTTGAAGGTGCCTACGGTTTTGCCCCAGACTTGGCTGGTGGAACTGGTGGTGCAGTGGACAGCAATGGGGACGACCAAGTGGGGCTGTATGACTCAGGAGACATCCTTGTGGACTTCTTCGGGGTGATTGGCGAAGACGGCTCCAATACTTGCCATGAATTCGAAGATGGATACGCACTTCGCACAACCACCGCTCCAGATGGAGAGACTTGGAACGGAGCGAATTGGACGATTTATTGTGATGGATCGAGTGCCACAGGCTGTGTAGACCATAACTCGGGTCTGCAACAAACAGCGGCTGAGATTGCATTGTTGGTGAGCGAATGCGGTGCGAATGTGGTGTCCGAGGACAACGCATGCGGCGTGTCTGGTGTGGTGGTAGAGGCCGGCGCTTACTATTACGATCCTGCAAACCTAGAAGTGGCCGTTGGTGACACTGTGGTGTGGGTCAATGTGGGCGGTTCACACGACGTGAATGGCAACATCAGCGTTTTGACAGGAGAGTCCTACGGCAATCCAGAAGCCTTCTCTTTGGCTGTGGCATCCGGCGGGTCGGTGGAAACCCCCGCTTGCATTGGCAGCTACACCTTTACTGCACCAGGTGTCTATAATTACGATTGCTCTGTGGGCAACCACGCCTCTCTCGGTATGGTCGCCACAGTGACGGTAGGAACAGGTGGCTGCACAGATGCCAATGCAACGAACTACAATGCCAGCGTCGATTTTGAAGATGGCTCCTGCACGTATCCCAGTGCAGCGACCATCAGTGCCATCCAACAGGACATGGGAGCGGATGACGATGGCACGTTCAACGGCCAAGACGTTACCCTCTCTGCAATTGTGACAGGCGTATACGGCAGCAACACCTCCATCCAGGATGGGGAAGGGGCTTGGAGTGGCATGTTCGTTTATGTGAGCGGCGGCCTGCTTGATGACACCACACAAGTTGCCGTCGGTGACAGTGTTCTCGTGGCAGGAACGGTCGGAAGCTTCAGTGGGGGCACTCAGTTGACCTCTGCTAGCGCGACGATCATCAATAGCGGAAACCCGTTGCCTGCGCCTGCAGTGCTCTCTACCGCGGATGCGAACCTCGAAGAGTACGAAGGCGTGCTTTGTCAGGTCACAGGTTCCATTACGGGTGAAGTCAACAACTATGGTGAATTCACCCTTGACGACGGTTCTGGTAACCACACCGTGGATGACCTCGGATACGACGGTTACACAGACCAAGGCGCCATGCTCGGCGACACCTACCGGGTCACAGGTGCCATCAATGGTGGGTTTGGCAACAGCATTGAGCCACGTGATGCAGGAGATTTTCAGAAGTTGGGTTGCACCAACTCTGCAGCGGACAACTACGACGTCAGTGCAGTCATCGACGACGACAGTTGCAACTTGGTAGACGGGGCCATCGCCATCTCCACCATCCAAGCAGGTCAGGCCTTGACGCCTCCTGTGTTCACCGATTCTTTGGTGACGGTGAGTGGCATTGTGACGGGTGTTTACGGGAGCTTGTTCAGCTTGCAGCAAGGCACAGGTGCCTACAGCGGTTTGTTCGGCATCAACCCAGAAGTGGCTGTTACAGTCGGGGACTTCGTGAGTTTGACCGGTCAGATCTCCGAATACTTTGACCTGACTCAGATTTCAGGTGTGGCTGGAAACCCACTCGTGACCAGCATCCAAAGTCAAAACAATGACCTTCCTGCCGCGGAGGTGCTCGGAACGGGCGCTGCCAACATGGAAGAGTGGGAAGGTGTTCTGATTCAGTCCACTGGAATCGTGGGCTCACCTGATCTCGGCAATGGAGAATGGGGGATGGATGACACCTCAGGTGAACTGCGCATTGACGATCGCGGATGGGATCACCTCTCCACTGGAGAAGTGGCTTCAGGTGCTCAGTTCCAAGTCACGGCGCCCTTGCATTACAGCTTTGGCAACTTCAAGATGATCCCACGGGACATGGACGACGTGCTGCTTTATGGTTGCACCCTTCCAAGTGCAGACAACACCACTGCAGGAGCCGACATTGACGATGGATCTTGCACGGGCAGTGCGCCTTGCAACCTCTTCTTTAGTGAGTATTCAGAAGGTTCTTCAAGCAACAAATACCTCGAAGTCTACAATCCAACGAGCAGCGCGGTCAGCCTGGCACTTTATGCCATAGCGAGCCAATCCAATGGCGCGAACAACACGGACCCTGCTGCAGAGGAGTGGGATTTTTGGAACGACATTTTCCCTACCGGGGGGTCGCTTGGGGCAGGAGAGACTTTTATGGTGGTTCACCCATCGGCCAGTGCAGCGTTGCTCGACAGCGCCGATGCGACATGGCAATACCTCTCCAATGGTGACGATGCTTTCGCCATCATGTTCAGTGCCACTGCCTCGTTCGGCAACGGTGGAGATTGGGACTTGCTCGACGTGATTGGAGAGCCTTACGGTTCGGATCCTGGATCTGCTTGGGATGTTGCGGGCATGACCAATGCCACACAGAATCAGACCCTTCGTCGGAAGTCGAATGTGTCCTTCGGAAATGGAGGCGACTGGGCCACCAGCGCGGGGACATCATCCGAGGACAGTGAGTGGATTGTTTTGGACAATGACTACGCGTTGAACAACGCACTCGAGGGCTACAATAGTCATGAATTTACTGGGCTTTGCGCTTCAGATACAGAAGGTTGTACAGACCCGTTGGCGCTCAACTACGACATCAATGCCACTGTAGATGATGGCAGTTGCCTCTTCATTCCCAACGTGACCATTCAGGAGATCAATGATGGCACGGCCACAGGACTTGTGACCACCACAGGCATCGTAACGGGCGTGTACTTGACGGATGATGGTTCCTTTGGCAACCAAGCCGCATTCACCATGCAAAACGGAACAGGTGCATTTTCCGCGATCTGGGTTCGTGGAAGTGATTTGACCGCTGAGTCCATTGGCAATGTGCAGATGGGTGACGAAGTTGAGATCACAGGTAGCCCCGACACTTGGTATGGAAATGAGTTCATTCCCAGCCCAACCATTACAGTGCTCAGTACCGGCAACCCGCTTCCAGCGGCAGAGGTTCTGGCCTCCGGCGACATGAACATGGAAGATTGGGAAGCCGTTTTGATTTCGGTTACCGCAGCATGTGACAACGCAGATCTTGGGTTTGCCGAGTGGTCATTGAACGATGGCAGTGGCGGTGCCCGGGTCAATGACCGCGCCTACGACGCCTTTGGTGCAGGACTTGTTGAGGCGGGTCGCACATACCGTGTAACGGCGCCAACGGGATATGCTTATGGGAACTGGAAGTTGGAGCCACGCGATTCCACGGATGTGGTGCGCCTGGGTTGCACCGACGATACTTTCCCGAACTATTGGTCTTTGGCCAATGAGGATGACGGCTCTTGTGCCAACATTCCGGGCTGCACGAATCCGGCTGCAGACAACTACAACGCAGAAGCCACTTCTGACGACGGCAGCTGCATCATCACAGGGTGTAACGATGAAGCTGCGTTGAACTACAACGCAAATGTGACGGTGGCCGACAACACCACTTGTTACTACACGCTTCCCAACGTCATCGTGAACGAGATTCATTACAATCCATGTGGAGCCCAAGGAGGTGACTTCGATTGGGAGTATGCAGAGTTCTACAACGCCGGTGAAGAGGCGGACCTCAGTGGTTACCAAGTGTGGTCTGCCTTCTCAGACCCAACTTCGTTGGCCTTCGCCATGTCCTTCCCAGCGGGAACGGTCATTCCAGCAGGAGGTTACTTCTTGGTGGTTCCCGGACTCGTTGCCCAGACCAACTACACGGACATGGGCATTACGGTGTTCTTGATGGACAACGGCAACTGGGGCAATGGTGGCGGTACAGTCCAGTTGCAAGATGCCTTTGGGAACGTGGTGGACGCGGTCACTTATGACGACGCAGAACCATGGCCTTCACAGGAGGTCAGTGTGCTCGGAAACGTGCTTGCAGCCAGTCCTGACGGAGGGTGTGCTTCATTGGAGCTCATTGCTACGAACCTCAACAATGACGATGCAGACAACTGGCAGAACAGCTGGGTGGACAACGGCACGCCGGGCGCAGCCAACAGTTCAGCCCTTGGATGTACAGACGGTACAGCATGCAACTACTTGACGACGGCCCTCTTCGACGATGGGTCTTGTACTTACGATTGTTACGGTTGCACGTATACTGAATCCAGCAATTACGATGACACTGCCCTCTTCGATGACGGCTCTTGTGATTTGGCTCCGGTCAATGATTGCCCAACTGACTTGAACAACGATGGCACAACTTCGGTAAGTGACCTCTTGATTTTGCTCGGAACCTTTGCGACTCCATGTCCAGAGTAAGGGCTTGAAATTGCCAAAATGAACAGAAGGGCGGCAGCATTGTCGCCCTTCTTTTTTGCCCTGTTGAAGGCGCGCGTGTTTCTATCCGCTATTCTTGATCTCCCTTCATGAACGGAACCATTCAAATTTTCCATCTGATCGGCGCCGTTGGGCTGTTCGTATACGGAATGGTGCTGATGAGTGAATCCATTCAGAGGCTCGCTGGCGCCAGGTTCAGGCGAGCTGTTGGCACAGTCACCCGCAGCCCTGCACGGGCTTATTTCACGGGTTTAAGTTTGACGGGTCTCCTTCAGTCCAGCAGTGTGACCTCTGTGATGGTGGTCAGTTTTGTTCAAGTGGGGCTGCTCCGTCTCTCTGAGGCCTATTTCATCCTTCTTGGGGCAAATTTGGGCACGACCCTCACGAGTTGGTTGGTCGTATTGACCATCAGCCAGCCATCGCTTGGTGAGTTGGCCCTTCCCCTGTTGGCTTTGGCCCTTCCCTTGTTGTTTGCAAAGCGCCGGCGCACCAAAACCACGGCCGAAGCCATCATTGGGTTTTCGTTGATGTTTGTCGGTTTGGGGTTGATTCGTGATGGGGTTCCTCCCCTCACGGAGGCCGGATTGGCTGGTTTTCTCGAGCCCTTTACTGGCGGCTCAATGCTGGCTTTGTTGGGTACGGTTGTGATTGGGGTATTGGGGACACTGGCTTTCCAGAGTTCGTCAGCGATGTTGGCTTTGGTGGTGACGTTGGCAGCTGGAGGGGTGGTGTCAGAGACCATGGGGGCAGCGGTCATTCTTGGGGCCAACATCGGAACCACATCCACTGCCATTTTGGCTTCATTGGTCTCGGGCCGTGAGGCGAGGCGAGCGGCATTGAGTCACTTTTTGGTCAACACCATTGGGGTGTTGATTGTGCTTCCGGGATTGCATTGGGCGTTGGACGGCATTCATTGGTTTTTGGCGCCAATGGGAGACGGCCGCACAGATGTTGCCGTGGTCTTGGTGTTGCTGCATACCGGATTTAATCTGGCCATGACCACGTTTTTTGGCTTGTTCCCCAAGCCCATTCTTTGGTTGGTTAGGAGGTGTTTTCCGGGCGAAGGCATCCGAGGATATCATACACCCATGGTCACCACGAGTGGAATGGATGCGCCAGAGTTGCAGGTGTTGGAAGCGCAAAGAGAGGCGGAGAGGCACCATGAACTGGCCTTGAAAATGATCAAGGAAATGAAGGCCATGCTGGAGGAGTTGGACCCCATCAAGCGGGAAGCAATTGGAGGACACATCCAAGAGTATTGGAGCTTGGGCGCGCGATATGAATCTGAGGTGAAGCGGTTTTTAGAGCGCTTGGCACGAAATAAGCTATCGGGGGGGACCTATCGGAAGGTGCAATTCCTCCTGGAGTGGACCGGAGACATGGGCCAGATTGTAGCGCTCTGCAATCGGTTTCGTCAACTGCAACTCGAAAGGGAGCAGGGGGATGTGTATTTCGTTCCAAAGCAAAGGCGACGATTGGTGGACATGTTGGAAGGGCTGTCCGAGGCCATGGAATCCTTGGGGGAACTCAATGGTCCATTGGAAGTGAGCCCTACGCAAAGTGCTTTGCACATTGGGAAATTGGAGTCTCGGTTGATTGAAGTCGAGGCCATCCGAGAGCAGATGCGATTGAAGCACCGGGAAGAGATCCGAAAAGGGCGTTACTCCGTGGAAAGCGGAATGGCGTTCAGCGAAATGGGGGATTTGCTGGAAGAGATGGGCCTGAGAATGGGACTGCTCTCCACCAAGTTCACCGACATTTTCAGGGCTTAAGCACGGCAGAAGTGCGAAGCGTATCGCTGGACTGCAAGTCCCGATCGACAATGTGGACGGCAAACCTCAATGTGTCCCAAGCCGTGAGCAAATAATAACGCGGGGCCAGCTCTACTGTGATGGTGCCCCTGAGTGTTTTGTTTTGCCCAGTAGGTTCAATTCGGGGTGCCCGGTAGTAAAAAGGCACCTGATCCAGCGCAGGGTCAAGCTCAACGGGTGTCCATTGTCCATCTCGAAGTTCTTCGTACTCGCAAAAGATGTTGTGATGAAATGGGCAGCTCGTGCAGAATACGCCTGTGGTGTCTGTCTGGTCCAGTCCGAAATTGCCGTCTCCATCTTCAAAGTCCAGCGTGAGCAGGCCAAGATTACCCGCCGTGGTGAGCTCCAAATTGAGAAGTCGAGGCTCTGGAGGCAGGGAAATTGGTGGCTCACAAGCAGACATGACCAAAGCGAGTCCAGTCGACAAGCCCAATATTTTGCTCCAATTCATTCGTGTGGCCTGAGGCATGATGCCAAAATAAGCCGCATTTTGCGCGATATGCCGCATTCTGAATTTGTTGGCCTTCATCGGTCGCCAGAAGAGATGAAAACGCAAGGCCAAGCCTTGCGCACAGCCGTGCATGCAGCCATTTCAAAATCGGCTACAGAAGATTGGACGGATGAGGCGTTCAATGCGCTCGCTTTGGCGGTTTTCCGCCACCAATTTTCGGGAAACGCCATTTATCGCCGTTGGTGTTTGGCGCTGGGCTGGGACGATCAGCGCGCGGCCAGCTTAGGTCATTGGACAGCCGCCCCAACCATGCCTGTCGAGGCATTCAAGTGGGGAGAGGTCTTTACGCAGGGCACGGCAGAGAATGAAGCGGCTTTCGTGTTCAGGACAAGTGGGACCACAGGTCAGACAAGGGGAGAGCACGTCGTGCGCACGCCTTCGTTGTATGCCGCCAGCGCTCAATGGGGTTTTCAGCGGCAGTTTGGACCGCCGGGTGAAGACGGTGGGGTTCTTCTGGGGATGTTGCCAGGTTATCTCGAACGCTCTGACAGCAGCTTGGTGCACATGGTGATGGACTTGAGGACTGCGGGTTGGTGTCTTCCAGGTGAGTCGCCGGAGCAGGGTTTCTTTCTGGATGACTTTGACGGCTTGTTTAAAGCCATAGACGCGGTTTTGGAGACCCAGCGCTTCCCGGTGCTGATGGGGGTCACCTGGGCGCTTGTGGACGCCGCAGAAGCATGGTCTGAATCCGGACGAGGGTCCCTTCCCTCCAAAGTCAGGGTGGTGGAGACTGGGGGCATGAAAGGCCGGCGAAAAGAATGGGTCAGGGAAGAGGTTCACACCCATTTGATGGGGCATTTTGGTTGTCCTGCGATTTTCGGAGAATATGGAATGACCGAGTTGCTGAGCCAAGCATGGTCTTCGGGCCAAGGTCAATACGTGACGCCGCCATGGATGCGCATTCGCATTCGGCGAACCGATGATCCGCTCTCATTGAACACGCAAGGGGCAACAGGAGGGTTGGATGTCGTTGACCTCGCCAACTTGGGGAGTTGCTCATTTTTGTCCACCCAGGATTTGGTTCGGCCCATCCAAGGCCACGAAAACCGGGGCTTTGAAGTGCTGGGACGCTTCGATCATTCGGAAGTCCGTGGCTGCAATCTTATGGTTCTTTAATCAGCTCCTTTTCACATCCCTTGGCAGACATCAAGACGGCGCTTAGATTCGCCGCGCATGGAAACCATCATTGCCTTGTTGGGTTTTTCTCTCGCTGCTTATTCGGTGGTGGGAAACGACAGCATCCAGACTTTGGGAACCTTCTTGACGTCCAACGAGGATAAGCCGTGGTGGGTCCTGTGGTTGTTTGCCGGGGGCATCATGACCGTGGTGGTTACCATGGGGTATTTCGGCTTGGGTGAATACCTCGGGGGCCGAGGTGGGGATTTGACCTTCGGCAAGTACGCCGGGTTGTTTCAAGACCCCAATAAGCCGATTGATTTCCCGAAGATGTCCATTTGGTATGTTCTGCCTCCATTGGCATTGCTGGCCATCACGCGTCTGGGAATTCCTGTGAGCACGACGTTTCTGGTCCTGACCTTTTTCGCCCCCAAAGCCCTGCCCAAAATGTTGGTCAAGAGTTTAGGTGGATATGGCGTGGCCTTCTTGTTTGCCATCGTCGCGTTCATCGCGCTGAGCCGTTTGACGGAGCGGTACTTCCTCAAGAACCCCATGGAAGAGGGGAAGGGGCTCATGAGGGACAAGCGATTCTGGACGGTAACACAATGGCTGGCAACGGGTTTTCTTTGGAGCCAATGGTTGACCCAAGACTTGGTCAACATCTTGGTTTACTTGGGGGACCCTGCAGACGTGCAGCCTTGGAAATTCGCCTTTGCACTCGCCGTTTTGGTGGGCATGCTGGGTTACATCTTTTATCAACGCGGAGGGGAGATCCAGAAGATCGTTCGGGTCAAAACCAACACGGCAGACATCCGTTCGGCCACTTTCATCGACCTCTTTTACGGATGGGTTCTCTTGGTGTTCAAGTTTGACACGTTTGGCATTGGCGCCAAGGTGCCGATGAGCACCACTTGGGTTTTTCTGGGCATGCTCGCTGGACGCGAGGTGGCGCTGCATTTGCGCTTGAACGAGTTGGACCGCTCTCGGGTGTGGCCAATGGTCCTCGGCGATCTTGGAAAGGCCACCTTGGGATTGGTCATCAGCGTTTTGCTGGTTGTCTTTCTCTACCTCGTGGAAGGCCGGGAATTGGCCTCGCTTTTCGGTTGATTAACCTGTAATCCGAACCAAATAGTGGTTCTTCTTGCCACGTTGAATCAGGATGATTCCGCTGCCAATGGCGTCTTGTGTGGTCAACGTATGGTCTGGCCCAACCTTGTTGCGGTTCACGCTCACTGAGTTTTCTTTCAATGCACGTCGGGCGTCTCCGCCGCTGGAAAGAAAGGGGGTTTCTCCGCCAGCGAGCATGTCGATGATGCCCATGCCTTGGGCCAAGTCCGATCGGCTAACCTCCCGTTGCGGAACACCTTCAAACACACTCAACAATTCGGACTCAGGCAAGGCCCTCAAATCCTCCTCGGTGCTCTTTCCAAACAGCAAGGCTGTTGCTGCAATGGCTGTGTTTAGGTCTCCCTCTCCATGGATGCGTTTGGTCACGTCCGCAGCCAAGGCTTTTTGCATGGCACGAGCACCCGGGTTTTCAGCGTGTTCAGCCTCTATGGCCAAGATTTGATCTTGGTTCATGAGGGTGAAAATCCGGAGGTATTTGGCGGCATCATCGTCCGCTGCGTTGATCCAGTATTGGTAGAATTTGTAGGCGCTTGTTCTGGCTTTGTCAATCCAAATGTTCCCGCCTTCGCTCTTCCCGAATTTCGAGCCGTCAGACTTGGTAATGAGCGGGGCAGTGAGTGCAAAAGCATGGCCTTGACCTTTTCGGCGAATGAGTTCCGTTCCCGTGGTCATGTTTCCCCATTGGTCACTTCCGCCCATCTGAAGCAGGCAGTTGTGCGTCTTCCAGAGGTGGAAGAAGTCATATCCCTGAACCAATTGATAGCTGAATTCTGTGAAGCTCATGCCACCTTCCAGTCGGTTTTTTACCGACTCTTTTGCGGTCATGTAGTTCACGGTGATGTGCTTGCCGACATCCCGGATAAAGTCGAGAAAGCTGAAGTCTTTGAACCAATCGTGGTTGTTGACCACTTGAGCGGCATTGGCCCCTTCAAAGTCCAAAAAGCGCTCCAATTGCGCCTTTTGGCTGTCCAAGTTGTGCTGCAGAACTTCGAGGTCGAGGAACTGCCGCTCTGCAGTTTTCCCACTGGGGTCGCCCACCATTCCTGTGGCGCCGCCGACCAGAGCAATGGGTCGGTGTCCAGCGCGTTGGAGGTGGACCAGGAGCATCACAGGCACGAGGTTGCCAATGTGCAAAGAGTCAGCCGTGGGGTCAAAGCCCACGTAGCCTGTTGTTTGTTCCTTGCTCAGTTGCTCCTCGAGTCCGGGCATGGCATCGTGCAACATGCCGCGCCACTTGAGTTCCGCTATGAAATCCATGGTTGTAAAGGTAAGGTCGAAGGATGCGTCAGAGCGCAGCAACGAGTCTCTCGAGTTGCATGGATCTGGAGCCTTTTATGAGGATGGTTCTTCCCTGTAACGGATGTGCGACAAGGTGGTCTTGGAGATCCTCCAGATTTTGGAAGGTAAAGTCGCCTTGGGCGTGTTCTTTGAACTGAGGCCCCACAACCCAGCATTCCATTGTGCATTCGCGGCAGACTTCCCTCACGAGTTGGTGGCCCTGAGCAGCGTATTCGCCCAGTTCCAGCATGTCGCCCAAAATGGCCAAGGGCGCTTTGTGTCGTGCTGCAGCAAACGAGCGCAGTGTTGACTCCACCGAACTGGGGTTGGCATTGTAGCAGTCTACCACCACGACATTCTGCTCAGTTTGGACGGTCTCTCCCCGCTGGCTTACCGGTTGAAATTTTTCAAGTGCATCTCCGATTTCCTCTTGGGAAACCCCAAAATGGTGGCCCACTGCGATGGCGGCCGTCATGTTGGCGAGTTGATGACGCCCCTCTAATTGGACGGGGGTAGGGCGGCCATTGACGTGCCAAGGGCCGGCATTATTGG
>Ga0208971_1001477_pt1 | contig 13867 bp, 14 predicted proteins | sample AOAMet1_18_M0_10_2_FD_188229 | JGI IMG/M metagenome (GOLD analysis project Ga0208971, IMG submission 188229) | Ammonia-oxidizing marine microbial communities from Monterey Bay, California, USA - CAN11_18_M0_10 (SPAdes) | ecosystem: Environmental > Aquatic > Marine > Intertidal zone | place... | reverse complement strand
AATCTCTACGATTTAAAGCATTTACAGTGCGTGGTGTTACGGGGAACCCATGTTTCACCGGAAGCAGTGTTCCGATTTCAGCAAACATATCCTCGGCTTTGGATTTGGTATTAAGGGCAACCGTTATTAGTAAAATACGGTGTCGAGAATGTTATGTTGAATCACCAATACGACCTGCTGGATTTCGGGCGTAACGAAAAGTTAGAGTGCATCGGCGGCGTGGTAGTACGTCGGGAAACTCCGTCTGCTCCCGGAGGCAAAGCGAACAGCGTGGATTGGGGGCAAGCGCGACTGCGTGGCAGAGTGGTTGGCGACAAATATAGTTGGGATGGAATCGCCCCTTCGGATTGGCGTTTCGATGCAGGTGACTTCCAGTTGAAATTAAAGCCTACTCCCAGTGGGCAAGTTGGGGTTTTTCCTGAGCAGTCGGTCAATTGGGATTGGCTAAAGCGATGCCCGGCAGATTTGGCTGGATTAAAAGCTATTAATTTATTTGGGTATACGGGGGCAACAACCCTATCACTGGCAAACCGAGGCGCTCAGGTTGTGCACGTTGATGCTGCCAAGAGTGTGGTCAGTTGGGCACGGGCAAATGCTCAGACATCGGGTTTGGCGGATTCGCCAATTCGATGGATGGTGGAAGACGCGTTAACTTTTGTTAGAAGGGAGTTAAAGCGGGGGAATAAATATGACATCATCGTTGCCGATCCGCCTTCTTTCGGGCGTGGCCCCAAAGGGGAGCGTTGGAAATTGCAAAGAGATTTGTTTCAGCTCATTGAATCGCTCTCAGAGTTGTCCCGAGGGCGGTGTAAAATGGTATTGTTGAGTTGTCACACCCCGGGGGTAGACCACAGGCAATTGAGGAGTGAGGTTGAAAATCAGTTTCATTTTGAAGCGGGAACTGGTGATAGTTTCGCACTTGAACTGCGTACCCAAGAGAATAAGTCACTCCCTAGTGGGAATTGCTTTCGCTGGGTTGCAGATTAATCTTGATAAGTATTGGCTAAGCAATTGATTGAGAAAATTACAAGTTTGCAAAACCAGCGGATTAAAAAAGCCATTCGCCTTCACAGTTCGCGGGGGCGTCAAGTTCAAAATCGCATGATCGTGTTTGGTAATCGAGAGGTTGCGCGGGCGATCGAGTCAGGGATCGAGTTCGAAGAAATATTTTGTACTGAAACTCTCTGGGATGACTTAGACCCCGGGATACGTAGTTGCGTATCAAAGTCGGAAGCAAAAGTGTTTTTTGTAGTGCCCGAGGTTTTCGAGAAATTGGCCTACGGATCACGAACGAGCACTTTGGTCGGTACTGCTGAGCGGCCCAGTACGTCCTTTGACTCACTTGGTGATCAACTCGCGTCACAAAAAGATCTCTCACTTGTCTTGGTGTTACAAGCAATTGAGAAACCGGGAAATTTGGGCGCTATCTTAAGGTCTGCAGATGCCTGTGGAATTGATGCGGTTCTTTGTGCTGATCCATTGACAGATTTTTTTCATCCCAATGTAATTCGCTCAAGCACAGGCGTCGTGTTCCAAATGCCACTCGTTTCTGGAACCACTCCAGAAATTCAGGATTGGTTAGCGAGCCAAGAGTTTGGTGTTTTTACCGCAATGCTTGAAAACGCGTCATGTTTTTATGAGGCTGATTTGACCGGAAAAGTTGCCTTGGTGTTGGGGAATGAAGCGAAGGGGCTTGGGGAGAATTGGGTTGATAAAGCTTATTCATCCGTGAAGTTGCCAATGCGCGGGCAAGCCGACAGTCTAAACGTTTCCGTCACGGCCTCGGTCATGATGTATGAGGCGATGAGGCAAAGAAGTTAGTCGGTAGCGGAAAAATCGTAAACGATCGACAGAGTTCCAATGCCGTTTCGTTACTGCGTCGAGACCTTTTGTGGACTCGACGGTCGACTACCCAGTATGCTAACCGGTTGAGGCCGCTGGTTCACCGGTTGGGTTAAATTATAGAGGGCTAGGAAAACTAGCATCCAAAAAAGGGCGAAGAGGCCGAGGGAAATTGGATCTAAGTTTGCTGAAAATAAATTGTTTTGGCCGATCACCATGACGCTTAATTGACTGCCGTCTTCAGTGGAAACCTTGACCGAGACTTTTTCCTGGCTGTCGGCGGAAAATCTCTTCATGAAATCATATCCGAGTTCAAGCTCAAGATAGGCTTCCGGTTTGAAAGCAACAATCTCATAATTGGGGATCGTGAGTGAATGCTCTCCGAGGCTGACATCCGTCAAGAACCGTGCCACTGACTCTGGATCTTCAATGGTCAATTTCAGGCCACGAATTCCCGCGGTTCCAGTTGGGTTGCCATTTTTCACATCGAGACAAAGGGTTAATTGTTCGAGAGAATCGATTCCTTGTCCGTGGTAAAACTGCCAGACTTCTCCGGCAGTTACTTCACCACCGTCTTGAATCAGTTCGAGGGCGGATTTGGAGGGACCCGGGCAAGTAGAGCAAGCGAAATCTCCCACTACGTGAGTCTTGCTAGTTTCGCTGTTGATTACGTACTCGTCCGCACTTATCGAAAGCGGGTTCACCCAAAAGCTGATGCAAATTAAGAAGCTGAGTGGGAGAATTCGCACAATAGGCATTCGATTTTAGGAAAAGTTTGTCAAAGTCATGCTGCCGAAAGGCCGCGAAGGTGGGGAAGGCCTTTCCATCATAGACCAGAATTCCTAAAAGTCTAACCAAGATGAGGCGAGATTCGCTCACAAGGGTCGCCCACCGCTGAGTGTTGCCATCAAATCTTGATTAAACCCGCGAGTTCCTTGAATTTTAACACACGACATTTAATACCGCTGATGAACCAAAGTCGTTCATTATTTAATTTCTTGTCATCAGCCACTGGGGTTGGGATGCGGGTTCAATACCGACTGGTCTTGAGTGTTCAGAGTTTCTAACCAACATGAAGGGGTTCTTGAGGCCAAGCATCCCTGTGTTTGAACAGGTATCGGTCGGCTCCCTTTGGCCCGGATCTAAATTAGTCGTTGCTGGCAAGGCTGCCCGAGTTTTGAGTCGCTAGTTGGGCACGAAGCTGGGTGATTTCTTTTTGTTGAGCTTCAACAAACGCTGCCGCTCCGTTAAATTCGTCGGCCATATCTGTCCAAAAGTCGTCGTTTCTGAATTGGCAGTGCTGTACTTTGCCATCACCTAGCTGTCGAAGATGAGATTTGAGGCGAACGATTGGGCCGACAAACCGATTGCTGAAACGAATGGTATCGAGCATAAAGGCGGGGAACATCGAGATCATGACGATCCCAATGATAACGAATTCGCCAGTTTGTTGTTTAAGACGCTCTAAAATGCTGAGTCCGGGATCTCCCAGCAATGTCTGCAGGACGATGACTGAAAACGCTGCGACAACAAAAAAGACAGCCCAGTGCAGGCAAATTCGCTTGAGAAGTGCTCCTTGAACTTGAGCATCAATATAGTTTTGTTTTCTTGGAGTTGGTTTGGGTTCGGGCATGCCTAGCTTGCTTTTGGGCTGATCGTTTTTGAGTTGAAGAAACTGTTTTGACTCAAAAACCTACTTCATAAATCCTCCATGCGAAGCAGAGTTTTTCCGAATAATTTTGGGAAGTCTCGGTGGGGAAGGAAATCAAATTAGCTAACTCCGTTGCTGTTGCATTTTGGGGTGTGCTTCCGCCGTTAAGGCTCTGTAATGATGGGCGTCGGAAGCGTCGAGTCGTATTCTCTAACCAATTTTTTTTTATTAATCGTTAAAGTTCCCCAGTCTTGGGCTAAGCTCAATCAAAAGAGCGTATCTCAATGCCCCGAACTAAGCTCGTAGCGTTGGGTTATGCTTAATCTAGCGAGTTAATCGTGCGGGAGAAGCAGGTTTAAGATTCGTTGGCTTCCGCACCGAATATCCACAATACAGCGTCTTTTCAGTAAATTAGAACGTAGCCATCGGGCCTTGGCATGAGTCTCAAATTCGGTATCTATCTGGTCGAGCAGCGAGTTATCTCGCCCGAGCAATTCTGTGGATTGGTAAAGGTCCAGCAAGAATCAACGATGTCGTTGCCAACGATCAGTTTGCGGAAGAATCTCTTGACGATCAAACAGGTCGCCCAGGTGCTCAACGAGATTGAGCTAGACGCCGAGAAAACGTTTATTCAGTCAGCGATGGAGCTTGATTTTTTGAACCGGGTGGAAGCTGATCAAATTCTTCAGTTTCAGCAGGAGAGGTGCCAGCCCTTGCGGAAGTTGATCGTAAAGTGTGGTCTTCTTTCTCAACGACAGTGTTCGATTTTGTTCTTGTATTTTGAACGTCATGGATCCAAGGCCACTCTACCATCACCGGCGGCGAAGCCGATCAATATTCGCACCGAATCCCATGAGAAGAGTACCGTTCCGGCTCCGATGGGGACATTGCGAGAGCCTAATTTCTCTAAGTCGAATCGAACTGCCGCCGAGTATGTGATCTGAACTGAGTTTTGCAGTTGGATTCAAATCGGTAATTGAATTTTGGTCATCGTTTCGCAAAGATATTCCTACCGTGGTCAGGAAGCGCTTTCCCTTCTGAGTGCCGCGCATGAAAAAAGCCAAGGAACAAGCCTTGGCTTCAATGTTTTTAATCTCGATGAGCTCAATTAGCGTTTCGCCAACATGCGGTTTCGCTTGGATCGTCGCTCAGCACGCAAACGCGCACGACGATTGGTCTCACTGGGTTTTTCGTAATACTCTCGTCGACGCATTTCCTTCTTGATCCCACTACGTTCGACCAGTTTTCTGAATCTTCGGACAGCTTCCTGAATGGATTCTTTGTCACGTACCAGCAGCTTTACCATTTTTTCTCCAAACCAACCATCAAATTCACCGTCATCCTTTTATAATTTATTGGAATCGCAGGCGTCCATCGGGCGACCTACAAAGCGCTAATCGACCATCTATTGCGGAAATGTCACGCAAACTGAAGAGTTTACCGGCATTTTCGAAGTTCTGTCTATAGCCAATTCGATAAACGGCGATTTTTTCCAATAAATCGAACAAATTTACTGAGATTGGGTTCTCCGGGTTCCGTGATTTTTGGAAATCTGCCGTCATTGTTACTTTTTGCCCAGTCGTTACCACCAGACGGTCACGTCAAAAATCGCGGGGCTGGAATCGCTTCTTCCGATGATCCCAGTAACGCAGTTGAGCGGCAGACGAGCGGCAGACGAGCGGCAGATGAGCGTCCCACGCTTATCGGTTCGGGATTTGAAAAGTAACTTTTGAGATCTCGGTAGGCCTTCTAAAGGTTCGATTCCCAGCTATTACCGGATGGAAATGAGCGATGTCAAACGAAACGGTTGAATTCAATTCTCATTCCCTCGACAACGTTGACACCATCGAAGATTCAATTGCAGATGAAGCAGTCGTGATCGTCGAAGAGGAACGTCCTGCATTGACGGGCTACGAATTGGTCGCCGATATGATGCGCCGACAAGACGATGTAATCAACGAATTGGACGATTTGAACAATCGTATCGAAGCGGCGATTCAAGAAATTACGGACGCACGAAAAATCGAGGACGAAGCAACGCAAGAATTTCAACACGAAGTGGATGAAGACTTGCAACTTGGGAAAGCTGCTTAGTTCAAAACACGCCAACGTGTGGAAACTGCTTCGCTGAAGCTCTCGTCGCTAAGCCAAGTTACCCACCTGGAAACTGCCGGCTGCCACTGCGAACCGCTACTCTGTTTGATCCAGGTTGCCAGATTTTCTGATCGCCCATGTCAAGCGAAAGCCCATCATGATGCTTGCTAAGCATCCTGCGAGTCCCAGAATCGAAAGATCGTGAGAACCCATTGGTCCTTGTTCAGGGAAAAGAAGCGGTGGAACTTTGTAGCTCAGCATCAAGGATGAGCCGAGAAACAGCGCACTTGTCATCAGTCCCATCACTAGCCGATTTGCAGTGGGGCCAAGCCTGCGGTGGTCGAGTTTGACATCAAATTGCCCCGACTGCACTTGTTCCAAGATGTTTGAGATGCGTTTGGGAAGTTGGTCAACAAGCTGTTCCATTTCCATGTAAAACCGTCTCATTTTTTTCGCTTGGCGAGTTGGCGAGAGGCGTTTTAACAACAGCAGTCGCTGGAACGGTTTCATGATTTCCATCAAACTGAAATCAGGGTTAAGCTGCCGACCGGTTCCTTCCAGTGAGACGAGTACCTTAATCAGCAATGAGACTTCCCCGGGAAGTGTAATTTCAAATCGCCTGACTAAAGACATAAAATCATTGAGTGCGCCGCTCATGTCAAACTGTGCGAGAATTTGAGTCGAGTATTGACCAACGAAATCGGCGACTTCGTTAGCAAAGGCAGACTCGTTTAAATTGTTGGGGCATCGCCCGATGCGTTTGATTAGTGTTGAAAGCATCGAAACATCTTGATTGACAATTGCAACAAGCATGGCTTCGATGTCTTCTCTGAGTTGTTCACTAATCCTTCCAACCATTCCAAAATCCAACAGCCCGATGGTTCCATCATCCTGAATGATAATGTTGCCGGGGTGGGGGTCGGCGTGAAAGAAGCCGTGATGAAAAATCATTTTAAGATATAAATTGGCTCCCGTCTGAGCAACGGCGCTAGGGTCGACACCGGCTGGGCAGTTGTCGTTTATTTTTCGGATGCTGGTCCCCGAAATATGTTGCATTGTGATCATCCGCGCGGAGCAGAGAGCGGAGATTGGCTCTGGGATGACGACCGTTTTTTCTTTTTCGAAAAGCGATCGGAACTGAATGAGATTGCGCTCCTCTCGTCCGAAATCAAGTTCCCGCTTCATCGTGCGGGACATTTCTTCAACCACAGCAATGGGTTGGTAATTTTTGAAATCATCGAGTTTGTCGGCAAGTTGTGCCAGTCCTGAGAGAATGTCAAGATCCGTCTCAACGACACGGTCAATGCCATCGTGGCGAACTTTGACAACAACGTCTAGCGGTTCCTGTGAGCTCGCTCCCTGTTCTTGCTCCGAGGAGGCGAATGCGAAGCGTTGTGGATCTAGTTTTGCCCGGTGTACCTGTCCGATGGAAGCGGAGGCGATCGGCTCTTCCTCGAATTCGATAAAGATATCTTCGAGTGGGATCCCTTGTTCGTTTTCAATGATTCGTTTTGTGATTTCGAATGGATCTTTGGGGGCGTTGGATTGCAGTTTTTCCAGTTCAAGCGCTAGGTCCAATCCAATTAAATCAGGCCGTGTGCTGAGGAGTTGCCCGAACTTGATAAACGTTGGCCCCAGCTCAGTCAGCGTCATTCGAATACGGGCATTGTGCGTCAGCTGAGACTGGGCGGCGCCGTCTTGAGTTTTTAATCGATCCGTCAGGAAATCGATGTGGAAGCGACTCATCCAGTCTGCCAAGCCATATTTACTCATGACTGAGACAATTTCGGTCCAGCGACGAACATTGCGGTAAAGTTGCGGGACCGAAGTGATCTTGCGTTTCATGATTTACCGGTGCGAAGAAAGCTGGTTGTTCGAGTTTGAATTTTTGGCGAGTTGCGACGCCCGTTCAAATTAAGTTAGATTCTCTTACGAAGCAAACTCCAATACGAATTTCAAACTAATTTCTGATAGACTGTAGGCGGCTTGTGTATTTCGGAACGACTGTGCCACCGAGGATTGGTCGATTTAGGGAGTTTGTGGACTTTCCAAATGCTGGAATTTCGCTCAGGTCAATTCGCTAAGATTTAACAGATGAGGAATCAATGAATTTCGTAGTTCGCCCAAGTTTACTGTCAGTGTTGGTTGTTGGATTTGTTACAGCGTCCGTTGGTTGGGCTGATGATTGGAATCAGTGGCGGGGAAATGATTTGCGAAGCGTAAGCAACGGGCCAGCGGTTCCGGTTGAATTTGACAAAAATAATCAAATGCTCTGGCGATTTCCAATGCCGGGAACGGCGGGTTCGAGTCCGATTGTTTGCGGGGATCGAGTTTTTGCAACTAGCGTGGATGGCGATGAGTTAGTCTTAGTTTGCATCGGGATGGACGGCAAACTGAGATGGAAGCGCGGTCTGGAAGGGAATGACATCAAAAGTCGCGATGGTGCGAATGCAGCGAGTCCCTCGCCAAGCACCGATGGCGAGCATGTCTGGACCATGATGGGCAATGGTATGCTGCAGTGTTTTACAGTCGAAGGCGAACCGGTGTGGACAAAAGATCTGCAGAAGGAGTACGGGAAATTTAATATTCAGTTTGGTATGTCGATGACCCCCGTTTTAGATAACGGCAATTTATATTTGGCGCTGATGCACGGGGATATGCGGGACACAAAAACGACATCCGTTGGACAAGTCATTGCACTCGACGCAAAAACTGGGAATGAGATCTGGGTACATTTAAGGAAAACGGATGCTGTCTCGGAGAACACGCATTCCTACGCTTCGCCAACTATCTATCGAGATGAAAAACACGAGTACCTCGTAACTCACGGGGCGGACTATGTGATTGGACACTCGCTCAAGGATGGTTCGGAGATTTGGCGATGCGGCGGAGTCAATCCAAAGGGCGAGGGATACAATAATTACTTGCGATTCGTAGCATCGCCGAGTTGTGCAGACGGGATCATCGTCGCGCCAACAGCCAAAGGGAAATCAGTGCTGGGTTTGCGGGTGCCGCTTCAGGGGGATGTAACTGGGAAACGCAAAGCCCTGCATTGGAAATTGCCGAAGGGAACGCCAGACGTGTCGACCCCAGTGATTTATAACGGCTTGGTTTATTTGGCGGGTGAAAAAGGCGACCTTTCCTGTGTTGATGCACTATCAGGGGAGCGCTATTACCGCGAGCGGTTGTCTGCGGACAAACAGCGCGCGACACCGGTTGCCGTAAACGGCAAGATATATCTTGCCGGGCGGCGAGGGACGGTCTTTGTGATCAAAGCGGGGAAAGAGTTAGAAGTTCTTGCCCGAAATAAATTGGGTGAAGAAATCACGTCCTCGCCAGCGATCTCAAACGGAAAGATATTTATTCGAACTTTCGACGCGCTCTATGCGTTCGGCGCAAAGTAAAAAGGGCGGGCCGCGATTAATTGTCAAACAGAGTTGGATTTAGTCGCCAATCTTGGCGGTACGTGAAACAAGTAATTGGGAGATAGGTTGATGGGGTTTCATTGTTTTCGGTTGCTGTTAGTTTTCGCTTTCATCAGTCCCGCGGTTTGTCTTTGTGGTCAGACGCCCGGAGAAGAGGGGAGTTCGCGTGAAGTCAGCAAATATTCAATTGTAATTCACGGCGGTGCGGGTTCCTCCGCGGCGAATGCATCTCCCTTTCAGGTGAAGCAAAGGAAAGCTTCATTAACAAAAGCACTCGATCAAGGTGTTGCAGTTTTGTCTTCCGGTGGGACTGCACTGGATGCTGTAGAGTCGGTTTTGAAAATCCTGGAGGATGATCCTCAATTTAATGCAGGGAAAGGCGCTGTGTTTAATGCCGCTGGTGACCATGAATTGGACGCGTCAATCATGGACGGAAAGACCAAGGCCTGTGGTGCCGTCGCTGGTGTCAAGACAGTCAAGAACCCCATCTCATTGGCCAGGTTGGTAATGACTGAAACGCGGCATGTCCTTTTAGCCGGCCCCGGAGCTGAGGAATTTGCTGAGCAGCAAGGGGTCGAGTTTGTGCCAACGGATTACTTTGATACGCCCGGTGCAAAAAAGTCGTGGGAGCGTTACAAGTTACGAATGAAGTCGCGAACTTCAGGACTAAATAGGAATGCCGACGGGGCACTGGAGTCTAGTTGGAAAATGGGAACGGTTGGTTGTGTTGCACTCGACGGAGAAGGAAACATCGCTGCGGGAACCACAACTGGAGGCATGACCTATAAAAAGTTTGGAAGAATTGGGGACAGCCCGATAGTCGGGGCGGGAACTTATGCTGACAATGCAACCTGCGGGGTGTCTGCAACTGGCATTGGCGAACAGTACATCCGCAATGCGGTTGCCTACGACGTTTCAGCACAAATGAAATACAAAGGGGCTACCCTTCAGGAAGCGGTCGACGACAATTTGCGGCGGCGGCTAAATAAAAACGACGGTGGACTCATCGCAGTTGATAAGGATGGAAATATCGCCATGGGGTTTAATACCGCAGGAATGGCTCGAGCCGCTGCCGATTCGAAAGGACGCTACGAGGTGATTTGGGGAGATGCGTCAGGAAAACCGCGAAAGTAGGCTGGTTCAGTTTTGAAGGGAGGGTTTCAGTTTCGAATACTCCCTTGTCCACCAGTTATGTTTAACTGTGTTTGCGAGGATCCGCGTAGTTTCTCAAGTAAATTAGAGGTTGCGTGGTGTCCTTGAAGAGACGCGTGAAGCACCAGCACTCTTGAGGGTTGGTAGTAGTGAATCGAAGCATTGCCGCCGTTGTTGCGCCAAGAATTCGGGTGAATGACCGTCGTGATTAAATCGACAAGATCCTGCCCGTGGTCCCAGGGTGGGGCGAGTCGACCTCCGATTAAAGAAAAGATTCGCTCCGGCCCGCCACTTACGCAGTTGAGCGAGTCGTAACTAGAAACAGCGCAAATCCACATCGCATTTTCAAGTTCGGCTTCGTCGATGGAGTTTTCCAGCGAAGCTAATCCGGTTGATGTTGGGTTCGTCTCACCAGTTGCTTGGTTTTCCGCCAAAACAGGCTGTGAGTTCGATTCCCTTGGTACGGTCGAGTCTAGTGAGTCACGTTCTTGATCCCCTGATGTTTTCTTTTTCTGCCGCGCGAGGCGTTTCAAGCTGTTTGCAAAATCGGCTGAAAACGTTGTGAGACGTTTGGAAATCACGACTCGCATGCCTTGAAGCTGAAGGCTCTCTTCAAATTTTGGCGAAAAAGCGATTTCACGATGAAGTTGGCAAAGATTGTAAACGGCAATTCGCTCAGTTTGAGGGTCTGGCGATTTTGAAAGTTTCATAAAGACTTTCAAATCTTTACGAAAGTCACTTACCTTGCGGCTTGTCTTGGGAACGTTCTCCGCATCATCGGCGAACAAATTGGGAGAGGCCATTAGAAGTAGGATCGCCCAGCAGAATAGATTCCTGGTCTTCATGTGGAGTGAAAACAGCGGTCGTTCGTTGGCAGAATTAAGATGCATGGGCGTCTTTCGATGCTTGGTCAGAGTTCTCGTGAGTGTATTCGAGGAAGCTGGACTTATCAAATCTTGAACGAGATATGACGGTAATTGTGGGCTGCTCAATCTAGACAGTTGTTTTGTTCTTGTCCGAATTGCTTTTGCCCTCAAATTTACTTAGCTGATAGCCAATGCCCCAGTTCTGTGTGACAGCGCCGGCCATCAAGAAGGCAATCGCTGCTCCCCAGCAGACATCGCTTGGCCAATGGGACATCGAGGTGATTCTCTGAATTGAGGCGAAGAAAGCGAGAGTGAAAAACAGCCCACGGCCGCGTGGGAAGAGCCAAGTTAGGCCAATCGCGAGTCCCCAGGCCGTAGCGGTGTGTGCTGAGGGGAAAGACTGGATGGCATACGTTGGGAAATTAACGCGTTCGTCAGACAAAAAACCAAGCCATGTGGAGTCGATTGAATCTGGGAATTTTGGGTTTCCATCTGCTTGAAGATAAGTGAGCGGTCGCCGCCGAGCAAAAAGTAATTTTAATAAATGGACGCTGATGGCAGGCCATATCGCACAAATGACAACGCGGGGAATCGACCGACGGTGAGGCGCGGCAAGAACCCAAATGGCAATCGCCGCTAAAGCGACACCGAATCCGTGGGCGAATATTTCCGAAAGGCTAATGACGCGAGTTAGGTCACCCGGGATCGAATCTTCAAATTGATGCCCATAAAACGAGAAATCGTAGGGGAGTAAAATGATGCCGAGTCCGGTCAACCACAATGCGTGAAGCCAGATTCGTTTGGCAGGTGCACGAGCATTCTCAAGTTCAGCTTTGCAATTCAGTGGTTGGGCACTCGTCATCGTTTAATAATTACTCAAAATCCCAAATTAACCAAGGTCACTTTGGTATTTAAGCGAGCGAATCGTCGCCCTCGGCGGGGTAGGCTGAAGTAACTTTTTTCCGATTGAGAAACCAAAATATAGCACCGAGTGCGGAGACGCATAGCAAGGAGAATCGGAAGGCAAATCCGACAATTACCCCGGTTTCACATGAGAAAGCCTCGTACAGAAACTTAAGTGCTAATTCCATTCCACCGAGGCCGCCGGGAAGAGGGGCAGCATTGGCAACCATACAAATTGGTTCGATAAGTAGATGGTCACGAAACGATGGAGCAGAATTGGTCAGCCCGATTGCTAAGAAATATATCGAGGTCACAAAACAAAGATTCACAAGCAGGCTCATCCCGACGGCAGAAAGAACTGCTTGCGGCTGTCTTCGGTAAGTCAGAACCACATCGGATAATTTCTTTAGTAAATTTCCAATTCGAGGCAAACGTAGCAGCCAATCGAACGTTTTGGTTCTCGCCAATTGCGGTGCAAGGATCACGCTGAATACTCCCGCGAGGCACAATACTGTTACTCCTAAAACTACTCGGCAAGCGTAATTGAGTGTTTGGAGTTTGCCCGGATGAGCGGTGGCGATGTCCTCGAAGTCGAGCAGCAGAAACGCGACCGACGCAAACGAAAACATTGTGATTAGACCAACAATGCGGTCCGCGACCACCGAGCAGATCGCTTCGGGCATGCGGTCCTTGACCTGTCGCGTAACGTAAAAAGCTCGGAGTGTGTCACTTCCAATTATTCCAAAGGCAAATAACCCAAAGAAAGAACCGATGAAGCCAATGCGAATGGCATCAAAGTAGGTGAACGGTAAACCCAGTGCGCGTACCATCACTCGCCATCTCAAAAACGAAATGAGATTTGCCAGAATGCAGCTAACGAAACCGACTCCCACCCAGCCCCAGTGTTTAGGTTGCGAAAGGAATTTCTCAAATTGATCGTCTTTCTGGGCGGTGGTAAACAAATACCACAGAATACCGATCGAAAGCGAGAACTTGATTACCGTTATTAGATTGCGTTTGATACTGTCGTTCACTACCAATCAATGTTGAAAAAACACGAAACGATTTTACGTTTGTCACCGCAAATATCTGATTTCCGAAATGACGGAATTTTAAGGGCTTACACCTAAGTGTCCTAGGCTAATTATTGTGTTAATCAAATAGCACAACAGAAGCAGTAAATCCATGTAGAAAATTTCTGTTTCCAACGGGGCCAACCTCGCCAGCAGCGAAAAAACCGGCGAGCGGGATTGGGCCAACCGATTGAATGCACGCGGCATCATGATTGGGGTCTTGGAACAAGTTCAGTCCGCGACCGTTGCATGTAAATAATAACGCTGCTTTAAACGGCTCTTGGTCTGCCTGTTTTTTTAATAACTGGGTAAGTTCGGCGGAAGCTGACTCATGATCTCGAATGTGGAATTGAATGGTCTGGCCGGGGCGTACGTAGTCTCCAATGGAGATGGATCCGAGTGCTTGGTCGACCCCGGTGATATTCCGAATAAGAAAGTCTCCGAATTCAAAGGAATCCTGGTACTCGTTAATGACGCGTCCGATTTGAAGACCGCTTTGAAAGCTTCGCTGTTCTCTTGTCGGGAGTGTTTGGAATAGCTCGGACAGCACATCGATTGCCGGTCGCCCGCCAATCTGCTGAATGATATTTCGCTCGGCTTGCGTAATCACCATCGGTGTACCAATCGGGCGACATCCCTGCGAAACAATTGTCCGCACGGTCGTGTTGGCAAGTCTTACCCCAACCCAACCAGAATCGAAAGATTCATCATTTAGCAATAGTCGGGAGATACCTGGTTCCTGGGCCCCACTTGCGATCCCGCCGATGATCGGCAGACCGGGACGATCTTCATTAAACCGCTCTAGCAGATAATCGACTGGAAACTCAAACGGCTCGCTTAGCCCGATTAAGCAACTGTCTT
>Ga0208971_1001476_pt1 | contig 13874 bp, 9 predicted proteins | sample AOAMet1_18_M0_10_2_FD_188229 | JGI IMG/M metagenome (GOLD analysis project Ga0208971, IMG submission 188229) | Ammonia-oxidizing marine microbial communities from Monterey Bay, California, USA - CAN11_18_M0_10 (SPAdes) | ecosystem: Environmental > Aquatic > Marine > Intertidal zone | place... | reverse complement strand
TAGCTCTAAAAAACTTAAATCATATAGCCTAACAGTACACATATGCTATTTACCCCCTAGAACTGTTATAACCTTCATTTCGTTTAATATTTTAGCAATTCTCTTACCTTACTGTGGAGTAAGCTTCGCGATTTAAGTGACACCTTTGCGCAAGCGCGAGCGTCTGTCCAAATATATAGCCCAAGTTAATTACATGGGAACAAGTATCAGAACTAAATATAAATGAGATAGCTTTATTAATATAAAACAATTACTTAAGGCCATAAGCGACAACGCTTTCAGACAAATGATAGCACTTATCAGATCAGATCACTAAAGGTCATATGAAATTTAGATTTATGATAACAAATTATTATATCACCTCTCAAAATTTACGATAGTGGCAAAACCGGCCCTTCAGTATTTATGCAATGAGGTAAACACTAAATGGACTAGGGGGCACCCACTTAAACCTTGACTAATTAATTAATTACAGGAATTAATTAATTATGAAAGCTCAAAATACGAATCAAACAACGGCCAAACCCCAAGAGAGTGTTCGCGGGATCAATCGCGCGACGATTCTAAAGCTTGCATCACACAATCCAGATATTGACAGAACGTTGATGGCTGAATTAGCCGGTCTAACTACGCCAGCCATAACGCGAATATCCCAAGAACTTATTCGTGCAGATTTATTATCTGAGTCGGGTTCTCAAAAAAGCTCGGGTCGAGGCCGCAAACGCCAAAGCCTTCGCTTAAATGCAAGCGGAGGTTATGTTCTAGGCATTAGTATACTTGCGTTCAATACAGGCGTTACACTATGCAATCTTGCCGGTGAGATTGTTGCGCATAAAACTGTGATAGCTTCAGATTTAACCAATCCAACGTCTACTCTTAATGAAATAGCAAAAACTGTAAATCAAATGATTACAGATCACATTCAAGATCCGCGTCGAATGATTGGTGTTGGCGCTGCAATCGCGGGCTATTTGGATTCCTCAGGTGAAATTTTAATGCAATCTCCATACCTTGGGTGGCCAAAATTCAATATCAAACGAAGCCTTGAAGAACGCTTAAATCTGCCAGTAGCAATCGAAAATGTAAACAGAGCTATCATCATCGCAGAAACAAATATCGGCATAACACGTGGCGCCAAAGATGTAGTTCTTATTCGGGCAGCTTTAGGGTTAGGCGGTGCAATGATCAGCAACAATGAGCTATGTACTGGGCACACTAACACTGCAGGCCAAATTGGGCATATCCCAGCTAAATTAGACGGTAAACGCTGCAGTTGTGGTAAAATTGGCTGCCTCACAACCGAGGCATCAGGCTTTGCTGTTTTGCAACGCCTTGGCTTATTCCTAAGCACGAATAATGGTCTAGAAGATCTTCAACGCCATGGAGATGCCCTTCGTACAGTTTTAAAAAAAGCAAAAACCGATGCACTCATTTCAAATACAATCAGCGAAGCGGCTACAGCGCTTGGATTTCACAGCGCCGCTCCTATTCTAATGTTTGACCCAGAAGCTGTAATTCTGACAGGCCCATTGGGGCGTAATCCAATTTACCACCAGGCATTTAAAGAGCAACTTCAGGCCTCTGGTGTAAAAGCAGATATTCGTGGTGGGCTACAAGATGCAATCAAACAACCTTCCGAAGCCGCCGCTGGCTTAGCCTTGTCAGAACATTTTTTCTCTCCATCGCTTGATTTAGAACCCCTGATTGCAGCAACGACCTCAAATTCTACACCTCACACCATAGATGAGGGAGTAATTCTCTTATGAATGAGCAAACCCGTTGGGCCAGTCATACATATAAATTAGTCGCAGTTCTTTTAATATCGTTCAGCCTATACACAGCGGCTTTTGGTGTGTTTCCAGATGTTATCCAACGGGGAATGCATTTAGCACTAGCAATCATATTAGTATATTTAGGAATAATCACAAGTAAAAGAACATTATTGAGTACCCTGCTTTTGATAATACTTGCCATTTTTGGCGCATTCACAGCTTTGTATCAAACGATGTTTTATGATGATGTGGTCAATCGCTACGGCGCAATGACCAATCCAGAAATCTGGATTGCAGCAGTCAGCGTTGTGATTTTGCTGGATGCAACTCGTCGTACAATAGGTTGGTCAATGGTGGTTTTAGCGCTGATATTCTTGGCCTATGCCTTTTGGGGAAATTATTTGTGGGGCGATATCGCCCATCGTGGATATGGTTTAAAGCGTGTGCTAAGCCAAGTATACTTAGGTGCTGATGGTATCTTTGGCACCCCACTTGGCGTAAGTTCTACATTCGTTGTTTTGATCGTGATCCTAGGCGCTTTGTTAGAAAGCACAGGCGCATCCAAAGTGTTGATGGATATTGCCGTATCTTTGACAGGTCGTTCACGTGGCGGCCCTGCAAAAGCAGCCGTTGTTGGTAGTAGTCTTATGGGTATGATTTCTGGTACTGCTGTGGCAAACGTACTAACCACAGGAACAATCTCTATACCCTTGATGAAACGCGGCGGTTATAAGCCACGAGTTGCCGCCGCCATCGAAGCTGTTGCCTCTACGGGCGGACAATTGATGCCACCTATCATGGGTGCCGCAGCATTCATAATGGCTGACATTATCGAAACACCTTATACTGACATTGCAAAAGCTGCAATAATCCCTGCTATTTTGTTTTATGTAGCTGTATTTGCAGCTGTACATCTAGAAGCCGTTAAAAACGGGCTTCAGCCAATGAAAGAACACGAGCTTCCATCTGCAAAAGCTGCGTTAATAGAGGGCGGACACGTTCTTATCGCAATACCTAGCTTTATTGGCTTTTTGATGAATGGTTATTCAGTAATGTATTCATCCCTTTGGTCAATTGTCATCTTAGTTTTGCTATCTTGCCTTAAACCATCCACCTGGTTGGTGCCAAGCAAAGTAATTTCAACATCAAAAGCTGCAGCGCAAGCAGTCTTGCCAGTAGCAATGGCAACAGCAACTGCTGGTATCATTATTGCTGTAGTAACGCTTACTGGTGTTGGATTAAAATTCAGCAGCTTAATTGTTACCCTATCTGGTGGCAGCTTACTTGTTGCCTTAGTGCTAACAATGGCAGCTTCTTTAATTCTTGGGATGGGCCTGCCAACAGCAGCAGCATATATCTTAGTGGCCACACTGGCAGCTCCTGCACTAATTAATTTAGGTGTAAACACATTAGCCGCACATTTCTTTGTATTTTATTCTGCAATGTTATCTGCGATTACACCCCCCGTTGCCTTGGCAGCCTTTGCCGCTGCCGCATTATCAGGTGAAAACCCAATGCGTATTGCCTTAGTTGCCGTCAAATACGGCCTAGTTGCATTTTTAATCCCATATTTCTTTGTCTTTGATCCTCGTTTATTGGGGGTCGGCGAATTGCCAACTCTTATCATGCCATTTATTTCAGGAATGATCGGAACCCTTGCATTGGCTTCATCTTTACAAGGCTGGTTCTTGGGTCATGCCGGTTTGCTTTCACGTATATTACTGTTCACTGGCGCAATGCTTTTGATCATGCCTGGTTTAACTTCAAACATTATTGGAATTGCTTGCATCTTTCTGGCCGGTGCAATGCAAAAATATTTGCCAGCTCAATCACCCGAGGAAATCTAACCTCATATTTTACCGGGCTGCCCGGTTAACAATTTTATTTTGGGAGAAATAAATGAAAAAAATTATATCATTTGCAGCAGCAGTTGCATTAGGGATCAGTGCGTTGCCAACCTTGGCAAACGATGTACCTGTATCCATTGGCTCTAACCCTGTTGGCAATACCGCCTATCAATGGGCGGCTGGTATCTCAGACCTTGTAAACCGCAAGGTTGAAGGCGTTCAGATGACTGCTGAAGGTACAAAAGGCTATGTTGCAAACGTTCGCCTAATGCTAAACAGCGATATAGAAGCAGGGTTTTCAAACTCAAAACTTGCTTATGAAGCCTATAAAGCAGAGGGCGATTACTCTGATGTTGAGCCAGGGAGAATCCTAAGCTGGATGTCTATTGCACCAATTGTACAACACGTTGTCGTTTTAGAAGGATCAGACATTAAAACCTTGGATGATTTAAAAGGCAAACGTGTTGGCATGGGTCAACCAGGTGGCACATCAATGTTGGATGCTGAAATCTTACTTGATACAATCGGTTTAAAGCCAGGCGAAGATTTCAAAGACTTTCGTGTAAAATTACCAGCCATGGTCGATATGCTGAAAGATGGACAAATTGATGCGTTTATGTGGAATGGTTCAATCCCATTGCCTCCAATCATCAAGTTAAAAGCATCTCATGATATCCGCTTCTTATCTATTCCATCAGAAGTATCAGACACAATTCGTGCCAAATATGCTGCTTACTCAGAAGGTGACTTGCCAGCTAACACATACCCTGATCAAGCTGCCTCGATTCCATCATACCGTTTAGGAAACGTTCTTTTAATCCGTGCTGATGTACCAGAAGAAATCGTTTACCAAGCGACAAAAACTGTTTTAGAAAACCTTGATCATATGGGAACAGTCCACCCTGCATGGAAGCGCGTTTCAACTGATAGTATTCTTGGTGGTTTTAATGCACCATTGCACCCTGGAGCGCTGCGTTATTACCGCGAAGCAAATGTACCAGGTATCGAAGAATTCGTAGCACGTACAAGTAACTAATCAATAGTGGGTCGCACGTGAAACGTGCGGCTCACCCATTTATATTTTACGGAAATCAATAATGAAAACAGTTTTCGTCCTTCTTGACAGCCTCAATCGTAATGCGATGGAAAGTTACGGCGATACATCCGTCATTTCACCTAATTTCAAACGTTTTGCAGAACGCGCAATTACATTTGATAATCATTATGTTGGCAGCCTTCCCTGTATCCCTGCACGACGTGATTTACACACAGGCCGCTTAAATTTTTTGCATCGTAGTTGGGGGCCACTTGAACCATTTGATGACTCATTCCCAGAACTCTTGAAACTTAATGGCACTTACAGTCATATAATCACAGATCATCATCATTATTTTGCCGATGGCGGAGCCACCTATCACCCGCGATACTCATCTTGGGAATTAGTGCGCGGCCAAGCGATTGATCGTTGGAAAGCCCATGTTAATGCTGATATTGATCACCTAACTCTTGATTATCACCCCATGCAACATAATCGTGTAAATAACATGATCAATCGCCAATATATGGGCGAAGAACATGAATACAGCGGCCCACAAACCTTTGCTTTGGGCCAGGAATTTTTGAAAAAGAACCACACAGAAGATAATTGGTTCTTACAACTTGAATGTTTTGATCCCCACGAGCCGTTTCACGCCCCACCCCGGTTTCGAGAGATGTATCCAACCGATTACAATGGCCCAATCCTTGACTGGCCACTCTATAAACGCGTCAATGAAAGCCCAGAAGAGATAGCAGAGATACGCGCAAACTATGCCGCCTTAACCACAATGTGTGATGAATATTTTGGTAAAATCTTAGATTTCTTTGATGAAAATAATATGTGGCAAGACACATGCCTTATATTAACAACGGATCATGGGTTTCTTTTGGGCGAACATGATTGGTGGTCTAAAAATCGTATGCCAGTCTTTGACGAAATCTCTAGAATTCCTTTGATGGTTTATCATCCAGAGTTTGCAGAGCAATCAGGAACACGGCGCAAATCTTTAACACAGTCGATAGATATAATGCCAACAATCATGGAATTACACGATCACACAATTCCAGAAGATGTTTCAGGCAAATCTTTAATACCTCTTTTGGCGGAAGACAGTCCTGTGCGATCTACCGCTATGTTTGGATATTTCGGCGCCGCATGTAATATAACGGACGGCACCCATGTGTATCACCGATACCCAGAAAACCTATCTGCAGATGGCTTATATGAATACACATTGATGCCAACACGCATGACATCACGTTTTCCAATCAGTGATTTGGTCGGCGCTACATTAACTGATCCTTTTAAATTTACGAAAGGGGCACCCGTGATGAAGTTGAAGCCTCGCACGAACGAAGAAGGAAATCCTGTCGAATGCCAAGGCATGAGTTTTGACAATACAAAAACACAACTTTACAATCTGGACACAGATCCAAAACAAGAAAACCCAATTACTAACCCTGAAATTGAGGCCAAGTTGGTAGCTGAGATGATCCATCACATGAAGTGCGCGGATGCACCCGCAGAGATGTATGCCCGTTTCAACTTAGAATTGGATAACTAAATGCTGGACTGGTTTGCAAAAGATTACATCAACTTAGATTTATCATTTTCGATTGCCTCAGCAAACATTGTTGTAATGCGCGCACCCTGTGAAATACCTGTTCGAACATCCTTTGGTACCATGAGTGATCGTCCAGCGGTCTATCTGCAATTGGAAACGACTGATGGCGTCAAAGGATTAGGGGAAATATGGTGTAATTTCCCCTCCTGTGGGGCAGAACATCGAGCTAAATTACTTCAAACTTCGATTCTACCAGCGCTTATTGGCCGAATTTATAGCGATCCATTGGCCTGCTTTGATGCCATGAGTAACCACTTTGAGAGATTGGCAATTCAATCTGGCGAAACTGGATCAATTGCACAGTGTATCGCTGGCATTGATTGCGCCATATGGGATATTATTGCCAAACGCGCAAATACACCACTTTTTCAGCTCATCGGTGGCAAAGACTCTATTATTGGAACATATGCAAGCGGCATAAACCCCACTGGAACAATAGAAACCATAGAGCGTTGTAGAGGACTAGGCTATACGGCATTCAAACTTAAGATCGGCTTTGGGGACGATACAGATCTCAGAAATCTAACAGACATAGCTGAAAACCTATCAAATAACGAGCAAATGATGACGGATGCAAATCAAGGCTGGTCTGTTGCAAAAACGCTTGAAATATTGCCAAAATTAGCTGCTTTTCCACTAAAATGGCTAGAAGAACCAATTATAGCCACCTCGACTCCCAGCGCATGGACAAAAATTCAATCAGCTTCTCCTATCCCCATTGCTGCAGGTGAAAATATTATGGGAACTAAAAATTTTGATGATGCAATCTCAAGTGGCCAACTTGATGTAATTCAACCTGATATCTGTAAATGGGGGGGAATCAGTGGTAATCTGCCTGTAATAAAGAATATCCTCAAATCCGGAGCTAGATATTGCCCTCATTATTTAGGAGGCGGTATAGGACTTGCCACATCGGCGCATCTTCTTGCTGCTGTTGGTGGCGATGGATTGTTGGAAGTTGATAGTAACATTAACCCTCTTCGTGAAGATTTATTCGCACCTCAATTAACATGCGGAAAAATAGATATTGGGGATTCTATTGGTATTGGAATTGACAATCAACACTACCAAGATTTCCTCTCAGAACATTCAAAAATAATAACTTCGAATATGGAGTTAAAAAAATGAAATCAAAATACGATTACATTATTGTAGGTTCAGGTTCAGCAGGATCACTTCTTGCCAATCGCTTATCAAAAGACCCATCTTGTCGTATTTTACTATTAGAAGCAGGTAAAGCTGATTGGAACCCATGGCTTAAACTGCCCGTTGGATATTTTCGCACAATCTATGATCCTCGCTTTTCACGAATCTTCAAAACTGAACCCTCTGAGGGGGATGGAAATAGAGGCATTTTATGGCCCAGAGGCCGGATCGTTGGGGGGTCAAGTTCCATAAATGGCTTGATCTATATGCGTGGGCAACACGATGATTTTAATGATTGGCAAGATTTGGGTGCGGAGGGTTGGTCTTGGAATGATATCTTGCCTTTTTTCAAAAATATCGAAAGCTATCAAGGTGGTGACAATCAATATCATGGTCGTAATGGCGAGATGCCAATTTCAGACTTACGCAACTATAATCCAGCCTGTCATGCTTGGTTGAACGCTGCTCAGGAATATGGACTACCCTTCAATCCAGATTTTAATGGCCAAACAACAAACGGTGTTGGGTATTATCAGCTAAGCATTGGGCGAAGGTTTCGTGCAAGTTCTGCATCTGTATTTCTAAAACCTGCACTCAAGCGTAAAAATCTTACTTTAAAAACAAATGCCAATGTTACACGTGTTCTATTTGATGGAACCAAAGCAATTGGTGTTGAATGGTTACAGAATGGACACAAACACAAAAGCCTTTCAAGCGCAGAAGTTATTCTGTGTGCTGGCGCTATCCAGTCCCCGCAGATTTTGCAATTATCAGGAATTGGTTCTGCCAAACTTCTGCAACAATACGGCATCAGCGTTATCGCCGACAGCCCCGAAGTTGGTGAAAACTTACAAGACCATTATCAGATGCGCCAAATCGTTCAAATGACGAACAAGTGGTCTTTAAATAACGATGTACGCAATCCAATCAAACTTGCAAAGATGGGGATTGATTGGGCGCTCTCTGGCACAGGCCCTTTAACTGTTGGCGCTGGTCAAGTTGGCGGCGGGGCATCAACATCTCTTGCTGATCCTGGGCGACCAGACATTCAATTCAATGTCATGCCTTTATCCGTTGATAAACCAGGCACGCCATTGCATAAGTTCTCTGGGTTTACGGCGTCCTTTTGGCAATGTCATCCAGAAAGCCGTGGAACTGTAAACATTGGTTCTGCAGATCCAATGGCAGATCCAATCATTAAGCCGAATTATCTTTCAACAGAACGCGATAGAAGCACAATGATTGAAGGTGTAAAAATGTTACGTGATATTATTAACCAACCTTCATTCAAAGACCTTTGGAATAGTGAAATGGTACCGGGCCCTGGTTATATATCAGACAAAGAAATATTAAGTGCAGTACGGAATATGGGTAGTACAGTATTTCATCCTGTTGGCACATGTCGTATGGGAATTGATGCAAATGCAGTGTTGGATTCCGAATTAAAGGTTAATGGTGTTAGAAATTTACGTGTCATAGATGCCTCTGCTATGCCAAAAATCACTTCGGCAAACACCAATGCGCCAACATATTTAATCGGTGAAAAAGGGGCAGATATGATATTGAATGGAAATCGTAAAAACGCCCGTCATTTTGAGGAATTAATTACATGAAAAAACCACAAAATATAATATTAATTATGGCGGATCAGCTGGCGGCGCATGCATTAAGCATTTATGGGAATAGCGTTTGCAAAACCCCAAATCTCGATAGGCTTGCAGCAGAAGGTACCGTATTTGAAAACGCCTATTCGAATAATCCCTTGTGTGTCCCCAGCCGTGCATCTTTATTAACTGGGCGTCTATCGCCCAGTATTGGGGTTTACGATAATGCCAACGAAATCTCGAGCTCTATTCCCACAATGGCCCATTATTTACGCCATGCTGGATATCAGACAGAACTCTGCGGCAAAATGCATTTCATCGGCCCAAACCAACTTCATGGTTTTAATAATCGTACTGTTACAGATGTTTACCCAGCAAACCATCAATGGATTGCTGATTGGGATGCAGGCCCCTCTTTTGTACCCTCTGGCACAGCCTTAAACGGTGTAGTTGAAGCAGGCTCATGTGTGCGTACCATGCAAGAAGATTATGACGACGAAGTCGAACATTGTGCCATTCAAAGCATCTACGACAGAGCTCGCGATGACAAAGGTCAACCCTTCTTCCAACTAATTTCATTCACTAGCCCACACACACCATTTACAGTTAATCAAGAATACTGGGATCGTTATACCCCTGATGAAATTGATGCCCCGACTGTTGGCGAAATACCTTTTGAGGAGCTAGATTATTACTCTAAGGCAATGTTCTTTGCGCATGGTCGGCATCGCCATAGAATAACCAACGAACATCTGCGAGATACACGCCATGCATATTACGGTATGATTTCTTATATTGATGATAAAATTGGACGCATCTTAGACATATTAGATAAAACCAGCCTGTCTGATGAAACGATCGTTTTGTTCACTTCTGATCATGGAGAAATGTTAGGTGAGCGCGGCATGTGGTTTAAGCAAACATTTTGGGAGTGGTCGGCGCATGTACCCTTAATTGCACGTATGCCAAACACCCCTAAAGGGCATAGAATAAAAGAAACCGTTTCACTTGTTGATCTTTTACCAAGCTTTCTTGATCTGGCCAACCGTACCGATTTAATCCCACAAGATGCAGATGGTTCATCTTTGATACCCTTCCTGAAAAGGACCAAAACTGATCATCCAAATATCGCAATATCTGATTATCTAGCCATTGGGCCTTGCGTTCCATGCCGAATGATCCGCAAAGATCGTTTCAAGCTGATCCGCACCTATGGTCATCCTAATTTATTATTTGATCTCGTGGATGACCCAAACGAAATGCGTAACCTTGCAGGTGATCCCATATATTCAAATACTGTTGCAGAGCTGATAGAACTCTCAGATCAAGGCTGGAATCCTCAACAACTAGAAACTACTGTTAGAGCTAGCCAAAAGCTGCGAAATATAATTAAAACCACCCCTGGCCCAGCTGATAAATGGGATCATACCTCACGTGTTGGCGACGATACACGATATGTGCGTACAGACGGTGTAGATGTCACCAAGGGCCGCTTGCGCCTGCCACAAGTTCCTGAAGTAGCACCAAATTGGCCACCCCTTGATAAAGATATAATAAAAGATTTAATCGATGGTAAACGTAATATTTCCGATTACCTAACCTAGTAAAAATAGAGAAGCCTATGTCCATAGAAATCAAAAACCCTGCGAACCCAAAAGAAACTGTTGCCAGCCACGCTGTAAACACTACTGATGAAATTGACTCAATCATCGCCAATGCAAAATCAGCGCAAAAAGAATGGGCCACTGTTCCTCAGCCCGAGCGTGGACGCATAGTAAAATTATTTCTTGATGCCCTTGAAGCTAAATCTGAAGAGATTGCTTTATCCATGACCAAAGAAATGGGGAAAACACTGGGCGAGAGCAAAGGTGAAATCGCTAAAGCAGTGGGCGAAGGCCGTGCCACCGCCGATCGTGCTGGCGCACCGATTGGCGAAGTTTTGCCCTCTCAAATTGCAGGAACTATCAGCTATACATTTCGCCGTCCACGTGGCGTCGTATTAGGAATTAATCCATGGAATTTTCCTTTCAGCACACCATTGCGCAAAGCGGTTCCAGCACTTTTATACGGCAATGCGATCGTCCAAAAACCTGCCACTGTTTCACCAGGTCCACTCTTAATGATGCGCGATATTGCATCTGAGTTTTTCCCAAAGGGCCTGTTTGATGTTGTTGTTGGGGGTGGTGCCATTGGCCAATCTCTTTGCGAGCATCAAGACATTGATGCTGTCAGCTTCACAGGTTCTGTTGGTGTTGGGCGTAAAGTAGCCCTCTCAGCTGTTTCACATTTCGCAGAGGTTAGCTTAGAATTAGGCGGAAAAAATCCAGTAATTCTAAACGATAGCTTGAATATTAGTTCCGCATTAGATCAAATTACTGCCGCTGGATTTGCTGTTTGTGGTCAAAGATGCACAGCGATCAGCAGGGTGATTGTACACAAAGATTTAGAAGATCAAGTTATCAAAGGCCTTGCAAAGCGCACAAATGCAATCACACCATCTGATGGTACCAAGGAAGATGCACAAATGGGGCCACTTTCAAGTGAGAACCAACTCAATGATGTATGTGGCTTTGTTAATCGTGCCATAACTGAGGGCGCCAAAGTTGCGGCAGGCGGAATGAAAATAAAATCTGATACAGGTGGATACTTTTACAGCCCAACCATCCTAAGTGGTGTTACACGCAACATGGAAATTGCGCGAGATGAAGTTTTTGGGCCTGTAATGGTTGTTATGTCCTATTCTGAAATGGAAGAGGCCCTCTCTATTGCAAATGATGTTAGCTTTGGGCTATCCTCTTGTCTTTATTCTGATCAACTACATGTCGTTGAAAAATTTATTGCTGAAAGCGAGAGTGGAATGCTACATATCAATGGCGGCAGCTTCCCTCAAAACCATCTTCCATTCGTTGGCGTAAAAGACAGCGCCCTTGGCGTAGGCGGTTCAAATGGAGCCTCTACCATCCAATTTTACACAACAGAACACACTGTTTACAAAAGCAGTCTGACTTAAATTAATCAGATTTCTTCGCAGTAAAATATAAAAGACACCTATAATATTGATATTATTCTGAGTATTGTTAGGCATATAAAATAATGTATTTATCGCGCTAATCTTTGCGGATAATAAAACTAGAGGCTTACTGAAGTGCTAACAATCTTTCTAGCTATTGCTCCAGTTATTGCAATCATCATGATGGGCTATAGTTTGCGTCGCGGTAACATTTTATCAATCGAAATTTGGAACTTCAATGACAGCTTAGTTTATTGGATTCTTATGCCAGCATTATTCTTTGCCAAAATTTCTGCCGCCGACCTTGGTGGGGATCTAGGTGATTATGCATTCCTTCTATATGCTGGTTTCTTCGCTGCAATATTCTGTGGCTGGCTTTTAGGGCGAGGAATTCAGGCACCACAAGCCAGCTCACTCATGCAAGGAAGCGCACGGTTCAACACTTTCATCGGTCTTGCAATAGCCGAGGCCGTTTACGGGACTAAAGGATTACAGCTCGCTGTGCTTGGTTCCGCCCTTTTGGTGCCAGTTGTGAATGTCACTATTGTTAGTTTGATGGCTCGCCAATTAGGCGGCGGTGGAAAATCGATTTTGATTGAACTAGTGAAGAATCCCCTGATCCTGAGTATTTGCGCTGGTGTGCTGTTTAATCTTACTGAGCTGAATGAAGTAGCGGTTCTGCATGAAGTTGCTCGTATTCTTGGCAATGCGGCGCTGCCAATCATGCTGCTGTGTGTGGGGGCTAATCTTAAACTTCGCGGTCTTAGTGGATCAAGAAAGATCATCGGATTTTCAATCATTGGCAAGTTTTTGATTAATCCAATTGCGGTTATTTTCGCCGCGCTTGTCCTAAATACTGATCCTTTATTTATTCAGGTCGCCCTTATCTTTGCGGCGCTCCCAACAGGCGTGGCAAGCTATACTCTCGCCCGAGAAATGCAGGGCGACGCGCCCCTCATGGCTGCAATCATCACAATGCAAACCCTGCTAAGTTTCATCATATTACCTTTGACACTACTTCTTGGGCAAGTAGTTTTCTCGTGGATTGAGTAGAACAGCCAATACTTCTGATAAATGAGTGCACATATCAGATCAAATCGCTAAAGGTCATCTGAAATTTAGGTTCATTTCACTTAACCATAATTTAATGTGCTTAACTGAGATCATCAGTTCGAGATAGCAACAGCACATCCCAAATAAGAAGTATTATCTATTTGCTGACTTAGAAAAATGGCAACATCTGCACGCGAAATATTCAGTGATAAATTACGTTCGTTTGATGAAAAATTTTCTTTAAAAGACTTTGTAGCAGGGCCATTTGTGAAAGCACTTGGGCGAACGATTGTCCAATCGAGCCCACTTGCAAGAATAAGGTTTTCTTGTAGTTCATGATCCTTAAAAACTGGCTTTATAATAGCTCCAAACATCACATGTTTCCACCAGAAATTTAGGTTTGCCCAACTTTCATGAGCACCTAGAGTTGACTGACAAATGAGCCGAGAAATTCTTTGAGATTGCATAGCATTTATTATATTTAGTGTGCCCTTTGAACGGACAATACTTTTTCGCGACATGCCTGAACCAAGTGTAATCAAAACTACATCTTGGCCTCTTAATGCTTCAAGTACATCGACGCGATTTAATACATCTCCAGAAGAATAAATAAGCTTGGCGTTTTTGATCTGAAGTTTCTCTGGGTTTCGAGCAAATGCTGATACTGTATGGCCACCTTCTAAAAGTGCGTCTACTGCGAGACGTCCAATACTTCCAGTGGCTCCAAATACGATAACATTCATTAATTCACTCCATACATCATATTTGCCTACTTGACA
>Ga0208971_1001466_pt1 | contig 13948 bp, 21 predicted proteins | sample AOAMet1_18_M0_10_2_FD_188229 | JGI IMG/M metagenome (GOLD analysis project Ga0208971, IMG submission 188229) | Ammonia-oxidizing marine microbial communities from Monterey Bay, California, USA - CAN11_18_M0_10 (SPAdes) | ecosystem: Environmental > Aquatic > Marine > Intertidal zone | place... | reverse complement strand
TTTTGTGTATACCCATCCCCTAGCCCTATCTTTTGTGCTAAAAGCCCACAGAGAGGCACTATGGAGCACCTATGATAGTAAGGGACTTTAATGGTCCTTAGTGGCTGTTTATGGCGTCGGTCCCCGAGGCGTAGCCGAGGGAAGGTGTGGAATACGCGTAAAAATGTCAAAAAATTTGCGAAAATTTGCGACGGTAAAGGTATCTCCATGATCACATAGAAAAAATTGATCACTCTAAAGAACTACAAATACGTTAAATAAGGATACAAATGCCTACTAAAAACGACATTACCGGTGATGCTATTAAGAGCAAAACCAATAATGAAAAGTATAGAAACAACTATGATCGTATATTTAACAAAGAGTGGAATCACACATGCGATAAACTTGGCAAGGCTGTCACTATCCCAGTTAATGGGAATTGTCCAGTATGCGGTTTATCCGGTTCAAGAGCAGAATAATTGATCACCCTATAGGATAAGTCCTCCGGGGTCATTTATGCCCTTATATCCCTTATGACCATGTGTGCCTAATCCATGACCAATTAGAGGCCATAAGGGAGGTTATCCTTATGCTAAACCTATAACCTAATCAAGGGCTTACCCCATGCTAGATCAATTAGCGTTATTCATCAAAGGAACACTAGCACTAGCACTTATTATCGTTGCTATATCTTCTATTTATGTTTATCGTGTGTGGACAAAAGACACATCACGAAGAGTTAAACTCAGTATCATGGGTTTTTCTATAGAGCTAGGAGAGGCAACTAATAAAGTTTCTAAGGAGACAGTGCCAGACATTTATACCGGAGATTAATATGTTATCCACGATATTTAAATTCTTATCAGGCGAGGCTATGGATTCCTTAGTAGATCTGTTTAAGGATTATCAAGACAAAAAGTTATCAAAAGAAGAATTACGATTTAGGCTTCAAACATTTGAGGCTACTAATACCCAAGAGTTACACCTTGCTCAGATAGAATTAAACAAAGAAGAAGCAAAACATAAATCTATGTTTGTAGCAGGTTGGAGACCTATGTTGGGTTGGGTTTGTGGCTTAGGATTCGCTATGAACTTCCTAGTGGCACCAGTCGGAACATTTATTGTTAACCTTATGGGTTACCCTATAGAATTCCCGCAAGCTGATGTGGCTACGATGATGCCTGTACTTCTAGGTATGTTGGGATTAGGTACTATGCGCACTTACGAGAAGGCGCAAGGAGTATCCCGTGAAAAAGTTTAATATTTTAAATAAGGAATAATTATGCATCCTGAAAATTTGCCTTCTCATTTAGGAGGGCATCTCTATGTAACGCATTTAGACATTGCTAATCTTGAGTATTTAAAAAATAAATACAATATTGAAACAATGATCGATATTGGATGCGGACCCGGCGATATGATACGCGAAGCTAAAAAGCTAGGTATCGAAGCCGAAGGTATTGATGGTGACTTTACTTTAGATTTCCCTGATATACCAGTTGTACTAAATGATTTCACCAAAAGCTCTTATAATTTTAATAAGACTTTTGATTTAGCGTGGTCTGTAGAATTTGTAGAACATGTGCCAAAAGAATATATTGACAATTACATGTCTGTTTTCAAAGAAGCAAAATATGTTTTAATGACGCATTCTCCATTTAATACAGAATACCACTTCAACGTAGAGCCTAGCAATTATTGGGTTGAGTTGTTTGAAAGCTACGGCTTTATATTATTAGAAAATGAAACAAAATATATTAGAGCAAACAGCTCCATGGAAAGAGAGTTTATAAGAGATTATGGACATTTCTTTTTAAATCCCCAAAAGCTATAAAAAGGAGACTAGTATGAATATGGCACATGACGGAAAACCTTGTTCCTACGGAATGACAAAAGGTAAAAAGCGAAGAGGCAAATAAAATGCCAGCTAAAAAGAAAAACAATTTGTATGATAATATTCGTGCTAAAAGAGCGCGGATTAAGGCTGGTTCTAAAGAACGAATGAAGAAAGCAGGAGAAAAAGGCCGCCCTACTGCTAAGACCTTCAAGCGAGCGGCTAAAACAGCTAAAAAGAGATGAGATGAAAAAGAACCACATTGGAATAGCAATTGCAATGCTCCTTGCACAAGGCTGTGCAGGGGGAGAGTTAAAGAATGAAGATTGTGTAGAATGGCAACACTATGAAATCCCGGTATCCGAATGCACGGGCGGTCGTGGTGTAGCTCCACAATTCTGCGTTACGCGATCACAAACGAAATACTTTTGTGTGAGTTATATTGAAAATAAGATCTAAAATATAAAAGAAAAATTGGAGAAACTCAAATGAATTTAGTAAGACTCAGCGAGCATGTGATTGACAACAGTAACGGGGTCGCTACAACCTGCTACCTCTACAAAAATAATGAAATTATAGCTACTGGGAAACACTATAACCCTTTGGAAACTCCCTATCCTTACGGATACGCATGGCTTACTTACGTATTTGCGGATAAAACAGTATTTTGGAAAAGAGGGCCATACCCCGTAGGCGAAGGTGATGGAATGTACCAACACATAATCTACAAAAATGGCATAGAGACTTTCCATGTTCCAACGAAGGAGGCTCTCGGCTCTATCGAGTATCGAAAAGATACCAACGAAATAGTAGGAAAATCCATGTGCTATCACGAAGATCCTCCGGATTTTGGGCTTCCAACACCCATTACAAACACGGAAGATGTAATAGCATATACAGTTAATTTTGATACAGAGGACAATCCCTTGTCTTGGGAGGCTTACGTATGGCCGAGATAGATCGCAAATATGTACAAGTAGAGCCTCTTGTTGTTAAAGGAAATACTACTGCTTGGGGATACGGCACTAGTTGGGGAGACATAGCAAATAATGTTCCTGTTCAAACTAACCCTACAGACAATAATATTGATCCTCTGTACTCCGGTGCAGATATAAGGTCTCTATACTATGCCACTACCGCCGGAGATATAATTCTTGAGTTGACGGGAAATAGAGCAAACTCTGGCTGGGATACTATGGTTGTGGCCTCAACTACTTACCAAAGAAGTTCGGCAACTTATGCTTATTTTAGTGGTTCAAACTTCACTCAATGGCGATGGAGTAGCTCAAATACTTTTGGAACTACTTCGGGAGCAAACATCCTAGTTACTTGGAATTCAACACCCTCCGATAGTGAAATTGACAGTTTATCTTTTACAGATGTTGCGAATGCTGTAGGAGGAACCGCATACTATGCGAGCGACCAGCTAACTGGAATTGACGTTACTATTAATGTAACCACTCCCTTTGGAACAGGCACTCGAGGTTTTTATATATCTTCCTCTGCCACCCCTTCTACAACAGCGTCACTTTATACAACAGCGGCAAAAACAGCAACTAATAATCAATATGTTCATTGCCGAGTAGTGGCTTCGAGCACGCCGAGCGCTAGCACAGATATTACAATCACAGCAGGGTCTCCTTCAAAGAGTGACACTTTTAATGTTACTACTGCGCAGGACACCTCACCGAACAATTACACATTTGACCCAGCAGATGATGTGGGATTAAGCACTCTCGTAGTATCCAATACCGAAACAATTACAGGAATTACTGGAAGTGTCTCTGTGTCTGTATCCGGTCAAGGAACTCCTCGGATTAGTATAAATGGAGGGAGTTACGTATCTTCTGGAACAATATCGAATAATCAAACTTTAAAAGTTCGTTTGACTTCTTCAGCCTCGAATAGCACTGCGCACACAGCAACAGTTACTCTTGGTACAGGAACCTTCGCACAAGAAACATTTGTGGTAACAACTCTAGCGGCATCTGGAGGCGGCGGAGGCCCGATTTCAGGAGGCTCTTCAACTTATGGTGTTGAAATTACAGATACAAATGGAACTACAAAGGTTTTATCCCCTTCAACCCGATATGCTGTAAGAGTAACGGATGTAGTAACTTTCAGTTTCACAGCAAACGGAACTGCAAATGACGATGTGTTGCTTACAACAAATATGACAGACTTAACGACCGCGAACTCAGATGTTCTTTTCTTGCCCGGAAGTTCTATCTTAGACGTTACTAGAGAGTCTAATGGCTTTAGAGTAACAAATCTCGGTACTGGTTCGTTTACACAAACAATGTTTGCAATAAGGTTTTGAGCTATGACTTATGGAATAGAAATACGGTCAGGAAATGGAAGCTTACAACTAAATTCTGACTATACAGACTCTGGCTTTATTGTAACAGACAAGTTTACTTCTACGAGTACTATAAACTATGATAGGAGTAAGGACTTAATACTTGCCCGTCCTGCTTCAGGCGGCGGAAATGTGACGGTTGGTCTTTCTACCACTACCGCTACAGGTGTGGTTACTCGGACTTTTCAAGATGTCAACGGAAGCTCAGTAAACATGGAAGTGATTAAAGGACGGTTTTGTACTGAACTTACAGCGGCTACCAGTGGATATGGGCTTCAAATATTTAATGCTGATAACGAAATTGCATTCGATTCCACCCAATACGGAGGAGACGGGGGGTTTAACATTACTGAGTATTTTCCAAAGTTTCAGGTGAATGGACAGATAAACTTATCAAGTCCTATGACCTCCGATGGTCGAAAATTTGCAAATATGGATACGACAGTTATTGATAATAGCGGAGATGGGTTTTACGTAATGTACGCTTTCAGAGATGCCGGAACCAGCGAAGGTATTTTCTTCGAGTCATATTTTAATGTTACTTTTGAAGGTGGAACAATATCAAGCTATTTAGCAAATTTTAACCCTATACTGCTTGGAGAAGGAGGATCAGTATGATACAGTATTTAGTTTATGTAGACGATTATGGCGATATTCGCATGATAAAACCTGCCAAAGGGGATAACAATCCTGCCGAAGGTATTGGAGCGGATGGATTAAATTGTAGACATCTCTTAGAGCCTTTAGCAAACGCAGGGCTGTTCATGGAAACAAACTTCTGGTCAACGTCTGCTTCTGCTTGGCTAACTAGAATAGCTCGTCCTAACAGACATGCCACTTGGGAAGGTCGTTGGGTATGGGATTCTGAGTTGCTAATTGAGGATATTCGAAAAGAAAGAAATAAAAAGCTTTTTCAATGCGACTGGGCAGTCGTTGTTGACTCCCCTCTTAGCCCAGAACAAAGAGAAGAGGCAATCGCTTATCGTACATTGCTTCGCGACTTACCCTTGTCTTTAGACATGCCTACGGTAAGCTCAGTAGAAGAAGTAGTGTGGCCAACAGCACCCACTTTTTTATAGGATAAAAACATGTCAGATAGATTTGCAAGGTCAATGACTTGGTTTTTTAAAACTATAGCTGATCTTTTCTTTGCTAAAAGATACGGACATCGAGCGGTTGTACTAGAAACAGTAGCCGCAGTTCCCGGAATGGTAGCGGGTATGTGGTCTCACTTTGAAAGCTTAAGAACCCTAGAAAGAGGTCACGGCACTAAAATTCACACGATGCTATCAGAAGCTGAAAATGAAAGAAAGCATCTTATCTTTTTCTTACACATTTCAAAACCTACTTTGCTAGAGCGGATTATTATAGTAATTGCTCAAATAGTCTTTACCCTGTTTTACCTATTTATGTATATTTTCTTTAGAGGTACTGCTCACCGAATGGTAGGCTATTTTGAAGATGAAGCAGTAAACAGCTACACCAACTACTTGGCTATTATCGATAACAAGCAAGTACCAAACCCTCCTGCTCCTAAAATTGCAATAGAGTATTATGGGCTAAGGGAAGATGCTAGATTAAGAGAAATGGTCCTTTGTGTTAGAGAAGATGAAAAGCAGCATGCTAAGGTAAACCATGAGTATGCCGATTCTATATTGGAGTAAACATGATCGAAAATAAAAATTATCTGTTTATTCATGTGCCTAGAACAGCTGGTAGTAGTTTAGGTTATGTTTTACATACTGCTTTAAACGGCAACCGTATTTATGACATCCATTCTAGTTTTTCAGAGCTTGAAAATACTTGCCCTAAAAGAGTAAAAAATAAGTTTAAGTTTGGGTTTGTTAGAAACCCCTTTGAAAGAGAGTTTAGCCAATGGCTTTATCATGCATATAAACCTGAATTCTTAGTAACACCTACTTTTGAAGAGTGGATAACTTGGCGTTACTCAGACTACAAAATGCCAAAAAGTTTTATTGCTAAAGGGCATGACGCTTACAACTACCTCAAACAGTTTTCTGTGCTTCCTCAAATAGGATTTTTTCTAGATAAAGAAAATAACTATAAGCTTGATTTTTTAGGAAATTTTGAATCTAGAGAAAAAGATCTAGACTTTATATTTTCTAAAATTTATCCCGGATATAACTGGAGAGAGGAGTACCCCCACGAAGAAGGTCAAAGGAATAGAGCTATAGAATGCAAAGATTATAAAGATCACTATACTTTACTAGGAAAAGAAATAATTGAAAAAGCTTACTCTGTTGATTTAAAAGCCCTAGGCTATTGTTTTGATCAAAGAGAACCTTCAGTTTATAACTCGCTAGACCTTAGTAACGTGGATGATTATTCTTTTAATAGCAGTGACTTAATAGGGGAAGATGCATCCTCTATATACAACTACAGGGCTAAAAATTTATAATGAAAAAATCTAGTGTTAAAACATGGAAGCCCGAATCTGTTAAAAAGAAAACTTCACAGAATAATGGGACTCAAACAACAAAAAGTACTATGAATAAATCTAAGCAACGATCTCTTAAGAAATACAGAGGTCAAGGGAGATAGTCTTATGCCTTCAGATTGGCAACTAGAACGAGCAGGAGTGTCTGCTTATAATAAGCCCAAAAGAACACCAAAACACCCTACTAAGTCTCATGTTGTAGTAGCTAAAGAAGGTAGTAAAATAAAAACTATTCGTTTTGGCGAACAAGGAACAAAGGGAGCCGGTAAGAACCCTTCAAGTGAGAAGGAGAAGGCCCGGCGTAAATCATTTAAAGCTCGTCATGCTAAAAACATTAAGAAAGGGAAGATGTCTGCGGCATACTGGGCAAATAAAGTTAAGTGGTAAATTATGAAATTTTGGGTTGTACACAACAAGATAATCCCATTCCCGCCTTATAGGGGTATTGTTTTATACCCGTTTGTTTTTCTAAGATCTCACAGCATGGTTTTATTTCGACACGAACTAGAGCATTGTTACCAGATTAAAAAGAAAGGCGTAGTTAAGTTTTACTTGTCTTATCTTAAGGAGCTAGTTACTAAAAAGTATCGAGATATCTCCTACGAGCAAGAGGCCTACGATATAGAGCGCAAGCCTTTAACTGCTGAAGAACAAGAGTGGTTTTACAATAAAGTAATTAAACTTTAAGGGCAATTAATGGGAAAACGAGTACGAATAGAAAGTTTTAATCCACCGCCAATATTGGCTCAAACTCATAATCAACAACTATTGATGGATGCGATACGAGACAATACGCAAGTAATATCTACTGGTTCTGCAGGAACTGGTAAAACGTTTATAACTGCTGGTTTAGCCGCAGATTGGTATTTACGAAACAATAAGCGGAAAATAGTTATTACTAGACCAATGATACCTGTTGGAGAAGACATCGGATTTCTGCCGGGCGATCTTGCTGAAAAGACGACCCCTTGGGCAATGCCCGTACTAGATGTTATCTCACAACGCATTGGCGCTAAAAGACTAGAATGCGATCTAGGTAAAAACATAGAAGTTGTACCCTTGCAGTTAATGCGAGGCAGAACTTTTGATGACGCATGGATTTTAGCAGATGAAGCGCAAAACTTATCGGTTGAACAAGCAAAGATGATTGTTACCCGAATTGGAGAAAATTCTAAGTTACTCATAAATGGCGATATCAAGCAAAAAGATATACCTGAAAAATCAGGATTAGCTTGGCTAGTCGAAAATATACATAGATACTATTTACCCGTACCCGTAGTTGAATTCACAATACATGATTGTCAAAGAAGTGATGCTTGTAAAATGTGGTTAGAAGTTATGGAAATGGAAGATAATAGAACAAAACATAAATAATGGAAAAAATCCGGGTGAATCCATCCGGATTATTCCCCTAAGAAAAATAAATATGAATCAAGAAGCTTTTGTTTACAGGCTAAACAATCTTACTAACGGTAGATACTACGTAGGCTACCACAAAGGGACTGAAGAAGACGGCTACATTTGTTCTTCTAAGAACTACGAATTTTGGCAAGATTTACATAACTGTACATTTACTCGGGACGTACTAAACTACGGCTCTAAGGAAGAATGTAAACTCTATGAATCAGTTTTACTCTCTGAATGTTTCACAGATCCTATGTGCTACAACTTTTCAGATGGTAACGGCGGCTTTCTACTTAAAAACAATTGGGTAGGCGTTCAAGTACCTAGCAAGCTGTTAATCGAAGCAGATACAATACCCCATGAATACAAAACTGATGAATTCATTTGGTATCGTAAGCTAACATACGTAAAGCTAGGATATCATGGGATTAAGCGAGATATCAAAGACGCCCAAACAATTACTGGGCGAATTAAACTAAATATAAGACAACTTATACGGAAAATACCATGTCTATAACACTACACGAAGGTCAGTCAAGCATCATACGAGATATGTTTGTAGACAAGTCAGTACGTTATGCGGCAGTTTGCGCTTCACGAGGTTTTGGTAAATCTTACTTAGCGGCTTGTGCGGCAGTACTGGCAGTTCAAGAACTAGTCGCTTTACCAGCCGACGTCCCAAACAAAAACGTATGTTTGATATGCCCCACGTATCAACAAGCGGTAGATATTTACTACCCCTTAATTGCCTACCAATTTGGTATGGAACAATTTTGTGATAAGTCATCACAGCACTCTGGAACATTCTGGTTCCCTAACAACGTAGTTCTTAAGCTATGGTCTTACGAGGCGTCCGAACGACTTCGAGGCTCTGGCCAATACTTCGCTGTACTCGACGAGGTTACCACTTGGAGAGGTGCTGGCGGCTCTTTTAAAGATTCTTGGGAATCAGTAATACAGCCTTGTATCAACACTCGTTGGTCTCCAGAGAGAGCCGAGGAGTATGGCGCACCTTCTGCCGGTAGAGCATTAGTTATTTCTACTCCTAAAGGGAGAGATTACTTTTACGATATGTTTAACTTTGAATCGGTAGATGACAATTGGAAATCTTATCACTACACATATAAAGACTCTCCTTACTTAGATGCAGAAGAAATTGAAAGAACTAAACACACTATTGATTTCTTTAAATTTAAAAGAGAGTATGAAGCGTCTTTTGATGATTCAGGTAACAGTGTATTCTACAACTTTAATAGAAAAGATCATGTAGATAGAACTATTATTGATTTTCAACCCGGTGAAACCGTTTACGCTTGTATTGACTTTAACGTTGCAATAATGGCTTGCTCCTTATTTGCACTTAGGGGAAATCAACTGCAATTTATCGAGGATTTTCAGGGTCACCCCGATACTGAATCCTTAGCAAAAACATTAGAAAAACGTTTTGTTCAAAAGGGACATGACGTTAAATGCTTTCCAGACCCTAGCGGACGAGCTAGAAAGTCTTCTGCATCCGTAGGACGTACAGACTTTTCTATTCTGCAAACTTATGGTCTTGAAACTATTGCAAGAAAGAAAGCACCCGCATTAATCGATTCCGTAGCGGCAGTAAACAGACAACTAAAAACTGCTAGCGGTTACGTTAATATGCTTTTTCACCCCAGATGCAAACACACAATTAAATCTATGGAAAGAACTTCTTGGAAAGAAAACAACCCTGACTCTGCTATGATCGACAAAGGCGCAGGTGAGGAACACCATTCAGACGGCGTAAGATATGCCACCGAATACCTTTTTCCAGTCACAAGCGGTCAGAAAGTTCGATCCAAGCAATCACATAATTTTTAACAGGAGGCATAAATGGCTAATACAGCTACGTCTGCGAATAAATCAAAATCAGTAGGCGACCCCCATCCTAAGTACGAATCGCTTAAGCCTTTATGGAGAACTGCAAGAGGTATCCTAAACGGACAATCTCAGGTAAAAGAGCTGGATGCATCGCTTGATACCTACAGCTTTAAAAATATTCTGTTACCCTTTTCCCCTAGTATGACTCCAGAACAATATGCTTTTTATAGAGCAGAAGCAGAGTTACCCGGTTTAACAGCACAATATTGCAAAGTAATAATCGGTGGAATGCTTCGCAAATTACCAGAGATTGTTTTACCAGAAGATGCACCTGAAGGCGCATTAGATTGGATGAAAAATTCTTTTACTTCAAATAATGATTCCCTACTTTCCTTTTTGGATGCGGCTTTGTTTGAAGAGCTTCAGACTTCTAGAGCATGGGTTCTAGTAGATTACCCCTCCGTTCCTAACTATGATGCGCTAAGTTTAGAAGAGCGTAAGATGCTTGCACCTTACCCTGTGCTTTTGAATGCAGAATCAGTTATTAATTGGAGAACAGGACCGCACCCTCGAACTGGTAAAAATTGTTTGTTAGCGCTTGTGGTTAGAAGCTACGAAACAATGTATCGAAGCAATCCACTACACCCTGATTACGTAGAATGCGCGTATGTTCATAGAATCAGCGAGCAAGGCGTTTATGTCGTTGACAAATACGAAATGCGAGAGAAGCAATCAGCTAACGTTAATTTTATTAATGGTGTTGCTCAACAAGACTACGAAGTAGCTGGCGGAATGCACGGCGCAAAGAATGCTGATGGTAGCATGTGGCAGTTAGTAGCTACATATGATCAAATTATGTCTAATAATGAAATGTTTGATTATATACCTGCAACTCCCCTAAATGGAAACATTGAAGGTGAAGAACCTGTTCTTATGCCTTTGATTGACCGTGAAGTTAGCTTATATAACAAAGTCTCACGTCGTAACCACCTATTACTTGGTGCGGCAACCTATACTCCTGTTGTAATCTCTGATATGACCGACGATCAATTCGAAGAAGTCGTATCGGCAGGACTAGGCTCTTGGATTAAAGTCCAACAGGGAGATGACGTTAAAGCACTGGAGACCCCTTCTCGGGCTTTAAGAGATATGGAGCTGGTAATCCAGAATACAGTTAACGAGATGGCTCGCCTCGGAATTAGAATGATGGCACCCGAAAGCGGAAGCGGAAGAGATTCCGGAGTAGCATTAGAAATACGAAATGCTGGTCAGTCTGCTTTAGTAGCCTCTATTTCTACAAAAGTTTCACAACAAATGACTAAAATACTTTGTTGGATGATGAACTGGAAATACAATACAAACTATGTTGTTTCAGATATAAAATTTAGCTTAACCCCCGATTTAAACCCCGCACCACTAGGTGCTGATTGGTTGCGTTTGATTACTGAATGGTATACTGGCGGACTTATCCCTCGCTCTACTTTTCTTGACATTGCTAAGGCAAATGATATCATCAACACAGATTACGATGATATGAAAGGTCAAGAAGAAATAGGACAAGACGATATTATTATGGGGGGCTTAGATCCTCAACCCCTCGATGATCTGATTCGAAGTCAGTTAAATGAACCTGAAACAGTAACTAACGAAAATGATGAACAGGAAGATGATGATGAATAGTGATGAATCTAAAAAGAAAGTAGGTCGCCCGGCTAAAGCGAAAGAGTTTAAACCGGCTCCTGCACCTAAAGTACAAATTTCTAAAGGCTTAGTCTCAAAAGACGGCCTTTGGGAAGTAGTAGATAGTCGCGGTGATCTATGGATCATCACCCCCACCCCAAAGCACAAAAGGGCGGCTGGTAAAATGCCAGTAAGCGAAAACCAACTCAAAGAGCTATTCGAGGTTTAAAATGGAAGACAACAAATCAACATATCGCATTCCTAAGAGAAAAGCGAAAAAGGTCGAAAAACCGGAGGCTGTTGAAGCCGAAGTAAAAATTGATCACACTAAAGAAGAAGTTCTTGTAAATGTTGGAGATACTACGAAATGTGGAAGTAAAGTCACAGCTATCGTAGATTCTAAACGCGTACTAATCAGCAACAAAGATTGCGCTAAGGTAGTTAACAAGAGCGATATTGAAATCGTATAAATAAGGGAGAGTTCTATGGGCATAAATCAAGATCTTTATGATCGAACCGTAGACCACGCAGTTTCATCTAGGCAGTATGAAGAAAGAGTGCAAGTCGATAGCAAAAGAGTAATTCGAAGACATCGAAGGCGCTTATCCGATCTTTCTGCCGAAGGAACTAAAGATCTATCTCAAGCCGGTAGAACTCGACTAATTACTAAAATAGCACAAGAAATAAAAAGATTTACTGCTGAACTTGAAGGTATTGTTGGTAATAGAATCAACGACTTTGGGTTAGCAGAGATCGATTTTAGCTCTAATAATCTACAAAAATCCTTGGGCCGGTATGCACGTATTAAACGTCCCCGCGCATCTATAATACTACAGGAAATAGTAGGAGCTAACATCCGAGGAGAAGGAACACTAAGCAGGCGTATCCAATCCCTAGGAGCCGCAGAATTAACTCGCATACAAATTAAAATAAAAAATGGAGTTAAGAATGGACTTACACCCTCTCAAATTCAGAGAGACATAGTTCGTTCAACGCGCCTAACTGAAGCCCAAACAAGCGCTTTAGTCAGAACAGCGTTAACCAGAACCCAATCGACTTCACAACTTGCTACCCTAAAAGAGAATAAAGCCGTTGTGAAAGGTGTCCGGTTTACAGCTGTCTTGGATAGTCGCACTAGTGCAATCTGCGCTCATCACGACGGCAAGGTATATGACCTAGACGATAAGAGATATACTCCACCTCTGCATTGGAGGTGTAGATCGACTTTGGTACCTGTCGCGTACTCTCACGGTGAGTTATTAGCTAGTACTTCTCCGGATGTAAAAAAGAAAATATTACAAAGTGCTTCAGCTAAACAGATAATGCGTCTGAGTGATGCTGTTGCAATTCGCGAGAGTTATGGACAGTGGCTTTCTCGTCAAACACGAGAAATCAAAGTCCGCCATTTTCAGGGAGATTTACAGAAAGTAGATCTTTTTGATTCCGGTCAACTCCCTATAGATCGGTTTGTCACAGCAAGTGGAAAACCCCTTTCACTCACAGCATTAAGACGAATAGATAATAAAAATACTGTTACGACTCCTGTCAAACAGAAAACTATGAGTCCTAATGTAATAAACAATTTGCAAGTTACTGTTTCAAGGCCTTCTAGCCTTCTTAAAAACAAAAACTCTGAATCTCAACTACGAGATTTTTACAGAGCAGAATCTGCAAACACCAACTCTGTTTTAGCTTTAACAGACTTTAGGGGCACTTCCATTAAAGGAAAGAAAGCCTCTCGTAGACGAGCTAACAATCAATTTGATGAAAGGAATACAGGGGTTGACCCCCTTACCGGCGAAACAAAATCCTCTCTTATTTATGATCCTGATTTTGAAGTATACCAAAGTAGAATAGACATTGTAAATGCCTCTAAGACTCTTAGCGCAGATCAAAAAGCATGGATAACTAATTTTGTTGACTCTCTAGAAAATGACGGATTGTCAATTAATCAACAATCTGCTGTTTTAGAAAACCTAAGAATAGTATTTGAGCGTTACGCAAGAGATAAAAAACCTTGGGATAACTTCAGCGCAGTATTAAGAGCAGAAATGATGAACTCTGTTGTTAACACTTCTAGGCTTTTAGATAGGAAATCACGATCCAGATCCGAGCAATTCAGATTTGGAGGAGTAAATGATAACGAAGCCCAAATTCAAATCATGGGAATTTGGACAAGCTTTGACGATATTATAGCAAGAACTCTAGACAACCAAAGACTCGTTGATAACTGGTCAGTTGACAATGGATTGGGTGTTGCAAGAAATCTCTACTTTAAAGGTAGAACACCTCTCAAGTTTTTGTTTCCTAGGCCACCTAAGCTCACAGGAACCTTAGATAGCGCGAAGAAGAACTTAATTAGTGAAATAGAGAATCTCCCGTT
>Ga0208971_1001464_pt1 | contig 13956 bp, 10 predicted proteins | sample AOAMet1_18_M0_10_2_FD_188229 | JGI IMG/M metagenome (GOLD analysis project Ga0208971, IMG submission 188229) | Ammonia-oxidizing marine microbial communities from Monterey Bay, California, USA - CAN11_18_M0_10 (SPAdes) | ecosystem: Environmental > Aquatic > Marine > Intertidal zone | place... | reverse complement strand
GAAGCATTTGAAAGCGTGGATGAAACCAGAAAAACGAAAAACCAATAAGCCGATGAACTTCTTAGGAGGAAAGAGCCAGGTTAGGCATTACCCCAAAGGCGTTGTGGGCATCATTTCCCCTTGGAACCTGCCCTTCGGCCTGACGGTTGCGCCTCTAACCAGTGCGCTGGCTGCCGGCAACCGCGCGATACTGAAGCCTTCTGAGTTCGTTCCAGAAACCGCGGCCTTGTTCGCCGAGATTGTCCCCAAATATTTCCCAGAAGAGGAAGTCGCAGTTGTCACCGGCGGCGCAGAGATTAGTCAAAAATTTGCGGAGCTGCCTTTCGATCACCTTCTGTTTACCGGCTCCACTAATATCGGTGCAAAGGTAATGCAATCAGCCTCGAAAAACCTAGTTCCCGTGACGCTTGAACTTGGCGGTAAGTCACCTGTCGTCATTGGACGTAGCGCAAAGCTTGATCTGGCCGGAACCCGCCTGACGTTCGGTAAGCTTTTAAATGGGGGTCAATTATGTTTGTCACCAGACTACGTTATCGTGCCGAATGAACTGGAGGAGCAGCTTATAGCGCGGGTGGTTCAGGAGGTACAGGCAATGTATCCGAACATCACCGAAAATGAGGATTACGCGGGTATTATCAACGAAAGGCACTTCGCTAGGTTGCAGAGCTACCTTGATGATGCGGTTGCTAAGGGTGCAAAACTCACAATTGTTGGTGCTAATCAAACGCGTGCGTCTGCTGGCAATCGACGCATGCCTTTGCACATTCTGCAAAACGTCCATGACGACATGTTGGTTATGCAGGAAGAAATATTCGGCCCAATCCTTCCCGTGATGACCTATTCTGATGTGGCGGAAGTGCCAGATATGATTGAACCCCGTCGAAACCCGCTTGCCCTGTATTACTTCGGCAAAGATAAGCGTGAGCAAGAATACTTACTCAACCACGTTCAAAGTGGTGGTGTTTGTATCAATGATATTACGCTGCACTACGTGCAAGAGGACCTGCCGTTTGGTGGTTTTGGTGCTTCGGGCATGGGCGCTTATCACGGCCCAGAAGGCTTTCGAAGCCTGAGTCACGCCCGCGCGATTTACAGTCAAACTATGATTGATGTTTTACCCATTGTAGGGGCGCGCCCGCCCTTTGGTGACAAGTTCCGAAAGAATATCAGTAAGGTTCTTGGCGCAATCTGACTTCAAGCCTCGCACAACCTTAAGCACTACGAGGCCCCGATGCCTGAGCCTAAAAGTGACGAGGTGCTGCTAGGACGGACTATTCTCACCATTTGACCCAGCATAGAGACACGGTCTGGGCGGCCATAACGCTTCGCTGCCGCCAGTGCACATCGGAGAACTCACAGGGCAACTGGGTGCTAACCACTTTGATAAAGACGTAATATGAAAAAACTTAATTTCTACGATCAACTCAACGCAACCTCGCTTCTATTGATATCACCCGAGTGGGGGAAAGTTAAAGCCGCGCGAAAGTCGGCGGAATCGTTTGAAACGCCCGATGTCGCTATTCCAACTGAAACCCGGACGATAGCGGGCCGCAACATTCGCCTTGCTGAAGCCGGGCCAATTGATGCGCCACTCGTGGTACTACTCAGCCCATTCCCGGAAAGTATCCTGAGCTTTACCGGTTGCTGGGAAGCCCTGACAGAGAAATGTCGGGTCATTGCTATCGACCTTCCAGGGTTTGGTGCCTCTGAAGGTGACCGCAAAGACATGTCGCCCAACGCTCAGGGCGCTCATCTGGCTGCGATCTTTGATGAACTTGACCTGCAAAATATTCATCTGGTCGCGCCTGATGTCGGAATGGGAGCAGCGCTCGCCTATGTACTCAACCATAAACATCGCGTCAAAAGCTTAGCCGTTGGCCATGGCCCCGGTGCGCCCGGTCCATTCAAACTCGCGTTTATGATCAGCATGTTGGCAAGGTTTGGTTTCATGCGCTTCACAACAGGTTTGTTAGGTGCCGGGCCTTTGATCGCTTTCTCGTCAAAACTTGGGTCCATCCGCCACCGGGCCAATGCTCGGCAAATCGATGATTATAAACGGGCGTACTCCGGGCGTGCCGGTGAGGTGGTTTACTGGTTTAAGGACTTTCGTGCCAAAGCCGCAGCGCTGGCTGGTCGGGTGAAAGAAATTGATATCCCTACCCTAGTTTTCTGGGGTGAGCTTGATGTGATGTTTGACCCCAGTAATGCCGAACATCTCAATAACGCCTTGCCGAACGGCAAATTACAAATTCTACCTGAAGCAGGCCATCTTGCTTGGGCTGATCAACCAGGATTATTCGCGGATATGATTATTGATTGGGTAGACACTCCTCAGAATTAGGTTTGCTTTTAGACCTCTAATTCCTTCGCCAGGATAGCGTTTCCTGTATTCCCAGCACCAGGCTGTCTCGATATGAACGGTACGATGGCCAAAATTGATGCTTTTTTTGCCATCTTGGATAGTGCTCGTAAGTCCGGCACACAATAGGGCCCGCCGGGCGAGAGCACTTTACCTAAGGCGCCGTCGGCAGGACTGCGGGCTACCCGACATTCAGATCTTAAAACACCGAGGCGTGCCAGTACGAACCAATTAGCCAGCTGTGCAGCCTGGCCTCTTATCGAAGTGGTCATCGAGTATCATCGGCCAAATTGAATTAGCGATCTTAAACGGATTTTGGGCACAATCTCTGCTGATCAGGATCCCCTCCCCTTTTGCGTAAATCCTGGTATTGGCTTGCCGTTTTTATGCAGCTGGAGCGGACGTCTATAGCGTTTAGCGGGTATAGCTGAGCGCGCTATAATTAAGCTGTTCTACAGCGGCAAAGAATGCTTCTTTGCGGGCCTTGACCAGCGCTTTGGCTTGACGAATTTCTTGCGCTAGTTCTTCGCGGCTAGCATTGGCTTGCTGTATCAACTTAGATTCCTTGCGCAACGTTTCCCACCGGGTCACTGCCTCGAGCCAGTCTTGGCGCAACGCCATGATCCTGGCCTCTAAATGCGCGTACAGAAGCGCGGCATCCTGATTCAACGATTTCAGTTGATCAATACTCGCAAGCTTACGCGCCGCGATAATTTCTGCTTCGTCACGGCGATTGGCGCGCTTTAAGCCGTTCACTAACCCTAGGCCTCGCAGCAGTAATATAATGTACCGCGTTGGATCAAGTGCCCAACCCGACCAGCCAAATCCGTTGCGATAGTCTCTCGGAAAATCGTGGTGATCACCGTGATGATTGCCCTCTCCCAAGGGCCCGAGCCAAATAAAATTGTTGACTGCAGAGCTTTTCGCCCCCTTTGTCCAACCCCACAAATGGGTAACGCTGTTGACTGTCCAGGTATTGTGCTGCACCAAGACGGTCCCAACGATTGAACCCGTCAGCAAAGCAAAGAGGCCAAGCCAAGCGCCCAAGGCGTAACCTAGCCCCATGGGGAGGAGAAATATCCAGAACGTGATCAGCACGCCGTAGTACTGATCTTGCAGCATAATAATCGGGTGACGTTGCGCGTTATGCGCCCGCAAATACGCGTCAGACTCCGGGTGGTTGAACATATGCGACAGCATATGAGACCAAAGAAAGTTACGCAGCGTGTTGGGAAACCAAGTCGCACTGTAAGGATCCAGTTCTTTTTTACCGTGACGGTCTACCCCATGGTGCAGCACATGATTGGCCGACCAACGGCGAACACTGCCTTGTACGCTAAGCACTTGTCCAAAAAAACAGAAAAACAGGTGCACTGGAACCGACACATTCTTGACCGCGTTATGGGTGATCAAGCGATGACTGTAGACCGTGGTGGACAAAGAGCCGAGGATAAAATGTCCGATGATCCAGCCAGCAGCAATCAAACCCCATGTGTTCGGCGCGACAAAGATTAGCCACGCGCCCAAAACGACCGCCGCGATATGAACCGCCACAATAAAGACCCAAGTGGTGGTATCAAGCGAAAAACCCGCACTGAACAGTTCGCCAAAGGTTTTAAAGATGGGCGCATCGCGCTGTTCTGGTGTTATTTCAGTCATTTTCGGTGGAACGCTCTCTGTGATGGATGGTTTTAATCGTCACGGCAGATCAATCTTTCGATTATCTTTATTTTAACCGTTCTTGAACAGTCATCGTTTTAAGGTGTATCCGTTCGGGCGCAAGCACGGTTAACGCTACATTTGTAGCAGGTGTCGTAAGTCGTAATGAACTCATGTTCCACCATCAAGACTTGATCTGCATACCGCAAAAATTGAAGCGTCGTGCGAGATCCCGACATCGTTAAAGCAAGATTTCGCAAACGAACCACTCATTCTTATTTCGTGCGTTCACCCGTAAACAATATGGCGCCACGCGGGGTCTGCAGCTCACCTTGCATTCGGTCAGAATCAATTTGACCCGAGTAGTGCAGTTCGATCTCGCCCATCGGGCTCGTCACCTTTTGCCGAAAGCTGAAGGTACGGCCTTTAACCTGTATCGCGTCAATGACTACCGATCCCCGTCGTCCGGTAATAACGCCGCCATAGCCGCCTGCCTCTTCTGTCACCTCTAAAGTCGGATACTGGATGCCCCTCGCTGCGCTAATCTCCAGCGCCCATGTGCCAACTATGAAAGAGGAGACGGCGGCATGATCATCTGCCCAGGCGGAGGTCAATCCAATGATCAACCCTATGGCAACGACACTTCTTACCATTTTATGACTTAGTTTCATGAGCCGCCTTTAATGATTGTTAACTTTTAGCCAGCACAATGTCGAACCTGATCGCATGCCATCGGCGCAAATCCGCCCACTGACATCAACTGATAAGCGCTATGCCACGTTCGATGCACCACATAGCGGATAGCCCGCCAAGCAAATAAACCGGGATCAAAACTAAACGCGTGCGATTTACCGTTACCGCGTTCATCGCGAGGGCTTGCTTAAACAACCACCAGCACCCTAATAGCAGCAACAAAAATGCGATTTGCCCTGCCTCGATCCCGATATTAAAAAACAACAGGGCCAATGGCACATTACTCTGGGGCAAGCCAATGTCAGCCAATGCACCCGCAAACCCCATCCCGTGCAGCAGCCCAAAGCCGCCAGCCAGCCACCAAGGGTGCCGTTTGAACAAACTTAAATGCTGATCAGAACCCACTTGCGGAGATCGGACTAGGTCGAGCGCCAATACAAAGATGCTCAGCGCTATGGCAAATTCGACCAAAGATACGGGGTAGGAAAGCAATCCCAGCGTGACTAAGCCCAGTGTTACGCTGTGCCCTACCGTGAAGGCCGTAATGGTCCACAGCAAACGCGCGCCCCCGCCCACCAGCAACAGTAAGCCCAATACAAACATGAGATGATCGATACCGCCCCAGATATGTTGTGTGCCCAACACTGAGTATTCAGTCATGATCCTCGTTTGGCTTGGCTGAGCAGGCACCAAGAATTCTGGCATCTCAGCGTTCACAACGCTTTGATAACGACGCCCATCGCTTAGAGAGAGCAACACCATGGCAGAAGCTTGATTCTCCGCCAGACCCACAACACCCAGCTTCTCACCCACAAGACCCGCTTTGCCAAGTGATCCACAATCCAACGTCCAACTTGAAACCGTACCGGTCCCTTCGCGCAGAACGGGATTTTCAGCAACCATCAGACAGCCTGCAGGCCAACTCGGTTGCAACGCAATTGCGGACAAAGCTTCTGTTGGCGTTTTCCACACAACGTTATAGGTGGCCTCAGTAGTTTGCGTCAGTTTTAACAATGATGGCGCGAACCGGTGGGCTTCTGCCATGCTGGGATGGAGCAGCAGCATCAATAGGGCCAGTGCAAAACGTATTAGGGATGAGCTTGTCATTCGCAACCGCTGGCTTCATCGGAGTCTTTCTGGGTCCTGCCGCGAACATCAAATTCCAGTCTTAGCGCCGCAATGGCGCACTGCAACGCTTGCTTAGCTGCGGCATACTCGAAATCGATGCGAAGCTGTTGTTCAACCTCTTTTAGTTCAACATCCTGGGCAGGTTCAAACCGAGATAACCAAACGTAATGAAGCCCGTAGACTGAGCGCATCGGCCCTAACCATCGGCCATCGCCAGATTCCGCCGCGCTTTGCGATGCTTGCAAGGCTTTTTGTAAGTCCATGACAAAAATTTCACCGAAATTTCGGGCGAGTTGGTCTGGTGTTTGTTTCACGAACTGATACCCCTGTAAAAATGGTGAGCCGAGTTGTCGGGCTGCCCGCACATTCATACTTTGCTCAGTAATTTCGGCAATAACAGATGCCACGTCTTGTTGGCGCTCGGGCGCAAAAAAAACATGCTCAATCGAATACTGTGGCGGATGTCGCAACGCTTGCCTTCTTTGAATGAAAGCTGCTTCGATATCTTCAACACTCGGCTTGATTGGCGGCGCATCAACAAGTAACCGCTGCTCCATCAGCTGTATTAACCGCCGCTTTACAACTTCGTCAGCAAGATGCATGCGCATCGTGATGGCCTGGTGAAATAGCTCAGGATCGGTTTTGTTTTCCGCTAATTGGATAAACCCCATATTGCGAACAAGTCGCTGGAAGACGATCGCGTCATGCAGATGAAATTCAAGATCAATGGCGCGCTGAAGCAGCATATCGCGATCAAGCTCGACAGCAACATACCTTGCGATTTGTTCAGGGCTCGGTTTTCGACCGGTACTGGCTCGCCACTGCTGCTCAAGCGTTGCAATTCGCGCCTCACTCAACGGTCCAATCACCACCTTCGGTTCTGGAAACAGTATCGACTGCAACTGATAAAATACCAGACCCAACACCAGAAAATGCAACCACGGTTTATGCACGCGAGCAAACCAACTCATGCGCTCATCCTTGCCAATGAAAACCGCTTAGACATGAGACTATTCTGGCAAATAATGGATCGGCGATGACCAGGCCCGTTCTTGCACGGTCGCGGGCAGATCCGGCCGCGGTGCAACACCTGCTCGAATTGCGTCCCATGTTGACCAGCGGCAGGTCGGATTCTCCATCACGCGGGCGTAATAAAAAGCCCGTTGATTTGGATTGAACTCAGGATCTCGCCACAAAGCTGACAACTGTCCTGCGCCTGTTTCAGCGCTAACTGAGCAATTCCGGATATCAACCTCTGCACCATTGTCGGGGCATCGATTAGTGTCTGGGTTTACGACGGCGCCTCCGGCGCAAGCAACATCAACAACCACTTCGTGAGTGTCCTCTGCGTCGACCCAGCCTTTGACAACTTGCAGGCGTTGCAACGGTGCGCTCTCAGCATCGGCCGCGGCCATTACCAGGAAACTGGGCGTTGCGCCCGCATTGACCGCCTCGTCGCCAGCTGGATTAACCGCCGACAGTACGCCGCCCATTGTGACACCGCCAGCATAAGCCCGCTCAATGCCATCGGCTGCTGTCAGCATGTCCTCATCAAAACCGAACCCTGCAAATAGACGGATCTGCATCCGCGGCCCGGACGTGGCAAACACTTCTTTTCTGCGAAAAGCACCGTAAAGCGACTCGCGCGTATTCTCTTCGGCCCAAGCTGCGGCCAACCCCGACGCCCCATACGTTGGAGCAGCCCCGGCGGTATAGATATCGCCGTTAATTCTCAATCGCGAATTGCCGCGCCCCAGGGCTTTCAGCACCAGGTAGTTCATTTCGCCGGAAAGACCCGTTTGCGGTAACGAGCCTCGTTGTTCGCCCGTGCTTGAGATCAGGCCCAGTTTTGAAACGAAGTCTGACTCCTTATTTTGACTTGCGGCTGAGTGGGTATCACTGGAGCCGATAAAGCCGAACTGATAAGGATTTGTGATGCCCTGTTGCGCCAGTGCTATGCCATTTAACAACGCTTCTCGAGCGTATGAGCCTTCCATCTGGCTTAAGGCACTGGTCGCGATTCGGTAGGGCATAATTTCAAAACCGGCCCATTCGTCCCGCGATGATAAAACCGGGTGAGTCTCCGACGTTCCCTTAATTTGAGTGATTTCCACAATAGGTTCATTTCGGATGCGCTGCGCTGCATAAGCCTCATCTAGTGGATCACCAGCCCAATCAGCAAGCTTGAACATTTGTCCGTTTGATCCGTTGGAATTGTGCGGGATGGCTAAACTTTCAACGCCTTTCGCTCGAAGATCATCCATCCATTGCCAAAGATCTTCCGGGTTAGCAGAATGGAACCGAGAGAATGGCTCTCGGGGTAGTTCGCCGGTTCCTTTAAAAATGACATTTCGATGTAAGTTGCCCATATCGGCAGTACTGGAAGTATATTCGTAGGCGGCAAATGTGGTGAACCGACCAGGATCATTAAACTGATCTGCCGCATCAATTGAATCACGCCAAGCACTCCTCACCACACCAAGCACTTCATCGCGATCGAGTTTACCGGAGGTGGTCTGCATCACAGCCTCAGACAAGAACGACGAGAACGTATTAAGACGATTCAATATGCTAAGCAGCCCCGCGCCCATATTTTCAGGTGCATTGAGCCCATGATAGGGCGCTGAGAATTCATTTTTTGAAAATTGCGTGCTGGTATCGGCAGCGGCCTTAACCACACCCAAAAACATTGCATGATCGGTCACGGCGTAGAAGTCCATCGGTCTTGTGAGCTGCATGTTGAAACCAGCAGGGTTTGCAATCGCCTCACCCCTCGCAAAACGATAGGCATCATAGGGTGTGGCCAGCGTACCAAAGGCATAACCATCGAACGAGTACGTGGTATGCACATGCAAATCACCAAAGAACGCTTTGCGTTCTATCGGTTTTTTAAAAGCGACCGCAGGCGGTTTACTGCTTGTGGTGGCGGACGGCGATTGCTCACGCAGGAGGAGTTCGGTTTCTGTTTCGAACACTTTTACATTCCAGCCCCGGACAATGCTCTGACCTGCGGACTGAGCATCAAACTCAGCAGTTGCGGCAATCACACCTTCGTTGGCGTGCAGGTCTTCAGGAAGACTCAAATTCGGGTCATCGGTGCAGGACGCCAAGAGTAACCCAATGGTGATCACCGCTAAGCAACTTGCTCTAAATTTTAAGGTTTTCATGATCATTATTTCCTTACTGGGGTTGAATCCTTGACTCCGGCGGCACCCGGCACGTACTGAATTGGCGAAGACCAAGCCCGTTCCTGTAGGGTCGCTGCCAGATCAGAGCGCGGCTGGGTGCCTGCGCGAATCGCATCCCACGTATTCCATCGGCAAGTCGGATTTTCAAGGACTCGGGCATAATAAAAAGCACGCTCGCTAGCGTCGAAGTTTGGATCTGACCAGATGGTATTCAGCTCAGTGCTACCGGTTTTTGCCCGATAACTGCAATCACTTAAGTTAACCGTGGCCCCATTGTCTGGGCAACGATTTATCTCCGGATTCACCGCGACACCATCCGCACACGCCACATCAATCACGTCTTCATGGGTGTTGCCTGCTGCGTCGATCCAACCTTTGATGATCTGCAGTCGTTGTAACGGCGCACTATTGGCATCAGCTTGCGCCCAGACAGCAAAACGCGGTGCATTTGTAGCATTCGAACTAGAAGCCGCTTCAAGATTAGCACCCATCGGGACGCCGTTTGCATAGGCATAAGCCACCCCATCTGGCCTTTGTGTTAAGTCTGCCGGTAAATCATAGCCAGCAAACAATCGCAGGCGCATTCTGGGTCCAGAGGTCGCAAAGGTTTCTTTACGACGCAGTGCAGCATAGATCGACTGCCGAGTATTTTCTTCTGCCCATACCGCTGCCAATCCCGACGCGCCAAATTCTGTCTGCTGACTACCCAGATAACTTTCTCCGTCAACTTCGGCGACGCTTTGGCCCGGAATAAAGCCAATCAACAGGCTTTCTAAAAAGCCAAAAGGAACAGAGCCTCGTACTTGCGCATCGGCCGACAAGAGGCCGAGCTTGGATGAAAAGTTTGACTCATCATTTTGTGAGGCCGCTGTATGCGTATCGCTGGAGCCAATAAAACCAAGCGCAAAGGGATTGGTCACACCTTGCGCTTGCATTTCCAGACCATGGCGCAAGGCTTCTCGCACGTAACTGCCTTCAGGTTTACTCGCGACAGGCTTACCCATTCCAACGCCTCTTGTGCTCACCAGTTCAAAGCCCGCCCATTCATCGCGACTGGATAATGCTGGATGCGTTTCAGATGTGCCCTTGATCTGGGTGATTTCAACCAGCGGTTCGTTGCGAATACGTTTCACCGCATACTCATCATCGATAGGGTCGCCAGCCCAATCAAACAACTTGAACATATGACCATTTGATTTATTGGCGTTATGCGGAATAGCCAACGATTCGACGCCAGCTGCTCTCAGCGTATCCATCCAATCCCAAAGATCCTCCGGGTTTCTTGAGTGCATACGGGAAAAGGGCACCTCGGGTACCCGGTCACTGCTTTCAAAAATCACATTGCGATGCAGGCTACCATTGTCATCCGCTGTGGTTGAGTATTCATAAGCGACAAAGGTCGTGAAGTGGCCGGGATTGTAGTGCTCATCCGCGGCATTAATGGCATCCGCCCATGCGTTACGCGTAATGGCCAATGGTTCCTCAGGACTAACTTCTCCGTCGACAATCGCCAGCGCCAAGGCGCGCGCAAGGCCGAAGCTGCGCATTCGGTCCAGCGTACTCCATCGGTCCATGTTATCCGGCGCATTAAGATTGTGAACAACTTTTGCAAAAGCGTATTTAGAAAATTCAGTGCTCGTATCAGCCGCAACCGGAGAAACGCCCATAAAAAACCCGTGGTCGGTGACGCCATAAAAATCCAGCGGCGCTTGCAACTGAACGTCAAAACCCGCGGGGTGCTTAATGGCTTGACCCTTAGCAAATCGATAGGCGTCATAGGGACTGGCCAATGTACCGAATGCATAAGCATCAAATGAGTATTTCGTGTGGACATGTAGGTCGCCGAAATAGGCATTGCGCTCTGGGTTAGCTGGCGGCTTGTCGGCCAGACCCAAATTCACATTTGAGCCGGAGCGACGGTCAATTATTGTATGCTCTGTTGCAAAAAGACCTTGCCCAATGGCCGCGCGCTGCGCAGCGGTCTGCTCGTTACCACCACCGCAACTGACCAAGAAAAGACACATCAAGGCTGCTTGCGATAGCCCTAACGGTATTCGTCTGATACGCGCGCGCATGAGTGACGCGCAGAAGTCATTGGTTGTCATGGTATCGGCCTTGATTAATCTGAGCCTAAGCAGTTACTTGCAAAGTAACCGAGGCAATTAATTTAGCACTATGCTAAACTCCGCTAGCGAGATGTTAACGTTCTGACAGGCATCCCGCAAGTCAGACACACAGGGAGCGGCACCGCCCAACACAATGAAAGATTCACAATCCAACAAAGCGATAAAAAAAAATCGCGGCCGGGCCGAGACCGAGCGCCGCCTGATCGAAGTTGCCCTTGAGCTCATCCAAAAAAACGGCGTGCTGGCAGGACTTAATCTTCGTCAAGTTGCTGAGGGCGCAGGCGTTAACCGGGGCAACATCTATCATTATTTCGGATCAAGACAAGATCTCCTGCGCGCCGCCATCAATCGACGATTTAACGCGTTCGTAAACGCTTACACGAAAAGCAAAGCGCAGGCAGGATTCGTCGCAAGAAGGCTCCGAGCTTTTGCCTCGAACGCCAGTAATGACAGCAACGACAGTCTGCTACGCGCGCTGCTCGTGCTGGATGGCGATGATGCGGTTGATCCAATGCCGCTGTACGAGGGACAACTCAGCCAACTACGTCAGGACGTCATCGATGGCGACATTGATAAAGGTCATGATCTTGACGCATTACAAGTCGCACTCTCTTCCTGTTTACGAGGCTATCGAATCTTCCGCTTACCCTACGCCAAGCGAGTTGGAATCAAGCCAAATGAACTCGATGACCGCGTTAGCAGGATCCTGCGCACCTGGCTTGAAGCAATGAAGCATCCGCCTCAAGGCAGATAAGGACCATCTGAATCCCCAAATCGCCACAGACGCGTGTTGCCGTGTGAGCCTCAGGCGCAGTGAGCGATATCAGACCGACATCGTAATCCCTTTGATTGCGCTGATTCTCTAGACGTGCTCCTACTCCGCCCCATTAGAAGTTTAAAGATGGCAGTGAGTCAGCCTTCATCGTTGTTGCATCATCTTCTGTGATCCCGGTACGGCTATCACTCAGTCAAGGGACTTGAGACACCACATATTTGCCGCCAAGTTTCAACGCCGCTTCATCCTACTGACAATGGGGTTACCTTTCAGCTAACCTCACCCATAGACATTCAGCGGTTCACAAAACGCAGCTAACCAGACCAAAGCGCAGAGACCAAAAAGGAATACCATGACAGTTGCTAAACGAAAAATAGGATCTTCGGCGGTTCACCCCATTGGACTCGGGTGCATGAATTTGAGTCATGCCTATGGACCAGCCCAGGCACAAAAAGACGCCGTCGAGTTTTTGCGCCGGGCAATCGATATTGGCTACGATTTTCTGGATACAGCAACCATTTATGGCTTGGGCAATAACGAAAAACTGATCGGTGAGGCCCTCAAAGGCCGCCGCAATGAATTTGTATTGGCCAGCAAATGCGTCATGGGTTTCAAAGATGGCAAGCGGCTACTCGATGCCAGGCCAGAGACGATCAAACGTGCCTGTGAAGCTAGCTTAGAAAGATTGCAAACCGAGGTTATAGACCTCTATTACATGCATCGTCCGGACCCAAATGTACCCATAGAGGACTCGGTTGGCGCGCTGTCTGATCTGGTTAGCGAAGGAAAAATTCGGATGATTGGTTTGTCAGAAATGTCGGCCGATACGCTTCGCTTGGCGCACGCCGTGCACCCAATCTCAGCCATGCAGTCTGAATACTCGCTCATGACAAGAAACCCCGAAATCGCGGTGCTCGATGCCTGCAGAGAGCTGGGCGTAACTTTTGTGCCTTTTTCCCCGGTTGGACGAGGCTACTTGGCGGATGAACCACTCGATCCGAATGCGTATCATGAAACCGATTTGCGGCGCACCTTTCCGCGCTTCACCGACCCACACTTCTCGGCAAACTTGGGGCTCTTGGAAAAGGCGCGGCTATATGCCGGCGACCTGGGTTGTACCATCGCCCAGCTGGCCCTTGCCTGGACCCTTGCGCAGGACAAAGGCGCCGTGCCAATTCCTGGAACGACCAACCTTCAACACCTTCAAGACAACTTTGATGCAGCAGTCATCGATCTGCCTGCCGAGGTGCTGGCGCAAATGAATTCGGATTTTGCGCCGGATTTGGTTGCCGGACCACGCTACGCACCGCTCGCTCAGGCTTCGGTCACAACCGAACAATTTGACTTTGAAGTTGCATGAAACCTAGGACCAGGACCAAATGCCAGAGCCAACTAGGCCTCGCGCTTAGTCCTGATCCACTCATTGTCCCATTCGTTGTCCTGTTCGTTGCAAGACACGAAAAATCCGCCATTATGAACCGTGCTGCCGGTGGATAAACCGACGCCCTAAAAAAAGATCCATTTTTTCGCAACCGGTGCCTGACAAAACCGCCTCTACCGCTCGCGGGATGGTTCATTGAGCGAGTGATGGGCCTCCCCCATCCAGTGCAGACTTTTGTCTTAATATCACAAGATCGGAAGATCGATTCTGGCCTTTTGATTGGCCCTTTAAGGATAGGTACAGCGCCGGTGCCTCTTCAATCGCCGGACGCTTCGAATCTAGCGCTCGCATGGAAAAGCCAAAGGATGCGCCGCAATAACATCAGCGCGTTGCAAACGCAGCCCTAACCAGTAGCCCTCTTATCTTGTTGCTCCGTGAAGCTGTCTCAGTATGGCTGAGCGACTTAGTAGGGCGTGATCTAACGGTTTTCGGTCTAGCATAAAAAGGAGCCAGATCTTGAGGTACCGCTCTAGACAAATGATACGCGCCAACTTATCGGTAGTTGTAAGGAGGATGCTTCAGTGTCTTCAGTTTTGTACAAACCTAGTCAGGTATTTCGGCAGAAACCAAATCTGATTAGGGCGTTA
>Ga0208971_1001462_pt1 | contig 13968 bp, 7 predicted proteins | sample AOAMet1_18_M0_10_2_FD_188229 | JGI IMG/M metagenome (GOLD analysis project Ga0208971, IMG submission 188229) | Ammonia-oxidizing marine microbial communities from Monterey Bay, California, USA - CAN11_18_M0_10 (SPAdes) | ecosystem: Environmental > Aquatic > Marine > Intertidal zone | place... | reverse complement strand
TGAGAGAGTTCTTGGAGGCGGTCTTCTTTGGCGCGGTCTATGGAACGCGCCACCATGGCATTGGATGGCCGCATGCCATCGCCGCCTACCCTGGGCGCCATAAATGCCAGCCACCTTTGAAAAGGTTTGGCCCCCTTGCCCCGTTCAGCAGGAGAAGGGGCGTCTGCTTCGTAGCGTGCGACTATGGAGTCCAGCGGGAGCGTTCCTTGCTGCAGGGCTCGGCTCCAATGCTCATCGGGTTGCACCTGGCCTTGGAGTCCCGACAACATGCCGCAGAACAAGCCCCAAAACAGGACGCACCTCGCGCTAGGGAGGCGGCTCAGCAATGGGGCTGACGGTGTCGGTGCAAGGGGCATTGCGCAATGAACATTTCTGGCCCCAAACGAGGCACTGGGTCAATTCGAACAAGGCAGACCGAACGCTCCTAGAACGATCAAGAAGTCTGCCACATCCACGCCTGGAATGCCGTTCACATCTAACGTACATCCTTCAACGCAACCAAACTCGCTGAGGAGCAGGAGTACGTCATTGACGTTCACGAAACCATCGTTGTCGAGGTCTTCGGGACATTGGTTTTCCTCATCGGGAGCCAACGGTCCACCGCTACAGTCATTGTCGACGCCATCTTGCGTCCCCGGCGCGCCAGGATAGACGTCATTACGAGAATCATCGCAATCGGTTGCGTTTGTGACGAATCCAATGAGGTTGCCGTCGCATCCAGAGGTCGTGACAGAGGCATTGCCAAAGCCATCGCCGTCTGAATCGGCATACAACGTGCTGGGTGCTTCACAGGATCCGTCGTCGATGGAGGCAAAGTCCAAGTAATTGCAAGCGGAGGGGTCGGTGCACCCTTGAATGGCCGTGAGTGAGAAGTTCACATTGCTGATGTCAAAGAAGATGGAACCGTGGCCTTTGACCTTGATCCTGGCAGAAGACGAGGTCACTGCCGGCAGCAGCACTGTGGCTGAGCCGGAATTGGGGACGGCTTCTGCGAGCAGGTGCGGCCAAGTATAGCCGCCGTCCAAGCTGCAGTAGATGTCCACCTCAGAACAATTGACGTTGCCTCCGTCGGTTCCTGCAACATCCCAGAGGATGTTCAAGTCTGAATTGCCCGCGCGGCTGATGTTGGTGTTGGGGTAGGTGACCAAGAAAGGCCCGGTGCTGGCGTCAATCAAAAAGGACTTTGTGCCCACGGCGACACCACCACAACCTGGATTGTTGTCGCGGACCGTGCACTTGAACGTCATGTTGCGGCTGTAGTCAGGAAGGTGTTCTCCAAAGGACACTTGGTTGTTGACCAGTTTGTCGGTTTTGGGGATGACCCGGGTGGGGGAGCTGACCGGGGCGAACGAACGGATACACGGTGCGGTGCCAGAGGGGTTGTTGAGGTTGTTGTCTCCACTCGTTGTGGCCGCTCCGAGGTTGTATTGTTCCCAACTGTAGGTCAAGGTGTTGCCGGGGTTGGGGTCGCTGGCCGTGGCGGTGAGCTCGAACGGGGTCTCTTTGGGGATGCTAAAGGCACTGCTGCCGACAGATACCGTAGGGGCAGAGTTTCCGCTGGAGACCTGTGTAGCACAGGAGTTTCCAAATCCGCTGTGCAGGAAGTTGGTCCCTTCAATCAGGCTGTGCACGTGGTAGACATCGTCTGAGTTGTTCTGCAGGTTGGGGGCACAGATGCCGCTGTAGCTCATGATCGTAGAGCCGCTGCCGGGTTCGTAGGCGGCCGAAGAAGACCTGTTGCCACTGCAGGAGTTGTTGAAGGTGTGGTTGCACCCGAACTGGTGACCCATTTCGTGACCGACATAGTCCACGTCGAAAGGGTCTCCAATGGGAGAGGGCAAACCGGTCACGCCTCCTGCCTTGAAGCTGGTGCATACTGAGCCTAAATAGGCGACACCACCACCGCCTGTAGAGAACACGTGGCCGATGTCGTAAGCATTGAAACCGATGATGTTGTCAATGGTCGATTGGTTTTGCGAAAGCATGGCGCCTCCGTTGGAGTTCGTGTAGGGGTCGGTCGACGCGTTCAAGAAGATCAGATCGTCGTTGTCGGGGATAAGGGTCAACCGGATGGCCATTTCTGGCTCGACAATGCTGTTGACGCGGTTGATCGACGTGTTCATTGCGGACAATACACTGGACACGTTTCCTCCGTGGAATTGTCCGTATTCACCGGTGCAGGCCAAGGCCAGTGAGTAATTCCGTCGCGTAGGTCCGTAGGGAGGCCCAACGCGCTGGGTGATTTTACCATCGTCCAGACGTCCTGGTCCGTCGACATCGGTGTTCTTTCCCATGCCCATTTGGCGGGCGTCACAACCGTCTCTGCGCTTGTCCGTAGCGCTCATGAACTCCGACCGGGTATAGACCATCAATTGATCAAACTCCCCCACATTCCAAGGGTCGATGTAGACGGTTCCGTCGGGCGTGTGCAGGATGCCATGAAAACCCCGAGGGCTCATATCAATGCGTCCAAAAATCAAGCTGTTGCGTTCAGATTGCACCAAATAGCTGCGGATTTCGGGGTATTTCGCGGTGAGTGCGGGTGCCATGACATCGGAGCGGACCGCCCGGAAGGGGTGGGGCTCCCAGCGCTGTTCATTTGTGGAGACCATGGGCAGGGTCAACCGACAACCGCTGTCTTCGAGCCTTGTTCCAGAGCGTTGGTTGCCGTCCCATTCGGCTGGAGCGGCGTCGAGCACCGCCGACAGGAAGGCATGATCGTAGGAAACGGCGCGGGCAGCTGAAACCGTTTCCCGCGTCTGGACCCGCGCCAACTCTCCGTTCTGCCAGCTGGCATCCTTGCTCTCGGGAACTGTGGCGTACCACTGGCCCAACGCGCCCAGTGAAGGTGTCACCATCAACACAAGGATCAAATACGAGGAGCGGTTTTGAATTCGGGTCATGCGCATACAACAAGTTAACTGCGTTTTTGATTCACAACCAGCCTTCAAGGGCAAAGGATTTGAGATGAGATTTGTCATTGTCAATGGGAAAGAACCAGTGTACATGTGGAAAACGGCGACCTTGAGTATGCTGTCAGGGGCACATAATCCAGTACTTTTCAGGTTGGCTCATCAGGCACACAAGCGTGGCAAACCAAGGAAAACAGGATTATACAGAGAGCGACATCAGGTCGCTCGATTGGAAGGAGCACATCCGGCTCAGGCCCGGCATGTACATTGGCAAATTGGGCGATGGCGCCAGTGCCGATGATGGCATTTATGTGTTGCTCAAAGAAGTGATCGACAACAGCATTGACGAGCACTTGATGGGCCACGGAAAGACCATAGAAATCAGCATCAAAGAAGGTGCGGTTCAGGTCCGAGATTACGGCAGGGGCATTCCGCACGGCGCTGTGGTCGACTGTGTATCCAAGATCAACACCGGTGCCAAGTACAGCGAAGGTGCCTTCAGCAAGACGGTGGGACTCAATGGTGTGGGTACCAAAGCGGTCAACGCCCTGTCAACTGAATTTCGCATCGAGAGCTTCCGCGAAGGAAAAGTCAAGGCTGCGCGCTTCGAATTGGGGGTTCTACAAGACGACGAAAAGGTCACTTCCTCCTCCCTGCGCAATGGCACCAGAACCTGGTTTCGCCCCGATCCCACGGTCTTCAAGTCGTACCAGTATCGCCGTGAGTATGTAGAACGCCTGCTGTGGAACTACGCTTACCTGAACAGCGGCTTAACCCTGGTCTTCAACGGAGAGAAAATCCACAGTGAAGACGGGCTCAAGGACCTCATCAAACAGAACCTCTCTGCAGAACCGGGTTACCCCATCATGCACCTCAAGGGGGATGAGATTGAAGTGGCCTTGACGCACACCCAAGCCTACGGTGAAGACCACTACAGCTTTGTCAATGGCCAGTACACCACCCAAGGAGGAACCCACCAGAAAGCGCTGAGGGAAGCCTACGTCAAGGTGGTGCGCGACTTTTTCCAAAAGGAGTACGACCCCGGAGACATTCGAATGGGCTTGATGGCCGCAGTGGCGGTGCGGGTCCAAGAACCGGTGTTTGAATCGCAGACGAAGACCAAACTTGGCTCCTCGGAAATTCGACCGGGAGGCACGAGCATGCGGTCGTTTGTCTATGACTTCCTCAAGGTTGAGTTGGCCAACCACTTGCACCGCAACCCTGACACGGCCACGGCCTTGCTCAAACGGATCTTGCAGAGCGAGAAGGAGCGCAAAGACCTGGCAGGCATCAAGAAGCTCGCAAGAGAGCGGGCCAAAAAGGCCAACTTGCACAACAAGAAACTCCGCGATTGCAGGGTTCACCTGACCAAAAAGCACGCCCGTGCCGAGGAGTCCATGCTGTTCATCACCGAGGGCGATAGTGCTTCGGGCAGCATCACAAAAGCCCGGGATGTGAACACCCAGGCGGTGTTCTCCCTCAAGGGGAAGCCGCTGAACTGCTATGGGTTGACCAAGAAAGTGGTCTACGAGAACGAAGAGTTCAACCTGCTTCAAGCGGCCCTCGACATCGAGGATGGTTTGGATGGATTGCGCTACAACCAGGTCATCATCGCAACAGACGCGGACGTCGACGGCATGCACATCCGCATCTTGTTGATGACCTTTTTCCTGCAGTTTTTCCCCGACCTGGTCAGAAAGGGACATTTGTATGTCTTGCAAACGCCGCTGTACCGCGTTCGCAACAAAAAAGAAACCCGGTATTGCTATTCAGAGGAAGAGCGCATCAATGCCATTGCAGCCTTGGGCCCAAAGCCCGAGATCACGCGATTCAAGGGATTGGGTGAAATCAGCCCCGACGAGTTTTCCCACTTCATAGGGGAGGACATCCGGCTCGATCCCGTAGACCTGGGTGGCGAACACCAACTCGATGATATGCTGTCATTCTTTATGGGCAAAAACACCCCGGACCGACAGCGGTTTATCATTGACAATCTCCGAGTAGAGAAAGACCCGGACGAACCGACTGAACCCAAGGAAAGCACGGAAGCGGCATGAGTGAGGAAGCCCAAGGTCCCGAGGAGCGGGACGAGCAGGATGGCAGCAAGCCCGAAGGAAACGAAAACAGCCCTTCTGAGGACGGTCTGACCCCACCAGAAAGTGAGGGAGACGTGGCCAAGGACATGGAGCAGGTCATCCGGATCAAGGGGATGTACAACGAGTACTTCCTTGATTATGCCTCCTACGTCATTCTCGAACGTGCGGTCCCGCACTTGCACGATGGTCTGAAGCCCGTTCAGCGGCGCATCTTGCACTCGCTGAGAGAGCTCGAGGACGGCAGGTTCCACAAGGTGGCCAATGCCATTGGCAACACCATGAAGTACCACCCCCATGGCGATGCGAGCATCGGCGACGCCATGGTACAGATCGGCCAGCGCGAACTCGTGTTGGACTGTCAAGGAAACTGGGGCAACGTCGCGACGGGCGACCGGGCAGCTGCTCCGCGTTATATCGAGACGCGGTTGAGCACGTTTGCCAAGGAGGCGCTCTTCAATCCCAAGACCACCGAGTGGCTTGCGAGCTATGATGGCCGAAACCAGGAGCCCGAAACGCTCCCCGTCAAATTTCCTTTGCTCCTCCAGCAAGGCGCCGAGGGGATTGCGGTTGGACTGGCCTGCAAAATGCTACCCCACAACTTCATCGAGCTCATCGATGGAGCGGTGGCCTACCTCAAAGGCCGAAGCTTCAAACTCTTGCCAGACTTTCCGGCGGGAGGGGAGGCCGATTGCGAACTGTACAACGACGGATTGCGGGGAGGCCGGGTCCGGGTCCGGGCCAAAATCCGCAAGGAGGACAACAAGACCCTCATCGTGGAGGAGTTGCCCTATGGCGTGACCACCACCTCGCTGATCGAAAGCATCTTGAAGGCCAACGACAAAGGCAAAATCAAGGTCAAGCGCGTAGAAGACAACACGGCCGAGTTCGTGGAAGTGATGATCCACTTGGCGTCGGGTGTTTCTCCAGACCGGACCATCGATGCCCTGTTCGCTTTCACGGATTGTGAAGTGCGCATCGCCCCGAACGCCTGTGTGATCGAAAACGACCGCCCCGTATTCTTGGGGGTCAAAGAAATCCTCAAGCGCAGCGCGGACCGCACGCGGATGTTGCTCGGCCGTGAATTGGAAATCCGGCTCGGAGAACTTCAGGAGTCGTGGCACTTCGCCTCACTCGAGAAGATTTTCATCGAAAAGCGCATTTACCGAGACATCGAAGAATGCGAGACCTGGGACGCCATTCTAAAAGCCATCCATAAAGGACTTGCGCCCCACATCAAACACCTGATCCGTCCTGTCACCGACGAAGACGTCACGCGTTTGACCGAAATCCGAATCAAGCGGATTTCCAAGTTTGACTCCGACAAGGCGGACCAACGGATCGCCAACCTCGAGGTTGAAATCGATGAGGTCAAAAACCACCTCGAGCACCTCACGGATTACACCATAGAATGGTACCGCCAGCTCAAGAAGAAGTATGGCAAAGGCCGTGAGCGCAGGACCACATTGCGCACTTTTGGCAACATCGACAGTGCCAAAGTGGCGGTGGCCAACCACAAGCTTTATGCAGACAAAAAGGAAGGCTTTGTGGGCATTGGCATGCCCAGGGGAGAAGGCGAGTACATCTGCGACTGCTCGGACATTGCGGACATTATTGTTTTTCGGCAAGACGGCACAATGCAGGTCTCCAAGGTCAGCACCAAGGCTTTCTTTGGAAAGGACATTCTCCATGTGGGTATTTGGAAGCGGGGCGATGAGCGCACCACCTACAACCTCATGTACCGGGATGGCAAAAAAACCGGCGGAGGTCGGACCTTTGTCAAGCGCTTTCACGTGACGTCTATGACCCGGGACAAGGTGTATCACCTCTCCAAAGGCACCCCCGGGAGCCAGGTCTTGTGGTTCAGTGCCAACCTCAACGGGGAGGCAGAGCAGGTCACGATTCACCTGAGCAGGCTGCCGAGGCTCAAGTCGCTCAAGGTCGATGTTGACTTTGCCGAAATTGCCATCAAGGGCCGCGGTGCCGCAGGGAATACCGCGACCAAGTATGCCGTCACCGGAAGGGTCGATCTCAAGAGTGCCGGTACCAGCACCTTGGGCGCCAGAAAGGTGTGGTTTGATGAAGCCGTCAAACGCCTCAACAGCGAGGGCAGGGGACGGTTAATTGGCGCCTTTGGGCCGGATGACCGTTTGATTGTGGTCGTGGCTACGGGGGCCTATGAACTCTTGAAGCCAGAGCTGAGTACGCATTTCCCCGAAGACATGGTGTTCTTGGACAAGTGGCATTCTGACCGCCCATTGACCGTGGTGCACAGGGATGGCGAAAAGAAAGCCATCTACGTGAAGCGATTTCATGCAGAATCTTCGATCAAGACCATGGATTTCATCGGGGAGTCCGAGGGGTCGTCCATGCTGCTTTTTACCGACCACGGAGCTCCAATCATCAAGTGCAAGTCCAAAGACTTGGGCGAGCAAAGGTTTGACCTTAATGCGTTCATCTCTGTCAAAGGCGTCAAAGCCCGGGGCAAGCGCCTGTCGGTTGACCCCAAAGCCAAGGTGACCTTGGAAGACACGCCAAACCCCAACGATGTGGAGTCTTCAGAGGATGCGGTCGCCGGGTCAGCGCCACCAGAGGCAGCACCAGCAGCGTCTGCACCATCAGAAGCACCCATTCAAACGGATGGGGCCACGCCATCTCAGGCAGCACCTGCAGATTCGGCCCCTATTCAAGAGCCCACAGCACAAGCTGCGCCTTCGGCCAATGCCCCATCACCCCCGCAAGAGCAGTCGGAGCCCAAAAACTCCGATGATGCCGACGGACCTCAGCCCACCCTTTTCTGAAGATACCTTCGCCACATGTACCGTTTGATTCCTTTTTGCATGGCCACGCTTTTTCTGGTGGCCTGTTCAGATGCACCAGCAGACCGCAATTCTGCCAATGCGAGCCCCGTCAATGGCACCGACACCTCGGATGCATTGATCCATCCCGAATGGTCCCGCAATGCGGTCATTTACGAGATGAATGTGAGGCAACACACGCCCCAAGGGGACTTGCGCAGTGCGATGCTGGATCTGGCACGCATCAAGCAAATTGGAATTGATGTGATCTGGCTCATGCCGGTGCACCCGATAGGGGAGGTCAACCGCAAAGGCGGAGAGAACAGCAACAACTTTCTGGTCCAACCGGGCAGTTCATCCTTGGGGAGCCCTTACAGCGTGCGCGATTACAAGGCCCTCAATCCCAGCTACGGCACCTGGGAAGATTTCGATGCCTTCGTGGCCACCGCCCACGATTATGGGTTGAAAGTCATCATCGACTGGGTTGCCAACCACACGGCCTTCGATGCTGTGTGGACAGAAGGCGCTGAAAGTCAGGGGTATTACCTCCTTGATGATGAAGGCAAAATCCAACCTCCTACAGGCACCGACTGGGTGGATGTTGCCCAGCTCGATTGGGACCGCGGAGAGGAGAATGGACTCTACGAAGCCATGGAGGATGCCATGCTGTTTTGGGTCCGCGACCATGACATCGACGGCTTCCGCTGCGATGTGGCAGGCAAGGTGCCAACACCGTTTTGGAACCGGGTCAGGAGGTCTTTGGAACAGGTTGAGCCCGGGGTGTTCATGCTGGCAGAGGCCGAAGAACCCGAGCACCACGAGCGGGCTTTCGATGCCAGCTATGCCTGGGAGTTTCACCACATCACAAACGAGGTCGCCAAAGGCGCCATGAATGCCGACAGTGTCAGGGCTTACCTCGACCGTGAATTCGAGCGGTTCCCAGAGTCTGCCTATCGCTTGAATTTCATCACCAACCACGACGAAAATTCTTGGAACGGTACGGTTGAGGAGCGTTACGGAGACGCGGCCCGCGCCATGGCTGTGATGTGCGGGACACTGTTTGGAACCCCTCTGGTCTATGGAGGCCAAGAGAGTGAGATGAACAAGCGACTGCGCTTCTTTGAAAAGGACACCATCCCTTGGGGAGACTTCAAGGCGATGTCTTTTTACCGCATTCTGCACGATTTGCACCACCGTCATCCACCGTTGCGCAATGGTGAGTTTGGAGCGCGGCCGGTTCAATTGCTCCAAGAAGGTGACATTTTGTTCTACGAGCGGGCCTCCGAAGGAACCAGCATCAAGGTGGCCATCAACTTGAGTGACAAGCCTGTACGCTTCACGCCTGAAGGCATCGAAGGTTACCGTTTCACCTTTGCCCGAAGCTCATTCACAAGGGAAGTTTGGGAGCCATGGAGCTTCGAGGTGTTTGTCAAAAAGGACGCATGAAATACATCGCATTGATTGCCCACGATGGCAAGAAGGAAGAACTCGTTGAGTTTGTCTTGCGCTTCCAAAAGTTTTTCTCTCAGATCCCCACTTTGGCAACCCAAACAACCGGTGGGAAGTTGAAGGAAAATGGGTTTAACGTAGAAACGGTGGCCTCTGGTCCCAAGGGCGGGGATGCTCAAATCGCTGCTCGGATCACCGAAGGGAAGGTGGCCGGCGTCATCTTTTTCCGGGACCCAATGGGCAAGCATCCGCACGAGCCGGACATCAACATGCTGCTCCGTTTGTGCGATGTCTACAACATCCCGCTGGCCACCAATCCTGCGACTGCGGAGTTGATCGCGCGCAACATCGCCTGAATCGCATCCATGCGCCGTTGGTCGGATTTCCCCGAAGACAACAGGGACCGCTCCGTTCGGCAGTGGCTGGCTTCTGCCTTGCAAGTGGGCCTTTCTGGTGTGCAGCCGGCGGAAAGGGAGTGCCGGGCCTTGGCTGACCGCATAGTGGCGGGCGTCGATGACAGGAGCCGCACGATGTTGGAGGTGGTGGAGCGCAGGTATGACGAGGGTGAGCTGGACCGCATGGCGGGCTGGATGGACCGGGTCATCGACGGAGAGCCGGTGCAACACGTGGTGGGATGGACCGATTTTAGGGGGCTCCGCATCGCGTGCAGTTCAGCGGCCTTGGTGCCCCGCCCTGAGACGGAGGAGGTGGTGGAATGGCTGCTTGAGGGCATGGATGGGATGTCACCCCACGCACCTGGTCGGCCCTTGCGCGTTTTGGATGTCGGAACGGGCACCGGCTGCATTGCGCTGGCCATCAAGGCTGCCAGACCGCATTGGGAAGTTTGGGGAGGAGACCTGTCGGATGCAGCATTGGATTTGGCCCGCCAAAATTCGGCAGCACTTGGGCTCGAGGTGCATTGGGCCAAAGGAGACGCGCTGGATGGCACTTGGGCGCCTTGGCCGCCCACCTTTGACGGGATCATCAGCAATCCACCCTACATCCCCAGTTCTGAATCCAGCGCAATGGAAGATCTGGTGACATTGCACGAGCCCGCCATGGCGCTTTTCGTTCCTGACAGCGACCCCTTTCTTTTCTACACGGCATTGCTCCAAGGTGCGGCCACACACCTTTCTCCTTCGGGATGTATGGTGGCCGAATGCCATTCGAAATTCACGCGTCAATTGGCCGATTGTTGGCAACTAGAGGCGGCGGAAACGGAGGTCCTCTGCGACCTTCAAGGCGCCGAACGGGCCGTCCGCATCAAACGGCATTGAACAGGAAAACCATGCAGGAAGAGCAACGCATCGAGGAGCTGCGCCGCACCCTCCACATCTACAACCACCAGTATTACGTGCTGGCGGAACCGACCATCAGCGACCGGGCGTTCGATGCGCTGTTGTCGGAATTGGTGTTGCTCGAGTCCGCGCGCCCGGACCTCTTTGATCCCAACAGCCCTTCTCAGCGCGTTGGAGGTGGCTTCACAGACCAGTTCGAAAAGGTGGCACACAGCAGTCCCATGTTGTCGCTGGCCAACAGTTACAGCCGGGAGGAAGTCCAAGAGTGGGCGGACCGCATCCACCGTGAATCTGCGGGGGAGATGAGCTTCACTTGTGAATTGAAATACGACGGGGTGGCCATTGCCCTCCAATACGAAGGGCGTCAATTGGTGCGGGCTTTGACCAGGGGCGACGGCACGGTTGGAGAGGACATCACCAAAAACGTCCGCACCATCCGGTCCATACCCTTGACCCTTCCTACCAGCGCCCCCGAAAAATTGGAGGTGCGGGGTGAAATTATCCTGCCCTTTGCGGCATTCGAAGCATTGAATGCCAAGAAGCAAGAGAAAGGAGAGAAGTTGTTTGCCAACCCCAGAAACACTGCTGCCGGTACCCTCAAGCTCCAAGACAGTGGGGTGGTGGCCCAGCGCGGCTTGGATTGTTTCCTGTACGATGTGCAACTCGAAGCGCCCGAACAGTGGGAGGTTCAGGGCCACAGTGACGGTGTAAAGGCTGCTGCAGAATGGGGCTTCAAAACGCCCTTGACGCTGGGGCGCGCTTTTGAAGTGGCCCAGGGCGTTGATGGGGTCATGGCGTTTTTGGCGCATTGGGACGTGGCACGCAACGCGCTTCCCTTTGCAATCGATGGAGTGGTGCTCAAGGTGGACGGCCATGCCCAACGCAAGTCCTTGGGCTCCACTGCGAAAGCACCACGGTGGGCCTTGGCTTTCAAATTTGAGACCGAACAAGGATTGACCCGACTTGAGCGAATCGCCTACCAAATCGGCCGCACAGGAGCTGTGACGCCGGTGGCCCATCTGGAGCCGGTTCCCATCGCAGGAACGACCGTACAAAAGGCCTCCCTTCACAATGCCGATCAGATAGCCATGCTCGACATCCGAGAGGGCGACATGGTTCGGGTCGAAAAAGGCGGGGAGATCATCCCCAAGGTGGTCGGTGTGGTCCTCGAAGAAAGAACAAAGGACTCCAAGCCGCATGTATATGCCACGGAATGCCCAGACTGCCAGAGCCCTTTAGTGCGTGCCGAGGATGAGGCTCGACACTATTGTCCAAACGCATCAGGGTGCCCCGAGCAAATCAAAGGCCGCATTGAGCACTTTGCTTCTCGCCGGGCCATGAACATAGACGGTCTGGGGTCAGAAGGCGTGGAACAACTTTGGTCTGCGGGATTGATCCGGGACGTGGCGGACCTCTATCAGCTAGAAGTTTCTGCGCTCTTGACCTTGGACCGCATGGGCGAGAAGCGCGCGGGGAATTTGCTCGCTGGCATCGAGGCTTCGAAGAAAGTCCCCTTTGAAAGGGTGCTGTTTGGATTGGGAATCCGACATGTGGGGGAGACGGTGGCCAAGCGTTTGGCCCGCCATTTTGGCTCGTTGGAAGCCCTCACAGAGGCCACACAAGAAGCACTGCTGGAGTTGGATGTTGTGGGGCCTGTCATCGCCGAAGCCGTCGTAGACTGGTTGGTTCAAACAGAGAACGCGGACCGTGTCATAACTCTGAAGAAGAGCGGTTTGCAGTTTACTTGCGCCGAAGTAGAAGATGCCGCGGTAAGCCGCGTTCTGGCCGACAAGAGTTTTGTTGTGAGTGGGGTGTTTTCTGTTCCAAGAGATGAATTGAAGCGTTTGGTAGAACAGCACGGAGGCCGGTTGCTCGGAGCAGTGTCGGGCAAAACCGATTACTTGCTCGCTGGGGAGAAAATGGGCCCAGCCAAACGGGAAAAGGCCGAACGGCTCAAGGTCGAGGTGCTCAGCGAGGCAGATTTCCGCGCCATGTTGCCTTGAACCTCAATCAGTCTCAGATAGTAAGAAGTTTCTGAGACTTGAAACACTTTGCCGTTGTACAGTGTAAGAGAGGGCGTTGCTCTATATTCATGTCACCTTATTCTCTGATGATGAAGCATTTAATTCTCTCACTCTTCGCCATTTTTGCTGCCTGTTGTTTTTCAGGAAACCTGAACGCTCAGAATTGCTCCGATTCGGAAGCCTGCAACTACAACCCTGCCTTTGACGGTGGGGTTTTGAATGCTCCTTGCCTTTTCATCGAAACGGTGACGGTTCACACTTCTGGCGATTTGGAGGGGATGACCACCTACCGGGTGTTTTTCCAAGGAGAGTCGCCTACGGATTTCGTGACTTCAGTTTTCGGCAATGAAGCAACGCCGTTGACGTTGACCACCACCACCAGTTTCTATCAAAACGCAGTGGGGTCGGCTTCGTCTCAGTCGCAGAACCCCTTGCTTTTTGACGGGTTCCCAAATCTGATTTACGACAGTTATGTGACCATTGGCCTGTCAGAGAGTGCCAATGCCGCGGCTGGGGAATCCAGTCCCAGTTTGATTCCATCTCCGTCCCAAGATTGGGTTGCAGCTTTTGATCCGGGCAATGGCGCCGATGGTGGAGACATCATCATCAATGACATCGTCGGAGGCATCTGGTACATTTTCAATGGCGATGCCAATGGGTTTGTAGATGAAAACAACAGGGTACTGCTGGCTCAACTCACCACAGATGGAGATCTGGGAGGCACGCTGAATGTGCAGTATTTCCCGGAAGGAGGGGATGCCGAAACAGCCACGCTTTCCATCGCCAATGCCTGTGAGGATGTGCCAGAGGACTGCACCTATGCAGAAGCGTTCGAGGATTGCGATGGCAACTGTTTAAACGATGCCGATTCAGATCAGATTTGCGACGAAGTAGACGATTGCATTGGAGCACTGGATGCTTGTGGCGTTTGCAATGGCCCTGGAGCCATCTTGGATTGTGGCTGCACGGACACCCCTGCAGGAGATTGCGATTGCAATGGCAACCAATTGGACGCCATCGGCACATGCGGAGGCGACTGTGAAGCCGATCTGAACTCAAACGGGGTGTGCGACACAGAGGAAACCCAAGGGTGCACCAATGGAGCAGCATGCAACTACAATCCGAATGCCACCGACGACGACGGCTCTTGTGCCTTCCTCGATGCTTGCGGAGTTTGCGACGGGCCCGGCGAGATTTACACCTGCGGCTGCGACGAGCAACCCGCCGAAGACTGCGACTGCGATGGCAACCAACTGGACGCCTTGGGCGTTTGCGGTGGCGCTTGTGAAGCCGACGCTGACAGCGATGGCATTTGCGACAACGCAGACGACTGCGTGGGCACCTTGGATGAGTGCGGGGTGTGCAACGGCCCGGGTGCCACCGGTGACTGTGGC